>Ga0111183_1039_pt1 | contig 22184 bp, 24 predicted proteins | sample DeeMarSWOR324_28_FD_80238 | JGI IMG/M metagenome (GOLD analysis project Ga0111183, IMG submission 80238) | Omnitrophica WOR_2 bacterium SM23_29 | reverse complement strand
TCCTTATTATTTTGATATAGGGGCATTTCTCCGATTGGACTAAAACCTACCCTAAGACGGGAATTTCTTGACGGCTAAGCAGGCATTGTGTCCGCCAAAACCTAAGGCGTTTGAAATCACCACATTGACCTTCGCTCTTCTTGCTTTATTAGGCACGTAATCCAAATCGCAATCCGGATCTGGGGCTTCGTAATTTATCGTGGGTGGAATCGTATCCTCTTTAACCGCCATGACACTAGCGATGAATTCGACGCCTCCTGCTGCGCCGAGCAGATGTCCAGTCATAGATTTCGTGGAACTTACCGCCACTTTATAAGCATACTCTCCAAAAACTTTCTTTATGGCTACTGTTTCAACTTTATCGTTCAATTGGGTAGAGGTCCCGTGAGCATTTATATACGAAACATCTTTGGGACTAATTTTACCGTCTTTTAAAGCCCGCCTCATGCTTTCAGCGGCGCCTTCACCATCCGGGTCAGGAGCCGTCATATGATAAGCATCGCCGGACATTCCGTAACCTACTATTTCCGCATAAATTTTTGAGCCGCGTTTTTGGGCGTGTTCCAATGACTCCAATACCGCAATCCCGCAACCCTCACCCATTAGAAATCCATCGCGATTCTTATCAAAGGGACGGCTTGCATGCTCAGGGTCGTCGTTTCTTGTCGTAAGCGCCTTCAGAGCGCAAAACCCCCCCACCCCTGTTGGAACAATGCACGCCTCGCTTCCGCCAGTTATCATCGCATCAGCATCACCACGTTGAATTACCTTGAACGAATCTCCGATTGCGTGATTTCCACTTGCGCAGGCGGTAGCAATACAAGAATTCGGTCCCTTTACTCCCAAAGTTATTGAGATTTGGCCTGGCGCCATATTCACGATAAGCATTGGAATCAAAAGCGGGGCTAATCTGGAAGGACCCTTCTCCTTCCAGACCAAAGTCTGGTCTTGGATCGTCTTTAAACCGCCGATACCCGAGCCAACGATTACGCCAACGCGATAAGGATCCTCCTTTGATAAATCAAGGCCTGCGTCTTCGACCGCCATCTTAGCACAGCAGACAGCAAATTGGACAAAACGTTCCATCCTTCTTAATTCTTTGGCATTCGTTATATATTTGGAGGGGTCGAAATTTTTTACTTCCGCTGCTATTTGGCAATCGAATCCGGTGGGATCAAATTGGGTAAGTCTGGCTGCTCCGCTTCTTCCCTCAAGGAGAGATCTCCAAAACGCTTCTTTGGTATTTCCTATCGGGGTAATGGCGCCTAAGCCTGTTACGACGACTCTTCTTTCCATAAATATCCACTTTTAGGCTTTGGCGCTTGTTTTTTCTTCGATATACTTTATAGCCTCGCCGACGGTTGTCATCTTTTCGGCATCTTCGTCTGGTATTTCGATCTTAAATTCTTCTTCCAGTGCCATAACTAATTCCACTGTATCAAGCGAATCCGCTCCTAGATCATCTATAAATGTTGCCTGTGGAGTTACCTCCTCTAATTTTACGCCTAGCTGCTCTGCTATGATGGATCTAACCTTATCCGCTACAGCTGACATATCCTAATTTCCTCCTTTCAAATCTACCTGTCAATAAACAGGTTACATGACCATTCCGCCATCAACCTGAATTACCTGACCCGTTATGTAAGATGAGGCATCGGATGCTAAAAAGAGGGCCAAGTTTGCGACGTCGTTTGCTTTTCCAAATCTATTTAAAGGGATCAGGGTGAGCATCTTGGATTTTATGTCATCTGCCAGCCTCGCCGTCATATCGGTCTCGATAAAACCAGGGGCGATTGCATTTACGTTTATGTTACGCGAGGCCAATTCTTTCGCCACGCTCTTTGTTAAACCGATTATACCCGCTTTTGATGCGGCATAATTGGCTTGGCCGGCATTGCCCGTAATCCCGATTATCGATGCGATGGAAACTATCTTGCCGTACTTCTGCTTCATCATAACCTTTGAAACCGCCTTAGTGCAAGTAAACGTACCTTTTAAGTTTACAGCAATAACCTGATCGAAGTCTTCCTCCCTCATTCGCACGATTAGGCTGTCTCTGGTTATGCCAGCGTTGTTAACGAGTATATCAATTTTCTGAAATTTGTCAAGGACTTTATTGACCGTATCCTCTACCTGCTGCGAATTCGTGACATCGACGACAAAAACCTCTGCGCGTCGGCCTAAATCTTCGATTTCCTTTTTAGTGGATTCGAGGATTTGCTGATTTATATCGCAAATCACGATATCCGAGCCTTCTTTTGCAAAAGTAAGCGCGATCTGGCGTCCTATTCCGCGTGCCCCGCCAGTGATTAAACTAACTCTGTCTTTAAGTATCATATCTCCTTAGCCCCCCTTAAACCAAAACCTCTTTCAAGGCCAAGATATCGGCTGCAGTCTCGGCATTAAAGCATTCAAGGGTTGAATCGATCCTTCGTAAAAGTCCGGCTAAGACCTTCCCGGGTCCTACCTCTATGAATCTGTTTATTCCCGAACTCGCCAAAAATCTTATGGAATCCTCCCACAACACCGGCGATTTAACTTGCGAGACCAAATTATCTTTTATCTCCTCCGGAGTCGTCTCATCTTTTGCGGTAACGTTTGATATCACCCTTAACTTCGGTGCGCCAATATCTATCTTGTCGATCTCCATCTTCAATTTATTGGCTGCGGGCTCCATTAAATTAGAATGAAAAGCTCCGCTTACGTCCAACGGAATCGTTCTTTTGGCACCCCTCTGCCTTGCTAAAGCCGTTGCCGCTTCGACTCTTTCCTTTGCGCCTGAGATTACAATCTGTCCCGGACAATTTAAATTCGCGATTTGCGCCCCGGTCTCCTCGGAGACTTCTTGGGTCTCCTTGAACGATAAACCGATGATAGATGCCATGGTCCCTGGATTTTTGCATGACGCTTCTTCCATAAATTCGCCTCGTTTGCGCACCAGATAAACCCCATCCTCAAACGTTAATGAACCTGCGCATACCAATGCCGTATATTCGCCGAGGCTTAAACCTAGTACGGCCGCTGGAGAAATTACAGATGCTAAAATCGACTCGAGTGACCTCAAAGCGGCAATCGATGTTATTAAAATTGCGGGCTGACATATATCGGTGCGAGTCAGTTCCTCTTTAGGGCCTTCAAAACATATTTTCGAAATATCAAATCCTAAAATCTTATTTGCCTTTTCATAAACTACTTTTGCAGCGGGGTATTGTTCGTATAGGTCTCCTCCCATCCCAACATATTGGGCACCTTGACCCGGAAAGATGAAAGCAAAATTCACCATTTAATTACGCAGGACCCCCACACAAAGCCGCTGCCGAATGCAACCAGCACTATGATATCACCTTTTTTGATGCGACCTTCATTGACCGCTTCGCATAAAGCGACTATAGTTGAAGCGGCTGACATATTTCCATACCTGTCTACATTGACGTAGACTTTATCCATTGAAAGGCCAGCCCTTCTTGCTGCCGCTTCAATTATCCTTATGTTTGCCTGGTGTGGAATTAAACAATTAACATCCTTACAGGTCAGGCCTGCCTTATGTAATGCCTGTTTTGCGGCATCCGCCATTACGCGAACGGCGTGTTTAAATACCTCATTTCCTTCCATCTTCAAGTAATGTAGGCCTTCGCTTACGGTTTTATGTGTCGCTGGCATCCGTGAGCCGCCAGCGGGGACTTTTAAAAGGTCGCTTTTGGTTCCATCCGCTCCTATATAGCTGGAGATAATTCCTCCGCTTTTTACAGGTGCAATAACGGCTGCGCCCGCACCGTCACCAAAAAGGACGCAGGTAGAACGGTCCTTCCAATCTATGAAATGTGACAATAATTCTGCGCCTATAACCAATGCGTTATTATAACTTCCGTTAGCGATAAATTGTTGTGCTATTATTATGCCGTGTATAAAGCCAGAACACGCCGCATTGATGTCAAAACAGGCAGCGTTATTAGCGCCCAAACTCACCTGAACCAAGCAACTGGTCGCAGGAAATTGCATATCGGGAGAGATCGTCGCAACGATTATTAACTCCACATCCTCCGGTGCAAGTTTCGCATCCTTTAATGCCTGTCTTGCAGCGTGCACCGCCAAATCGGAAGTCGCCTCACCGGCTTCGGCAATCCTTCTCTCGGAGATGCCGGTGCGAGTTCTGATCCATTCATCCGACGTATCGACCATCTTCTCCAAATCTGAATTTGTAAGTACCTTTTTCGGCAGATATGAACCCAGCCCAATTATGCCTATCCTTCTCGTCTGTTTTTTTGTCATAGCATTAAAACCTTTTTATTGCCTCCACGATATGTCGATTTACCTGGTGTTCAACAAATTCTCCTGCGACCCTTATCGCATTCTTTATCGCCTTTGCGGTAGAACGACCATGGCTTATTATACAGATTCCATTCACGCCCAAAAGAGGCGCGCCGCCATATTCGGCGTAATCTATCTGTTTTTTCATCGCATCGAAGGCCGGGGAACTTAAAATTCCACCGAGCAGCGTCAACGGTCCTTTTTTAAGTTCTTTCTTTACGAAGGTGGCAACGGTTTCGGCAATGGATTCTGCGACTTTCAAAACTACGTTGCCTGTGTAACCATCGCAGACAACCACATCGAATTTTCCAGCGAATATATCTTTCCCTTCGGCGTTACCTTGAAAATTCAATTTGCTCAATTCCAAAAGCCTATGGGTCTCCTTCAAGAACTCAGGACCTTTAGTCGATTCTTCGCCGATATTTAAAAGGCCTATCTTCGGCTTTTTCCTATTGCCCTTAAGCGAAGGCAGCAAAACTGCAATCCCTGGGCGTTCCACGCCTTCAAGCCGTCTTAAAGAAAGCATGGCTGCGCTAACGAAAGCAGCTGTGTTGCCCGCTGAAACCACCGCATTTACTTTTCCTTCCTTTGCAAGCTCAACTGCAACACAGATTGAGGAGTCCTTCTTCGAACGGACGCTCGCCGCCCCCGACTCATTCATACCTATCGTCTCGGAAGCATGACAGATGTGAATATTCGAAGGGATGGATGAAAGTTCATTAATCTCTGCCTCGATTTTGGAGCGGTCGCCTACTATCTCGATATCAAAACCGTATTCAGAAGAAGCTTGAGCCGCACCCTCGACGACTACCCGAGGGGCATAATCACCGCCCATGCCATCAACGGCGATCTTCATCTTTTCTTCTCTTCTTTTACCTGTATTTCTAAGACCTTGTGTCCCTTGTAATATCCGCAATAAGGACAGATATGGTGGGGCCTTATCAACTTAAGACACTGAGGACATTTGGTAAGTTGCGGCGAAGATAATACTTGGTGAGTCCGCGATTTATCCCTTCTTGATTTTGAATGTTTTCTCTTAGGTAAAGCCATATACCTCCTCCTTAAAATTTATTTTTAAGCGTTGCCGCTTTTTGATTCACTCCATCTTTGTGAATCCGATTTATATTTGCAGCCGCAATCTCCCTCGTTTAAATTTTTGCCACAGCTCTGGCACAGGCCCTTACAATCTGGCTTGCACAGAGGTTTTAACGGGTATTCCAAAATTATCTCTTGTCTTATGTCCTCGGCTAAGTCTAAAGACGTCTTTCCTTTTATATCATAACTTAGATGAAATTCCTTCTCAAAATCCGTCCCATAAGCCGAAAGACAGCGCGCACAGATCATCTGGAGCCTTCCCTTTGCATTAACATGGGCATATAAATCGTCCTTCTCTTTTACGATAAACGCTGAAACATCGATTGGCGAAATAAACTTCAAATCATCTCTTGTTAAATCGAGGGAATCGGCATTAAATACCTCTTTTACGCTCAATCCCTCTTTAGGTATTTCATTTAACTTTATCTTCATCTCAACTTCTCGACGAGCGCCTTTTCAACGAATTTGGGCACGAACGCTTTTACGTCTGCGCCAAGTGCAACCGCTTCCTTTATTAATTTTGACGACAGATAAGAATACTGTTCCGAGGGCATCATAAATATCGTCTCTATATCCTCTGCCAATTTCCTGTTCGTAAGCGCCATCTGAAATTCATATTCGAAGTCCGATAACATTCTAAGACCACGAATTACAACTGGTGCGCCTTTCTTTCTCACGTAATCCACGACTAAGCTGTCGAAATCCTCGATAACAACGCCCCTTAAACCCTTCGTAGCACGCTTTAACATCGATATCCTTTCCTCTACGTTAAAAAGTGGTTTCTTTTCCGGATTGTGAGCTACGGCGATTATAACCTTATCGAATATTTTAAGGGCTCGTTTGATTAAATCTATATGGCCATAAGTAACCGGGTCAAAAGTCCCAGGATATACTGCCTTTGGTCTCATCTGTTTTTATCCTTTACGATAAAATGAAATACGCGTATCGCCATACCCGGCGCTACGAAATAATTTCAATTCCCCAGCTAAACTGGGCAATTCATCGTGTTTGGAATGCTCGATAACTACGACTGCAGATTTTGTTAATATATCATAACTGCCGAGTAAAAACAAGGATTTTTTCGCTAACGATTTGTAATAAGGGGGATCGAGAAATACTAAATCGAATTTATTATCCCTTTTAAAAAATCTACTTATTGCCCTGATGGCGTCACAAACAACGATGAGAACGTCTTCACCATAACGTAAGCCAAGCGCCCCGATATTACCCTTTATCGCCTTTATCGAGGATCTATTGTTGTCCACGAATATGCAGGAATCGGCTCCGCGGCTCAACGCCTCTAACCCTAAGGCGCCCGAACCTGCGAATAAATCCAAGACTTTGACGCCCCTCACTTCTTTTCCTAAAATATCGAATACCGCCTTACGGACGTTATCCAAAGTCGGCCTTATCCCCTTCGGCGCCTTGATTATCCTGCTTTTGAACCTTCCGCTCGTTATTCGCATGATATATCTAATTTGTCGGTAAATTTGCGCTTCAGAATCTGCTTTATTAAACTATGCCGCGGATCGGATAGCGTTGGATCTTTTTGAACTACCTTAAACGCTTCGCGACGAGCAAGTTCCAATTGTCTTACGTTGGAGATTAAATTCGCATATCGTAATTCGGGAAGGCCGTGCTGTTTCGTGCCGAAGAATTCGCCGGGACCGCGGATTTCCAAGTCTTCTTCGGCAATGCGGAAGCCGCTGGTAGTGCCCATAAGCGCTTTCAGGCGCTTCTTCGCCTGTTCTGATTCTGTGTCGGACAACAAGATGCAATATGATCTCTGTCCGCTTCTGCCTATCCTTCCGCGCAGCTGATGAAGTTGGCTTAATCCAAACCTTTCGGGATTTTCAATTAACATAACAGATACATTCGGATTATCAATCCCTACTTCTATAACTGTAGTCGAAACCAAGATCTGTATTTTACCCGACCTGAAATCATTCATTGCCTTCTCTTTATCTTCGCCTTTTAACCTTCCGTGAATGAGGCCGACATTAAACTGCGGAAAAATTTCATTCTTAAATTTGCCGAACATATCGGTCGCGGCCTTTAGGTCTTCTGCCTTTCCCTTCTTAATTACAGGGTAAACTATATACGCCTGACGACCAGCGGTAACCTCTTGTGCGATAAATTTATAGATACCCGGGCGCCTCTGTTCGCCTACCCAATATGCCCGCGGAGGAACTCTGCCTTCCGGCATTTCGTATAATATCGAAAGGTCCAAGTCGCCGTATAGCGTCATTGCTAAAGTGCGGGGTATCGGCGTTGCGGTCATAAACATGATATCCGGATTTAACCCTTTTTCCTTCAAACGCGCGCGTTGATCCACGCCAAATTTATGTTGCTCATCGATTACTACCAAACCTAAATTTTTGAATTTGAGCTCTTCCTGTATCAACGCGTGCGTGCCTATTACGATATTTGCGCTTCCGTCCTCGACCATCTTGTATGCCTTTTGGCGCATATCTGGAGGTATAGTGTTTGTAAGCAAAACGATATTTGTTCCGAGCGGACCTAATAACCTGTTTAGATTCAAGAAATGCTGCTCAGCTAAAATCTCGGTCGGCACCATTAAAGCACCCTGATAGCCGTTTTGAACTGTCAGGACTAACGCATATGCTGCGACTATGGTCTTTCCGGAGCCCACATCGCCTTCCAGGAGGCGGTTCATGGGTTTGGGACTTGCCATATCTGTCTCGATATCCTCTATCGCCTTCTTTTGAGCCTCGGTCAACTTAAAAGGGAGCAGGGCTTTAAACAATTCTGATGATTCCCCTTCGATTTTATGGGCGATGCCACGCTTTAGGTCTTTTGCCCGTAACCTGCGAAGTGCCAATGCAAGTTGTAATATAAAAAATTCATCGAATACAATCCTTTCGTATGCCATCCCTTTTAAATTTTCATTTTCAGGAAAATGCATATTGCCGAGTGCCGCTTTTAAATTCAAAAGTTTATTGCGCGCGCGTATATCGACTGCTATATGCTCCTTTACGCAATCTAAATATTCGTCCAGCACATTTTTCATTATGCTGCGTATGGCCCTTTGGCTTAGACCTTCGGTCGAGGGATATATCGGCACAATCCTGCCGGTATGTATCGTTTCATCGTCGTCGTCCTTTATGACCTCGTATTCAGGCGTAATTATCCGAAGTACCTTATACTTCTCGACCTTGTGGCATAAATTACGCCCGTATCGTCACCGATAGCTAATTGGAATATCGTCATTGCCTTTGCGCTTCTGTAAATCCCCATCGTCAATACTTCGCCTCTTATGGTCTGATACTCTCCGACCTTTACTTTCGAAATGGGTTGGAATTTATTTCGGTCTTCGTACCGACGAGGAAAATGATAAAGCAGGTCTTCTACGGTCTTTAAATTTAAGCGACCTAAAAGCTCCGCCCGCTTCGGCCCCACCCCCTTTACGTAACGCGCAGGGATATCGCTCAATGCTTGCTTATTTGCTTTGATAACCATAGGACCTCGAAATTCCAATTTTTAACTCTGAAATTTAACGTCTCGCGCAGGGACTTAAATTTCAAAGATTTAATATTGATATTTTGACGATGATATGTTATCATATGTGATCCCTAAGGAGGAAAATATGTCGAAGAGATGCCAAATTTGCGGAAAAGGTCCGGTTGCGGGCAAAACGATAAAACGCCGCGGTATGGCCAAGAAGAAGGGCGGCGTCGGTCGTAAAATAACTGGAATTAGCACAAGAAGATTTATACCCAATCTACAAAGAGTTAAAGCGATTGTCGGCGGAACGGTTAAGACCATAAGGGTTTGTACCGAGTGTATAAAATCTGGCAAGGTCGTAAAGGCCTAAAATTTTAGGTCCTTTAATTGCAGCTGCAACGACTTTTCTCCCTGCCATTCATTTACCGAAGGCGTGAAAGCTAAAGAAAACCTGCGCGAGGCAAGGTCGGCCCTAAAGTCAAAAGCCCTCCTGAATCCTACCGCCTCATAAGTAAATTGTCCATCGGTAACCCATAACTTAAGCGTATTTGAATTAATTATTTTCGGCTTCGACCTCAAAGATAGATCCCTTACGGCAAAAACGGGTTTGGGATTTCCAACGCCGAAGGGTTCCATCACCTCAAGTTCCTTTATCAACCTTGGGGTTATATCACTTAAGAGAAGTTCGGCATCTATTTCAATGTGTGGAATTAAATCCAGGGGCTTAAGATTTTCTATGGCGACAGAATTAAACCGTTCGCGGAACGTATCTAGTTTTTCTTTAAAAACGGTAATCCCGGCGGCGTATTCATGTCCGCCGAATTCAACCAGATGTTCCCTGCACTTAGACAACGCCTCAAAGAGATGAAAATTTTTTATGGACCTGCAGGATCCCCTGCCGATATTTTCATTAAACGCAACTAATATGGTGGGGCGATAAAATCTCTCGACAATTCGCGAGGCAACTATGCCGATCACGCCCGGATGCCAATTATCGCTTGAGATTACTATGACCTTGTGGCTCTTGAAATTTACATCGCGCTCTACTTTTGACATCGCCTCTTTTAAAATTATTTCCTCTATGGATTGCCGTTTGCGGTTTTCCTTGTCTAACCCTTCAGCCAAAATCTTGGCCTCTCTTTCGTCTTCCGTCAACAATAACCTCAATGCTTGCAGCGCGGAACTGAGTCGACCAGATGCGTTTATCCTCGGGCCCAGTATAAAACCAACGGTATCGGTGAAAAATTGTTTTTTTCTTCCAATCCCTGCGACATTGATGAGCGAGCGCAGACCCCTCTTGCGAGTCGAAGCTAAATATCTTAAACCATGCTTAACCAATATTCGGTTCTCCCCCGTTATCGGTGCAACATCTGAAACCGTTCCCAACGCAACCAGGTCGAGATGTTCTTCTAACGGAGAAAACTCCCCTATGTGTTTATGCCTTAACCTACTCCTCAAAGCCGTTGCTAATTTGAAGGCGAGTCCTACGCTCGTTAAATCCTTGTAAGGATATTCACACCCGCGTTGTAGCGGATTTATTATTGCGAAAGCATTAGGTAAAACATCGTTGAGCGGCTGATGATGATCTAAAATGATGCAATCTATCCTTTGCTTTTTAAGAAAATTGACCTCTTCTATGGACGTTATCCCGCAGTCAACCGAGATAACTAAGTTTACCCCATTTTTGTGTGCGACTTTTAACGCCTCGAGGTTGAGCCCGTAACCCTCGTTAAGACGGTGGGGTATATAATACGTAAGACGAGCGCCATAATCTTTAAGGGTCAAAAATATAAGTGCGGTTGCGGTTAATCCGTCGACGTCGTAATCGCCGTAGATTAAAATCGTCTCTCCGTTTTTAATCGCGGATTCAATCCTGTCAACTGATTTCGACATATCTTTCAAGAGGAAAGGATCGTGTAGGAAGGACAGGTCGCAAGACAAAAACTTTCGCGATTCTTCTACGCTCGAGATATCTCTCTTCAAAAGTAGATGTGCTAGTATAGGGGAGAGATTTAATGCCTTAGAGAAAACTTCGCACTTCGATCTGTCTATTGAGGCTATCTCCCATGCCTTTTGCATTTTAACTTGGCTCTATATGCACTATCACATCCGTTACGCCGGAAAATTTATTACGGATGCGCTTCTCTACGGAGGTGGAGAGTTCGTGCGCTTTTTTAATCGGCATATCTTTATCGACCGTTATATGCAAATCCACATATATATCATCTAGCCTGCCACGAGTCCTTACCCGATGGCATCCTATCACGCCCGGCATATCCGAAATCGCTTCTTCAACCTCTTTTACATCTATCACAGCGTAATCGCATAAGACCCTTGAGCTGTGTTTTAATATATCTACTCCCACGTAGCAAATAAGCAACGATATTATGAATCCGGCGATAACATCGGCAATGGGGAAACCCATCTTGATGCTGATGAGGCTTGCGATAACCGATATGGAGGCGAAGATATCCGAACCGGTATGATATGAATCGGCGATTAAGAAGTCGCTCTTTAGTTCTTTTCCCTTCGTATATTCATATTTCATAACTGCGACGTTTATAAATAAAGTTACAAACATAACTATGAAACTCAAGGGGTCTACCCGCGTAAATTCAGGATGAATAAATCTAACTATGGACCTTTTTATTATATTGAACGCTATGAAGAATAAAATCATCGCGATTGCCATCGAGATAAGCGTCTCGTACTTTCTATGCCCGTAGGGATGGTCTACATCTTTAGGGCGGGATGCGATGAAAATGCCGATAAGGCCGATAATGTTGGATGAACCGTCGGAGAGCGAATGTAAGCCGTCCGCAAACATAGACAGCGAATTCGTTATGTGCCCGTATAAAATCTTCGCTAACGCAACGGCCCAATTTAATACAAGGACGCAGATGAGTATATTTCTCACCCTGACGTATTTTTTATCCGTCATAATTTCTTCCTTTGAAACGCTATTATAAGCGGGCTTGCAATGTAAACCGTCGAATACACGCCGGAAATAAATCCGACGATAAGGCAGAACGCAAAATCATTCAATACCTCGCCGCCATAAATAAATAGCACTATAACAATTATCAAAACCGTAAGTGTGGTAAGCAGCGTCCTCGATAGTGTCTGATTTACGCTTATATTTATCAATTCTGAAAGCGTGGCTTTTCGAAACAGTTTGGTATTTTCTCTAATCCTATCGTAGATAACAATGGTATCGTTTATCGAATAGCCGGCGATGGTAAGCAGGGCTGCGACTATGGTAAGCGTCATCTCTCGATTTGTAAATGCCATAAAGCCTATTGTAATGAAGACGTCGTGAAATAGAGCTATCACACCGGCTAAGGCAAAGTTAAAATGTTTGAATCTAAATGAAACGTAAATTAAAATGCCCAAAAGGGCGTATAGTAACGCATAGACTGCTTTCATCCGCAACTGATGCCCAATGGAAGGACCGACTTTCTCAACCTTTATAATCTCGAATTTGTCATCCTTAAAGACCTCTTTGAATTTATTTGAGATTTCTTGCGTTGCCTCTCCTGAGGTGCGTATAATCAGCTCTGCGGGGTCATCTTTTACCTGCTGTATTGATGCATCGCCCAAATTTATCTCCTTTAGGGCAATCCTGACATCTTCTATTTTGACCGGACTATCAAATTTGAACTCCTGGACTTGTCCTCCCGTAAAATCTATTCCGTAGCTCTTTTCGCCCTTCATAAAAAAGGCGGTAAGGCCCACGACTACGATTGCCAACGAGATGATATAAAAAATCCAGCGTTTTCCTATAAAGTCTAACCTCGTTTCTCCTATGAGTCTTAGCATATGTAATTTTGTAAAGCCCTTCAATCGCAAGAGCAGTTGAAAAATCGCCCTCGTAACAAAGATGGCGGTGAATAAACTCGCGATGATTCCTATCGTCAACGTGACTGCAAATCCGCGAATTGGCCCCGTTCCGAATTGGAATAACAAAAATGCGGCTATCAGAGTAGTTATGTTCGAATCGAATATCGCGGAAAAGGCTCTATCGTAACCCAGTGCAATCGCCTGCCGCAACGGCTTTTGGGATTTTAATTCTTCGCGTATCCTCTCATATATAAGGACATTCGCATCGACTGCCATGCCCAAGGTCAAAATAACGCCCGCGATACCGGGCAATGTCAAAGTCGCATTAAAATATGACAAGGCCCCTAATAAGATTATTAAGTTTAAGATTAATGCGATGTTCGCAATCATTCCTGCAAGCAGGTAATAGAGAAACATAAAGACGGCGACTAAAATACCGCCGATTAGCGTGGCCCTTATTCCGTCGCGAATGGAGTCCTGTCCCAGAAGCGGACCGATGGTCCTCTCTTCCTCGATATAAACGGGAGCCGGCAGGGCACCGACCCTTAAAACAATCGCTAAGTCATTTGCCTCCTCTTGCGTGAACCTGCCTGTAATCTGCGCTTTGCCGGATGGAATCGATTCCCTTATGACAGGCGCTGATTGAACTTTTTTATCTAAAACTATTGCGAGCCGTTTGCCGACGTTCTCTTCGGTAATCTTTGCAAACTTCTTAGCTCCCTTATCATTAAATTCTAAAGAGACGTAAGGTTCATTAAAATGAGATTGGTCGAAGCTTAAATAGGCGGTCGTTAATGCGTCTCCGGTTAAAGCGGCCTCTTTCTCCAACAAAATCGGTTGCCCATCTTCGTCATTTTTTAATTCATATCCTTCCGGCACATCTGCCTGTAACGCTCGGCGTAATTTTTCCGCATCATCTGATACCAATTTAAATTCCAATAATGCCGTCTCTCCGATCAGCTTTAAGGCTCTGTCCCTTTCGGTTATGCCTGGCAGTTGAATGACGATCTCGTCTCTGCCCTGCCTTAAGATTACCGGTTCTCGGACTCCAAATTCATCTATTCTATTACGAATGACCTCTAAGGCCCTATCCGTTGCGTCTTTTCTCGCCTCCGCGGGCACTTTGGTCGTATCGACCTTCAGGACTAAATGCATTCCGCCTTGAAGGTCAAGTCCCAATTTTATCTTCCCTTCTTTAACGACATTGCCTTCTTTATCTTTTATATCAAAAGGCGGATAAGCAAGCCAGACCGACAATGCAATCAATGCGAAAATTAATAAAATCTTCCAGCCAAGTCCTCTGTTCATTCTCTTCTCCTATAGAAGCCTTACGTCGTTAATTACCAACCTAAAATTGCAGCCCAAAAATTTTGCAGCGCGCTGACACATAATCATCCTCGATAAAAATATCTCGAAATACTCCATAACCTTTGAGATATCCGTATCGATCGTCAGTTCCAATGTTATAGTCTTGTCGCCCTCTTCAACCCGCACAAAAGATTTCTTCGCTGCGTAATTTACTCTGTCGTGTATATCGAACATGATCATATTTGGATTGCGAACGCGCGAGCGATGCACGTCCGACTTATCAGCTAAAATCAAGCCCGCCGCAATGATGCTTACGGGGTCGCCTTTTTCTTCCTCGTGATTTCCGATAGCGCCAACTATAGTCGCAACTTCCAAGGGTTCCATCCTCATCTCTTTTAAAATAGAGTGTGCTATCATAGCGCTTACTTCCCCGTGGTCATATCTGCCGATTACATTTCCTATATCATGAAGATATCCGGCGATGGCAGCAAGTTCAGCGTCTCTCTTCGGAAACCCCAGCCGCTCAATGATATTGTAAGCGATATTTGCTGTTAAGCTCGCATGCCGCTGACCATGTTCGGTGTAGCCGACCGCCGCCATGTGCTCATCCGCCTTCTTTAGGTAAGCAACCACCTCTGGACTTGCTTTGATATCCTCTAAGGTTACGTTCTTTTTCATTTAACCTCCTTATTCTCCTCTTTTCTTCTTGACATACGCTATAGCATGTCTTTCGACTTCTAATTTCACATTATCATCGACTCGCAAAATTACGGTTGTATCCTTTACGTTTATTATCGTCCCGTGAACGCCGCCGTTAGTTACAACCTCATCGTTCTTTGTCAAGTTCCTTATCATCTGCTCGTGCTGTTTTTGTCTCTTTTGTTGCGGACGAATGAGCATAAAATAAAAGACGATGAATATAAGAATTATCGGCATAAAACTGGCTAATGGATTTACTGCTTGCTGTTCCATGTTCTCCTCCTCTTATTTAAAAGTGACTTTTTCTCCGGCTTCGTAAGAACCTAAAAAATCCGCCTTTAACTTTGAAAAAAATCCTCTCCTGACGGAATCCCTTATTCTTTCCATCAGGTGTTGATAAAAATATATATTATGAAGCGAAACCAATCTCAAACCCAGAATCTCATCAGTATTAAAAAGATGCCGTATATAACCTCTGGTGTAAGTACTGCAGGTATAACAGCCGCAACTTTCGTCTATCGGATTGAAATCTTTGGCGTAGTCTGAATTCCTGAGCAGGAACCGGCCGTTCGTCGTAAACGCAGTCCCGTTTCGTCCATTTCTTGTTGGGACGACGCAATCGAACATATCGATTCCGGTTTCTACGGCATCAAATAAATCCGGCGGCTCACCGACTCCCATAAGATAACGTGGTTTATCCTCTGGTAAAAGTCCGGCGGTAAACTCGGTCATCTCCCGTGTAATCTCCTTCGGTTCTCCAACCGCTAAACCGCCAATCGCATAACCATCGAAATCCATCTTGACCAATTCGTCTACGCACTCTTTCCTTAAATCCTTGTATGCAGCCCCTTGCACAATACCGAAAAGCTTTTGCTCCTCGTTAATTTTGATTTTTGAATTTTGATTTTTGATTTTTCCCGTTGAGCGGCGTGCCCAATCAAGAGTTCGTTCCATCGCGCGTTTTGCAAAATCGTATTCGCACGGATAATGAACGCACTCATCTAAAACCATCATTATATCGCTGCCGAGCGTCCTCTGAAACTCCAAGATTCTTTCCGGCGTCAAAAAATGCTTTGAGCCATCGATATGCGACTGAAATTCGACCCCTTCATCGCTTACCTTTCGCAAGGCCGCAAGGCTAAAGACCTGAAATCCGCCTGAATCTGTAAGTATCGGCCTATTCCAGCCCATAAACTTATGAAGCCCTCCCGCCTCTTTAATTACCTCTTCTCCGGGACGCAGATATAAATGATATGCGTTTGAAAGTAGAATCTGAACTCCGCAGTCTATCAATTCCTGATTTGATAAGGTCTTGACAGTGGCTTGCGTTCCTACCGGCATAAAAGCCGGTGTTTCGCAAATGCCGTGTGCCGTCTCTATTTCTCCTACCCTTGCAGGTGTATTTTTATCGTGCGCTAAAATCTTAAATTTCATATTACCAACATGCAATCCCCATAACTATAAAACCTGTAACGCTGTTTAACCGCCTCTTCGTATGCACGAAATAACAATTCTCTTCCACAAAATGCCGCCGCTAACATAACCAGCGTCGTTTTGGGAAGATGAAAATTTGTAATCAACGCATCGACGAATTTAAAATTATACGGCGGGTATATGAACAGGTTCGTCCAGCCCTTGCCGCTCTCTATTTTATTCTTTGAACCCTTGACTAACCGCGCTTGATGTTCAAGGGCTCTGCACGTCGTCGTTCCCACTGTGAAGATCCTTCCGCCCATCTCCTTGGCTTCATTTAATTTGGCGGTAGCTTCCTCTTTTATTTCGAAATATTCCGAATCCAATTTGTGTCGTGCTACATCCTCAGATACAACCGGTTTAAATGTCCCGTAACCGACGTGCAAAGTAATCGACGCTATAGATGCGCCCTTGGCTTTGATTCTATTCAAAACCTCGTCGGTAAAATGGAGTCCTGCAGTCGGAGCGGCAATCGCCCCCGGTGATTTAGCATATATTGTCTGGTATCTTTCTTCGTCGGATTTATCCGGTTTTCGCTTTATATAAGGGGGCAGAGGAACTATTCCTAATTTTCCTAATAACTCGTTAAATCCTCTACCCTTCGTATCAAATTCGATAATCCTCATTCCGTCGCTCTCCGCACGGATGTGGCCATTTAATTCGGCTTCGCCGAAAACGTATTTCGTTCCGACCCTCGATTTAGAAGAAGTATCTATTAAACATTTGTATAACTTATCGTTCAACTTCTCCAAAAGCAAAATCTCGGCCTTTGCGCCGGTATCGGCTCTTCTTCCGGCTAACCTCGCTTTAATTACTTTGGTATCGTTGACCACAACACAGTCTCCGGGGTCTATATAATCTACCAAATCGCAAAAGGTTGTGTGCTCAATCGTCTCGGACAATTTTTTAATAACCATAAGCCTAGACCCATCGCGCCTATCTAAAGGATATTGCGCAATTAACTCGCTTGGTAAATCATAATTAAATTCGCTTAATCTCATTTTACGTCTTTATAATCCACGATTTTTGAACCGGGGTAATAAAAACTTAAAATCTCCTCCGTCTTCTTTCCTCGTCGTGCCATATAATAAGCACCCCACTGACACATACCAACGCCATGCCCCCAGCCCAAACCCTCAAACGCTACATACGGACCCACGAGCGTAGCTCTAAAATTCATGCTACGCAGTACATTAGGCCCCATTATCCGTCTGAATTCCTTGCCCTGAATGTCAACGGTGTTTGTTTTTCCTTTAACTCGGATCTCCAAAATCCGACCGGATGTATCTTTTTTAGTAGGCTCAAGTCTGACTAAATCGTCTAATATATACCCTGCCTTTTCGAGTTTCTCTTTAACTTCTCGTATGAGAACCCACCTCTCCCATTTATAGTGTGGCGACCTTTTGCACCAATCGCACTTCACTCCCTTCAAAGGCGGTGAGTCTATCTTCCATAGATAACTTGCGTCGAATGTAGCTCCGCCGCACGTTGCATGGTAATACGTGGGAAATATAGAACCCCTGTAAACAAGCACTCTCCCTTTCGTCCTGTCTACAGCTTTATTGGTCCTCCATTTCTCCGAAAATATCCCGCCATAGACTTGGGAGCTGACATCGGCAGTTACGTCGTAATCTTTGCCCTTGGATTCTTTAATTTGGTAAAGCGCATAGGTCCTGGCAGCTATGGCCTGGGCCTTTATCGCTTCCATCGGCCACCAAGTCGATACTTCATTTCGAATAACGCCATAAAGATATTCCTCTAATTCAAGTATATTTATTATAAGCAGCCCTCTATCGTTCTTTAATACTTTAATCTCACCCCTAAATATGCGGCCGTCGATATAAACCTTTGCTTTGCCTGTAGGCTCAATCGCAATTGTCTTAGCACCTATCGCTATATCGTCAATTTTAAACCCTTGGGGCGTTGGCATTAATTTTGAACTGGGTAAATATCTCTCTTCGAACAGTACCTCTTTTGTAATCGAATTGATTATCTTATATCTACCGGTTATGGCAAGTCTTACAGAACCTACGTCCTTCGCTATTGCCACGCGAACGAATATCGGTCCTTCGCTGTTCTTAACATCCTTGGCGTAAGAAGATATCGGCATAAAAAAAATGACCGCTACGGCACAAATTGTCAAAGAGCGGAGATATCTACGCATATCACCTTTTTCCGAAAAATGAAAATATGATGGTCAACAATATGCTTAACAAAATGCTCGTCGTTATCGGAAAATAAAAAGAGAAATTCTTCTTATGGATATAAATATCGCCGGGCAACCGTCCTAACCACGGGATTTTTCCCACAAAAGAGAGTATAAGGCCCAATACAATTAAGATAATGCCAAATGATATTAACGCCTTGCCCAGCAACATGCTTTAATCTTTAAATAATTCCTTTTGCGTATCCTTCTTGTAGGGCATATCAAAATGTTCGTATGCCAACTTGGTTGCTTCCCTTCCGCGAGAAGTGCGCCTTAAAAATCCGATCTTCAACAGGAATGGCTCGACGACGTCAGCGATGGTATCCGGCTCCTCATTTAAGGTCGCGGCTAATGATTCTATCCCGACCGGCCCGCCATTATAAGACTCCAGGATAGCCTTCATCACTTTCCTGTCAACGGCATCCAAACCTTTATCGTCTATGCCTTGCAAAGCAAGTGCCTTCTCGACGGTCTCTTTCGCGACCTTCCCATCGCCTTTTACCTGAGCATAATCCCTGACGCGGCGCAATAATCTGTTGGCGACCCGCGGCGTCCCACGCGCTCTGCGCGCAATCTCAAGTGCGGCATCTTTATCTAATTCTATACTTAAAATCTTCGCGGAGCGCTTCACTATCAAAACTAACTCGTCCGGAGAATAAAAATCCAGATGATGAAATATTCCAAACCTGCTTCTTAAGGGGGCGCTTAAGAGTCCCGTGCGCGTGGTAGCACCTATTAAAGTGAAATGCTTAAGGTTAAATTTTATCGTCTTGGCGTAGGGACCTTTATCTATCACAAAATCTATCTGGAAAGTCTCCATCGCGGGATATAAAAATTCCTCGACGACTTTTGAGAGACGATGAACCTCATCTATAAATAAAATATCGCCTTTTCCTAAATTCGTAAGTATCCCTATCAAGTCTCCCGCCCGTTCTATCGCAGGCCCCGATGTCGCGGTTATTTTAGTAGCCATCTCATTGGCGATGATATGAGCCAAAGTCGTCTTGCCTAATCCGGGTGGACCCGAGAATAATATATGTTCCAACGGCTCTTTTCTCCGTCGGGCCGCCGCAATCGAAATCAAAAGGTTTTCAATAACCGCTTTCTGCCCAACGAAGTCGGAAACCTTCGTCGGCCTGAGCGAGAGGTTCAATATTACATCTTCCTCGGTCTCTTGATTAAATATCAGCCTCTCGCGTAATTTCTCCTGTTTTTCCGTATTATTGCGGTTCATTTTAAATTTGTCTTCTGTCTATAAACTTCGTTTAATAGCTCTTCGGCGGTCTTTATATTTGGGCTACGCTCAAGCGCTTTCTGAATCATTTCATTTGCCTCGGATTTTTTATATTGCAGTTGCAACAATACCTCCATCGCTTCTTCCTGAAAATCCGGCATTGCCTTTGTAAGCGGTTCGCCGCCGGGCTCCTGAATCAGCCCGAACTTACCAACCTTTTTCTGCAATTTCGCGATGATCTCCTTCGCCCTCTGTTCACCTATCCCCGGCAGTGATTTTAAAGTGTCTAAATCCCCCTGCGCAATTGCTTTTACAATCTTTGTAATTGGCGTACTCAACGCTTTAACCGCCGCCTTTGGACCGATGCCCGAGACCGTAATAAATTTCTCAAAAAATTCCCTCTCTATCTCATTTATAAATCCGATCAAAACGGGTATGCTTCTGGCAGGGTCTAGTTGGTGATAATGATATATGACCAATTTTATCGTCCCCTCACCGTTTATATTTCTATCCAATTCCTTCATTACGCAACCGGGGATCAATACCTCATATGAAATGCCGCCGTTTATGTCGATAATTATCGATGAATTTTTGCGTTTAGCTATCCTGCCGCAAATCTGAGATATCATTTTACGCTTGCGACTCCTTCCTTCTGTGAGATATAGGCGTACGCAACCGCCAGCGCCAATGCATCGGAGACGTCCGGAGGGGTAGGAATCGACCTTAAGTTCAACAGGTTCTGCATCATCCGTTGAATCTGATATTTGCTGGCATTGCCTCTACCTATGACGGCCTTGTTTATTCGGGTGGAGGAATAACCGACCAGAGAAAGTCCCCATTGATTCGCTGCAAGACAAATTACCCCTCGCACATGTCCCATTAAAATCGCAGTCGTCGGATGTCTGTAATGCGAATATAACTTTTCTAAAACCAAAACCCCCGGATGAAATTCCTCGATCAAACTTTTTATGCCGTTATAAATCCTATTAATCCTTACTTCCAATTTCTCTTTATTTGCTGTCCTTATTACCCCTGCTTCTATTAATTTGAAATTCCCTTTGGAATCGACTTCTATTATGCCGTAACCGGTTATGCTTAAACCGGGGTCAATGCCTAATATCCTCATCCGCCCTTGACCTGCTCTAAAATCTCATCCGGGATATCGAAATTCGCATATACGTTCTGCGCGTCTTCGTAATCTTCTATAGCATCCATCAATGCCAACACCTGCTTTGCGTCCTCTCCAACCACCCTTACCGTCGAGGAAGGGACCATCGTAAGCTCTGCCATTTGCCATTCAACGCCGCTTTTCTTAAGCGCCTCTTTTATCTTTTCGAAATCTTTCACATCGGTCGTTATCTCGTAGCTTGTGCCTTCGCTCTTTAAATCCTCCGCGCCCGCATCGAGGACGATGTCCATAAGAGCGTCCTCGGCGATTCTGGTCTTGTCAACTAATATATATCCCTTTTTATGAAAAAGCCAGGAGACTGAACCCTGGCCTACCATATTTCCGCCCTTCCGAGATAATATATTCCTCAATTCGGCCGTTGTCCTGTTCTTATTGTCCGTAAGCGCTTCTATCATAATCGCAACGCCTGCGGGGCCATATCCTTCGTAAACAATGTGTTCATATGTGACGCCGGGGAGTTCGCCGGTACCCTTCTTAATCGCCTTATCGATATTATCCCTGGGCATATTCGCTTCTTTGGCCTTCGCGATAGCTAAACGTAGCCGAGGATTGGCCTCGGGGTCTCCCCCTCCCTCTTTGGCAGAGACGGTCAACTCCTTAATAAGTTTGGTAAAGACCTTGCCCTTTTTGGCGTCCATCAACGCCTTTTTATGCTTAATCCCTGCCCATTTCGAATGCCCGGACATATTTTAAAAATACCTCCACATAAAATTTCCGCCTACGGCGGATCCGCCAATCTTCGTGGCGGAGATTTTTTATGTTTTGTCGATACAAATTATATCATTTTATGAGAGGCATGTAAAGGGGATTTTGAAGCGAAATTTAAAAGTCCAATTACTTATGGACTTCCTCGGTGGATTTCTTGGATTGGGAGATTACAACCTGTGAAATTTTGGCGGGGACCTCTTCGTAATGGAAAAACCTCATCGAATATGAGCCGCGTCCACCCGTCATCGAGCGAAGCTCCGTGGCATATTTAAACATCTCAGCCAAAGGGATGTTGGCTTTAATATATTGCTGTCTGCCCCGCGATTCGATGCCCATTATTCGGCCTCGACGAGAGTTTATATCACCGGTAATCTGGCCTAAATATTCGTCGGGCACAATAATTTCAACATCCATTATCGGCTCAAGTAATACGGGGCTTGCTTCTTCCTGGCCCTTCTTAAACGCCATCGAGCCAGCAATCTGAAACGCCATATCTGAAGAATCGACTTCATGAAAAGAACCATCGTAAACCGTGACCTTAATATCTACGACCGGATAACCGGCCAATATACCTGCATGCATCGCCTCTTTTACGCCTTTCTCAACCGAAGGTATATATTGCCTTGGTATGGCGCCGCCGACGATTTTATCCACAAATT
>Ga0111183_1042_pt1 | contig 22474 bp, 21 predicted proteins | sample DeeMarSWOR324_28_FD_80238 | JGI IMG/M metagenome (GOLD analysis project Ga0111183, IMG submission 80238) | Omnitrophica WOR_2 bacterium SM23_29 | reverse complement strand
AAATCACGTATTCTTTGTTCAAATGAAAATTCTATAGTGCTTGGATAATAGGTCGTGACCAAAGGTACGGCTTCGCCGGAGGGAAATTTAAATTTGACTTTAGGTTTAGGGGAGACCTTCGCTATTTTAATCGCTTCTTTTAACGCATCTTTTAAATCTTGGGGTTTAAGCGAATTTGTAGATGATACACCTATCCTTCCGTCCAAATCTATTTTGAAGTATATACCTACATCGGATTCCTCTATGTCTTGATGTATTCTAAAGTTGTGGAATCTGGTAACTCTATCTAAAGTAAAATAACAACAGATCAACGTTTGGTCTGCCTCAGACCACTTAAGCGCCTGATTTAATATATCGAGTAGTTTTTCCTTACCGATCATCGTTTTTTTCTGCCGACCTGCACTTTCTCAAATTTCGCAGGAGAGACACCATGTCCAACGTGCATGATTTGGCCCGGCTCTCCTTTGCCACAATTGGGGACGCCGTGTAATTTCCAATATTTTGCATTCGCGATACCGCTACAACTTACCCAAAATGTGGGCGTCAATCCAGTATAATATGGATTTTTTAAAATTTGCCCTACCTTGCCGTTTTTAATCTCCCATGCTATTTCAGTGCCGAATTGGAAGTTAAGTCGTAGGTCATCTATCGACCAACTCTTATTGGTTGAAAATAATATTCCATCTTTTGTGTCGGAGATTAACTCTTCCAACGTAGCATCACCCGGCTCCAAGTTGATATTTGTCATCCTGATTAAAGGTAGGGCACTGTATCCGGAAGCTCTCATCGCACCAGTCGATTTTCTCCCTAACTTGTACGCCGTTTCCCTCGAACTTAAATAACCGGTGAATATACCATCTTTTATAATCGGGAATTTCTGTGCTTGCACACCTTCGTCGTCGAAACCGAAGCTTCCTACGCCACCTTCACAAGTTGCGTCAGCAGTGATATTGACTAACTTTGAACCATATCTAAGTTTTCCTAACTTTTCCGGCGTTAAAAAACTTGCGCCGGCAAAACTTACTTCGTCTCCGAAAACCCTATCCAGTTCAGCGGGATGTCCGCAGGATTCGTGAACCTGGATGAAAAGTTGTGTCGTATCCAATATCGCCGTCGTAATCTTTGACGGACATTCCTTCGCTCGCAGAAGGCCTATCGATTCATTTTTTACTTTTTCCGCACCGCCAACCAAATCTAGTCGTTTTACATATTCGTATCCTTTTTGCGCCATGTCGCTATGAGGCAGGGGATAAGACCTACGCTGGACTTCGTTGTCTAATACGGCGATCGCTTCGACGCATCCGCCGCTTTCTGTAAATTCTTGCTCTATTTCGGAGCCCTCCGTGGATAAGAAAAATTTATAGGTTCTGAAAAAATCGAGAGATGCTAAAGCCGTTATTATATTCTTATGGGTTTTTAAAACTTGGCATGCCCACATTATGTAGTCTAATTTTTTTTGAATGGGGACCTCAAAAGGGTCTATTTCATATTTGGATTTAAAAGAGGACTTAACGGGTTTAAGCTGCGCCAAATAGATTTTACTTTTATTAATTGAGGCGGTCGCCTCGGCGATGGCAATTGCACGTTGGGCGGTCTTTTTGATATTCTCTTTTGAGGTCTCAGAACACGATGAGAATCCCCAGCTTCCCCACTTTAATACGCGGACGGAGAATCCTTCATCCCTTGTTGCAGATATATTCTCAACTTGCAAATTTTTGACCTTTAAGGATTCATGAATCTCCCTTACGAAGCGGATGTCAGCGTAGTCTACGCCTATGCGTCTTAAATATTTTATACCGTTTTTCAGTATTTCTTTCATGTGTAAGAAACATATTATATCATCATTTTTATATTTTGCATAATAATTATGACTAGGTTTAACTTAAGGCAGAACGTCTTCTTTACTTGGTATATTTTATCTGATATAATTTATAAAAAATGAAACGGAATATAAGAAATATACAAGAGAGGTTGAATGAGGTTTTTTTAAAACTTCCGAAAAACACCGTAAAGGAGCTTTTCGATAGATTAAAGGAGGAGTCCTTAAAACGCGGCATGGTGATGTATGACGAAAAAGGAGAGCCCCGCATTGTAAACGTCCGCGTTCGTCCATGGCTGATAACAAAAGAGCAAAAGGGATTCTTCCATATGGTTTGTCTTAATATGAAGGACGCTCTTCAGAGGGTGGCTAACATATATTATAATGAGCCGAAAGCGCGGCAGATACTCACCCTGACTTCGAGGGAGGATGAGTGGTTCTTTGAGATATATAGCAACGGCAATCAAGCCCAACAGACAGTATTTGATAGAATAGACGCAAACGCTATATTCTCCAGCTCGGACTGGAAAGACTCATTTGCCTTCATCGAGACAAACTCCGTTGGCGTCGGAGGGGTCTACTATATTCCTGCGGCGGCCAATATCGTGGAAGATATCGTCCTTCCCGTTATCCGCAACCACGTTCATAAAGTAGAATTCGTAATGCAGGACGATATCCGCGAGCTATTATTTGAGACCATAACCGAACACGCTCAAAAGATAGAGCGGCTTCGCGCCAATGTGGTTTTAATCGAAGACCAACGCTGCCTCGACGGAACAGACGAATATGCCTTCGTCGCAAATTATCTGAAAGGCAAAGGACTCGCGGCGTTTGCAACCGACCCCAGAGAGCTTACATTAAGAAAGGGCGAGGTCCATTTTAGAGATACGCCGATAGACATAATTTACAGAGATTGCTCAATAGACGAATTGCACGAGATGGAAGACCAAGGAGCGAAAATCGATGTATTAAAAGAGGCATTTAAGAAAAATCAGGTTGTCTCTTCTATTGCAGGCGAATTCGACCATAAAAGCACGTTGGAGATTTTTACGGATGAGGAATACGGAAAGTATTTTACTCCCGCACAAAGGAGGTTATTCAAGAAACACGTTGTCTGGACGCGTCTAATCTGGGATAGAAGGACCAAGGGGCCGGACGGCAAAAAGGTCGAGCTTTCCAAGTTCATTAGGAAACACAAAGATGATTTGGTCATAAAGCCAAATAGGATGTACGGAGGAGAGGGCGTCGTATTAGGGAGATTTGCGAAGGCCGCCGAATGGAGAAAGGCAATAGAAGATGCGTTTAAAGAAGGATGCTTGCATGTGGTTCAGGAATATGCTGAGATAAAGGAGGAAAAATTCCCCGTCCTTAACGAGGATGGGAGGGTTACGATAGAAAAGAATTACGAGGTATCCGGATTTGCGTCATCTGATTCTGGAATTGCATTCCTTGGCAGATGTTCGATTGAACCGGTAGTAAATATCTCCAGGAAAGGCGGTCTCATTCCTGTAATAATGGTCGAATAACAGTTAACCTTGTCATAGAGAGGCGTATAAAAAGTGACCTTATTTGCGATTTTAATAGCGATGTTCTTAGCGATGAACGTCGGCGCCAACAATACCGCTGCGGAGATGGAGGCGGCGTACAGAAGAGGAATACGCACTAAAAAAGAGGCGTTGATACTAATCGCGATCTTTGTCATTCTCGGAGCAATAATCGCAGGACTTCCCGTGGTCAAGACTTTGGGTAGTGAGTTAGTTCCCCAGAGGACATTTAAGGAATATTTTTATATAGTCTTTGTGGTAATGGCTGTTGCCGCCGCTTTCGATTTCATATCCAATATATTTAAGGTGTCAATTCCCACTTCGTACGCTATAGTCTGTTCTATAGCCGCTGTAGGTTTATATTATAAGAGTTTATCCATTGAGGAATCTACGATGATTTTAAAGTGGTGGATAATTTCGCCTATAGCCGCTTTTGTTACTGCCTTTATCGTTGGTAAATTTCTCAACCTCAAGTTTATCAAACCCTTGTTTGAGCGGGAGGTCAGCGGAAGGATAAAAGTTTTACTTGGCGCTATGCTGACTTTCTCTGGTTGTTACGTCGCCTTTGCGGGAGGGGCAAATGGCGCCGCTAAAGCGATGGGGCCGATAGTCGCCGCAGGTATAATGGATAAACGCTGGGGGGTTTTGCTTGGTGGGGCAGGGATCGCAGCAGGCGTGCTCATCTTTGGGAAGAGCGCGTTAGAGACCGGCGATAGGGAAATCGCTGAAATCGGTTTCGTAAAGGCAATATTGATCGAGGTTATCTCTGCCACCGTTTTATTGTTGGCTTCTTTTGATGGCATTCCGCTTTCTGTCTCTGTGACGGTAAGTTCGAGCCTTATAGGTTTAGGTTGTGCCGATTTGGGATTTTGGCAGAGTTTAAGAAAACATCATCTCATAAAAAAAGTCTTTGTATGGTTGGTTGTGCCGGTGGCTTCCGTCGGGCTTACCTGTTCTCTTCTGCATATCTTAGGCCTCGTACTCAAATAGAAAAAATTTTACTTGACAGAATTTCTTTTTTGTGTATACTCTACTATTATAATAGAGATTATAGAGAAAATGAGGATTACCTACAAAGGCGATTATGCTTTAAAGACAATACTGAATTTGGCCTTACATTATGATAGCGGCCTGGTAACTATTCACGATTTAGCTAAACGTGCTGACATTCCTGTTAAATTCTTAGAACAGGTGCTCTTGGATTTAAAGAGAGGAGGGTTTGTAGAAAGCAGACGCGGAAAGATAGGGGGATATTATTTAGCCAAGTCTCCTTCTCAGATAAAAGTGGGCGAAGTCGTTAGGTTTATTGATGGGCCAATTGAACCCATCGCCTGTGTTAATAGACAATATAAGGGTTGCGAAGACATTTATAAGTGCGTCTTTAGAAATATATGGCAACAGGTAGCTCAAGCAACTTCTGATATAATTGATAATATAACTTTTGAGGATTTGGTTAATCAGATAAAAGCGGCACAAGAAGAGAACATTTATTCTATTTGATTGGAATTATAAAGAGAAAGAAGTGGCGCTAATAATAAAGAAGGCTCATTTGGACGAGATGATAAGCCACGCGCGGAAGGAATTTCCAAACGAAGCGTGTGGTATATTGGCGGGAAAGGAGAAGAAGGTAAGCAAGGTTTATAAAATGACCAATACAGAAAAAAATCCGATGAGATATTTTATGGACTCTAAGGAACATTTTAAGATAATAAAAGCGATGCGTTCAGAAGGGCTACAGATGGTTGGCATATATCATTCGCACCCAAACGTAAGGCCTTATCCATCTTCCCACGATGTAGAACTGGCATTTTATCCCGATTCTTCTTATGTGATAGTTTCCATTATAAATAGTATTCCTGAAGTTCGCTCATTCAGGATAGTAAATGGAATTGTTAATGAAGAAGAGTTAAAACTTGAGCATTAACTGGATATGTATAAAGATAACGTACTTGGGCTAATTGGTAATACCCCGATGGTTAGATTGAACAGAATCGTTCAATCCGGAAGCGCTGAAATTTTTGCTAAATTGGAATCTTTAAATCCGGGCGGAAGCATAAAAGACAGGATTTGTCTAAGCATGATTGAAGATGCAGAGCGTAGGGGTATTTTAAAGTCCGGCACAACGATAGTCGAACCGACATCCGGCAATACAGGGATCGGATTGGCGATGGTTGGAGCAGTAAAAGGATATAAAGTAATTTTAGTTATGCCGGAGACGATGAGCGTGGAGCGTAGATTTATATTAAACTCCTATAACGCAGAGGTTATTTTGACGCCTGGTATAGACGGAATGGAGGGAGCCGTAAGAAAAGCCGAAGAGATTATAAAAAAGGTACCTAATTCATTTATGCCGCAGCAATTTACGAATCCTGCAAACCCAGAAGTTCACAGGAAGACAACCGCGCGCGAAATTTTGGAACAAACCGGAGAAAAGATAGACGCATTCGTCGCAGGCGTTGGGACTGGCGGCACGATTACCGGCGTAGGGGAAGTATTAAAAAAGGAGTTGCCCCACGTTAAAATATATGCTGTCGAACCAGCTGCCTCGGCTGTGCTCTCAGGGAATGGACCAGGTCCTCACAAAATACAGGGAATAGGAGCAGGATTTATCCCGAAGGTATTAAATAGAAGAATAATCGATGAAGTCATAACGGTTACCGACAACGATGCGTTTCAGGCTTCAAAGCGGCTTGCTAAGGAAGAGGGGATTTTCGTTGGAATTTCGGCAGGCGCAGCCTGCTGGGCCTCAATGAAGGTCGCCAGGTCGTTTGGTAAAGAAAAAAGGATCGTGACAATATTTCCCGATACCGGCGAAAGATATTTTAGTTTGGAAGAATATTTCAAAGAATAAATACTTAAGAGATTAGAAAGAAGGTGCAAAATTGAGTTACGTTAAGGGACTGAAATGCAGGGAATGCGGAAGGGAATATCCTAAAGAGGCGCTTTTCGTCTGCGAATATTGCTTTGGCTCTTTAGAGGTGGACTATGACTATTCCGCAATAAAAAAGAAATTGACGCGCGAGGCGATTGCATCCCGTTCAGAAGATTTATGGAGATATCAAGAGCTGTTGCCACTCGATTCAAAACCGCAAGATGGATTACATTCAGGTTTTACTCCGCTTATAAGATCAACAAATTTGGCGAAAGCATTGAAGGTAGACGACCTTTACATAAAGGATGATTCCGTTTGCCATCCGACGCTCTCGTTTAAAGATAGGGTCGTATCGGTCGCGCTTTCTAAAGCGAAGGAATTCGGCTTCTCTGTTGTTGCGTGCGCCTCGACGGGAAACCTGGCAAATTCAGTCTCTGCGTTGGGCGCTGTTGCTGGATTGAAACGTTATATATTTATCCCTGCCGATTTGGAATTGGGAAAAGTCCTTGGTTCTCTAATATACGCACCTAATTTAGTCGCGGTCGAAGGCAATTACGACGAGGTAAATCGCCTCTGTGCCGAGATCGCGTCGAGATATAGATGGGCTTTCGTTAATATAAATATCAGGCCATATTATGCCGAAGGCTCAAAGACCTACGGATACGAAATAGCGGAACAATTAGGGTGGAGGACTCCGAAACATATTATAGTTCCAGTTGCAGGCGGTTCTTTAATTTCAAAGATCTGGAAGAGTTTTAAAGAATTTAAAAAATTAGGGTTGATAGATAAAGTCGATACAAAGACTTACGCGGCTCAGCCAACGGGATGCGCTCCCGTAGTGACTGCTATAAAGGAGGATTCCGATATAATAAAACCGGTCAAGCCTAAGACGATAGCAAAATCCCTTGCGATTGGAAATCCAGCAGATGGATATTACGCAATACAGACCGTCAGGGATTCTGGCGGCTGGGCCGAAGATGTGACCGACGAAGAGGTAATTGAAGGAATAAAATTGCTCGCACAGACAGAGGGCATATTTACCGAGACAGCGGGAGGAGTTACCGTTGCAGTTGCAAAGAAATTAATAGAGCAGGGTCGAATCCCTCGTGATGAATCTATAGTGATTTCGATTACAGGAAATGGGTTGAAGACCCAGGAGGCGGTACAGGAACATATCGGAAGGCCTGTTAAGATAAAGCCTACCCTTGCTTCTTTTGAGGAACATGTTATGGTAAAGGGGAAATAACGGTCTGTCCGAGAAGGGGTTACTTAATAAAGACAAAGGAGAGTGCATATGGCGAATAAAGTAAGAATACCGCAACCATTACAGGGTTTAACGAACAACGTTGCAGAAGTTGAGGCAACTGGTGCGACCATAAAGGATTTGATCGATGACTTAGAGCGCAGATATCCCGGCATTAAAGATAGGATATGCGATGAGTCGGGTAAGGTACGCAGGTTTGTCAATCTTTTTGTTAATGAAGAAGATATAAGATTTTTGGAACGAGAAGCGACAAAACTGAAGGATAAGGACGAGGTTTCGATAATTCCAGCGATCGCAGGAGGAGGAAAGAAATGGAGTTAGAGCTTACAGCTAAAGATATAGAGAGATATGGCAGACAGATGCTCATAGATGGTTGGGGGGAGACGGGGCAGAAGAAGCTAAAGAATGCCGAGGTCTTTGTCTCAGGCGTAGGCGGTTTAGGAAGTCCAGTAGCAATATATCTTGCGGTTGCTGGTGTAGGCAAAATAAGAGTGTGCGATTTTGATGTACCGGAACTTTCAAATCTTAATAGGCAGATATTACATCATGATGCTCGAATCGGCCTTAATAAAGCACTTTCCGCAAAAAAGACGTTAGAAGTCTTGAATCCCACAGTAGAGATCAAAGAATTCCCCGAGAAAATAGTTGCAGATAGCGTAGATAAATTAGTGGGCACAAGCCAGATAATCGTCGATTGTATGGATAATTTCGATACTCGTTTAATCCTAAACGAATGCGCTATAAGAAAGAAGATCCCTCTGGTATTTGCAGGCGTCTGGGGCTTAACCGGCTATTTGAGTTTTTTTCAAGTGCCCCAAACCCCCTGTCTTGCGTGTATATTTAGAGAACCGCCTCCTAAAGAGAAATTTCCTGTTGTAGGAGCGACCCCTGGAGTAATTGGTTGTCTGGAGGCACTCGAGGTGTTAAAATATATTACTGGTGTGGGTCAGAATCTAAAGAATAAACTTTTGATATGGGACGGGACTAACATGGATTTTAGAAAGGTCTCCACCAGATACGATAAAGAGTGTCCCGTATGCGGCGCTTTACGCCGTTAAAAAGGAGGATTAAAGATAATGGCAAAGAAGATGGTTCATCTTATATTCCCTCAAAATTTGATTAAGAAGCCCGTTATTTATACTATGGCAAAGAAATTCGATGTCGTACCTAATATCCGCCGCGCGAAGGTTACCGAATCGGTCGGAGAAGTCGTTTTGGAACTTGAAGCATCGAAGGAAAATTTAGATAAGGGCTTAGCTTATTTGAGAAAGATGGGGGTTAAGGTGGAGCCCATAGTTGGCGATATAATCGAATAAGTATAGGAAGAATGCATGCCTGCCGGAAGAAAGAGGTTTACCTTCAAGTATATTAATAAGATAGCCGCGTTTTTATTAACAGCAGCATTGACGTTAAGCAGTTTTAATGCCTCTGCCGGAATTATGCCTTTAGCAAGTAAACGCCATTGGGGGGCACAAATTTTCATAGCAAATCAGATTAAAGGAATAGGACTTGTCGATTCCTATCAGGAGGACGATAAGGACGTAAGCTATGTCTACGACAACGCCGTAGCCGCAATGGCCAGTATGCTGATGAACAATTACGGCCTGGCGGTAGAGATACTTAATACATTAACCAGAGAAGTACAAAGCACTGAAGAGGGGGTTCCTTTTGAGTTCTACCATTATTCTGACTTTACCGGCAAGGGAGGCTGGGTGGCCTATTGCGGTAACAGCGCCTGGCTGCTTCAGACACTGAATATTTACCAAAAATTAAAATCGACCAAACAATACTATTTCGCACAAAAGAAATTAGCGGATTTTTTATTGACTTTACAGGATCCGGGTGACGGCGGGTTAAGGGGCAGTCCCTTCGATTATTGGAAGAGCGTAGAGCATAATATCGTCGCCTACGTTGCATTAAAAAACTTCGGTAAGCTCAATAACCACCCCAAATACGTAACCCAAGCAGAAAAAATAAGAGAATTTCTTACAAGCCCGGCAGTATGGAACGGGGAGCGTTTTAACCGAGGCCCCTATGATATAAACAAGGTAGTCGATGTTCAGGCATTGGGCGTATTGCTGTTGGGCAGCGAATATTCCAGCGCCCTAACGTGGACGGAGGATAATTTAAGGGCGACCCGGCCATATAATTCGGAGACTGTAACAGGTTTCGATTTCGACTCCAACCTGGATACCGTATGGTTGGAAGGGACGATCCAGATGTCCCTGGCTTTTTATCAAATAGGCGACTACGAGAAGGCAAATTACTATTTTAATGAGGTCTGTAAAACTATCCAAAGCGACGGCTCTATTCTTTTGGCTACCAATAGAGGCACAGCCTCAGAATACTGGATGTTAGAGCCCCACCGTGCCATCGCACCTACTAGCTGGTTTATATTCTATTACTTCAAATTCAATCCCCTTATTCTCTTTTAAGTTTAAAATCATCCCGCCATTGACCTTAATTTTTTACTTCACACAATATAAAATATCATATATACTCTATACCAAAGAGGAGGAGAAAATAAATGCCGGAATTGAGGCAGAACCTCGCTACGAAGGAATGGGTTATTATTTCCACCGAGCGCGCTAAGAGGCCGGAGGAGTTTGCAAAAAAGAAGGAATCCCCCCTAGCTCTGCCAGCTTATGATCCAACTTGCCCATTTTGCGAAGGAAATGAATCTCAGACGCCGGAAGAGATATTAGGATATCGTAAAGAGGGGACTAAAGCTGGCCAGAAGGGATGGCAGGTTAGAGTTGTGCCAAATAAGTTTCCCGCATTAGTTCCGTCAGCGACTTCTGTAGTCGGCGTACAAAGATCAAAATCTGGAATTTATCTTCGAATGGACGGTGTAGGCAAACACGAAGTAATAATAGAGAATCCATACCACAGTAAGACTTTGGGCACAATGAGCGTTGCCGAAGTCGAAAAAGTCATACGCGCTTATCATGAAAGATACTTAGTATTAGATTGGGATCCGGCCTACAGGTTAATTATAATATTTCGCAATCAAGGAAGTTTAGCCGGCGCATCGCTTCTTCATCCGCATTCGCAGTTAGTAGCCACCGCGATAGTACCGTCTCACGTAAGAAATCGAATTTACGAAGCGCAGAGATATTACGACGAATTAGGAAGATGCGTTTTTTGCGACATGATAAAGAATGAGATAGAGGAGAAAGAGCGTATTATCTTGCAAAACGAAAAATTTATTGCGTTCGTGCCTTACGCCGCTTCCGTCCCTTATGAAATTTGGATTTTGCCTAAAAGGCATGAAGCGTCCCTCGCGGATTTACAGCCCGACGATGTAAATAATCTAGCCCAAGTATTACAAAAAATTCTTGCGAAACTTTATCGTTCTTTAAACAATCCCGATTATAATTATTGCATAAATTCATTGCCGCATTACTCCTACAGCGGACCGTACTATCACTGGCATATACAGATATTACCCCGGCTTACGACTCGCGCCGGATTTGAGATTGGTTCCGGAATTAATATTAATGTTGCGCTTCCCGAGGAATCTGCGAAGTTTTTAAGGGAATTCGTAGTGAAATAGATGAAGAGGTTATATAAATTACTATGAGAAGGCTCAACAATAAAAGAAGTATTAGAGTACTTCTGCTGGGTTTCGTCGCATTCTTAATTATTTTTATCTGTAGTGACGCGACCGCCGAATTTAAGACGAAAAAACCTGCGAAAATTCCAGGGTGGTATTTAATTTGGCACGATGAGTTTGAAGGTAATACGCTTGACCCGTTCAAATGGAGGGTCGAAGATGCGGCGTTGATAAAGAACAACGAACTGCAATATTATACCCCTGAGGATGTATATGTACATGACGGAGTCTTAACGCTCAGAAGTCAGAAGAGACAGATGGGCGGCCGCCATTACACTTCGGGCCTCGTTGAGACTAAGGGCAAGTTCGCGCAGGCTTATGGGCGTTTTGAAGTTCGCGCAAAGCTTCCGGGAACTAGAGGGATGTGGCCAGCCCACTGGATGATGCCAGCAGCCGGAGGTTGGCCTCCAGAGATCGATATTATGGAATTGGTCGGGCACAGGCCAAACTCGGTAATTATGTCGAACCATTATGGTACCTGGCCTCATAACAGACACGAGGGCACCAGATATACAGGGCCGGATTTTACGAAAGGTTTTCATACCTTTGCAATCGAATGGGAGCCGGAGGAGATCCGCTGGTATGTAGATGGTGTACAACGCTTTTCTACTAGAAAGAATATTCCACAAGAACCTTTTTATATTATCCTTAATACGGCCGTAGGAGGCAATTTACCCGGCAATCCAGATAAAACAACGGTATTTCCCCAGTATCACGATATAGATTACGTCCGCGTATATGCCAAGGAGATAAAAGGGACCTATTTTCTTATGGTCTGCGCTGATGATGGAAGTGTGGTGGTTACTCCGGAAAAGGACAGGTATAAAAGGGGCACGAGGGTAAAAATTAAAGCGATGCCTAAAATAGGATATAAGTTCAGCCACTGGAGCGGCGATGTGCTCGCCGATGGAAACCCCGCCATAATAACTATGAATAGACATAAAAAAATCGCAGCGCATTTCGTAATAGACCCAGATGCGCCGCAACTGCTATCCAAAGACAAACCGGCCACCGCCTCTTCGGCAGAGAATCAGTCGTTTTTAGCGTCAAATGTTGTAGACGGTAAGATAAATACCCGTTGGTCTTCAGAGTTTTTTGACCCTCAATGGGTCTATATCGACCTTGGGAAAATCCATACGATAGAAGCGGTGAGGTTGGAATGGGAGGCCGCTTATGCCAAAGGGTATAAAATTCAGGTTTCGGATAATGCCTCTGAATGGAAGACAGTATATTCGACGGAAAATGGAACCGGCGGAACAGAAGAGAAAATGGATTTAAATACTTCAGGAAGATACGTCAGGATGTATGGCACAACTCGCGGTACAAAATATGGCTACTCCCTATGGGAATTCGAAGTCTATGGCCGAGGACGAAGCGGTAATCGTAAACTAATATTTTAATTTTGGTTGACAATTAGCCCCTCCTTCGATTATAATTAAAGAAAGGACGATAATATATTTATGAAGGAGAGGCTTTTTGAATTTTGTCGAAGAACTTAGAAATAAAATAATCTCAGGCTTAGATATTCAATACGAAGAAGCCGAACATCTCCTGAACTTTTCCTCCGACAAATTATTTTCCCTCCTTGGCGCCGCAGATTCTATCCGCGAGAAATACCGAAGCAACATCGTAAACTTATGCGCAATCACAAACGCAAAATCCGGAAATTGTCCGGAAGATTGCGCATTCTGCTCACAATCCGTCCATCATAATACCGACATCCAAAAATATCCTTTGATATCTATCGATGAAATCCTGATCAAAGCTACAGAGGCCGTTAAGATGAGAGCAAATAGATTTTGTATTGTCATCAGCGGTCGAGGGGTGGACGAGACGAAGGAACTTAACATCATCTGCGAAGCGATTAGAAGGATAAGGGATGAGTTTCCAGATATCAAAATCGACGCCTCTCTTGGATTTATTTCTAAAGAGGGAATTTATAAATTAAAGGAGACAGGACTTACGAGGTATAATCATAATTTGGAGACGGCCAAGTAGATTGTGTCCCGATAAATTTTCTGAATCCCATAGCGGGGACGAGGCTTCAAAACAATCCTCCCATGAGACCGTTGGAATTGCTTAAGATGATCGCCATATATAGATTTATCTTGCCAAAAAAAGAGATAAGGATTTGCGGCGGCAGGCAAGCAAATTTACGAAGTATTCAGCCATTGATTTTTACTGCCGGGTCGGATGCGATTATTATCGGAAATTATCTTACGACCAGGGGGAGTTCTCCGGAAGAGGACTTAAAAATGATAGAGGATATGGGATTGAGGGTAGATGAATCTTCTTAGAAAAGAGTTAAGAGAACTAGAGGAGAAGGGACTGCGTCGTTATTTGCGATTTTTGGAAGGCCAACAAAAAGAGAAAGTCATAATCGACGGAAAGGAAGTTTTAAATCTCTGTTCAAATAATTATCTGGGATTAGCGAACGATGAGCGGATAAAAAGCGCCGCGAAAGAAGCGATAGATAAATATGGAATAGGCTCAGGCGCATCGAGGCTCGTCGCTGGGAGTATGAGCCTGCATAAAAGATTAGAGGAGAAGATAGCCGCCTTCAAGGAAAAAGAGGCGGCTTTATTATTTAATTCCGGTTACACCGCGAACTTAAGCGCCATCCCGGCCTTATGCGGAAAAGATGATATCATCTTTTCCGATAAATTAAACCACGCTTCTATCGTAGACGGCATTCTGTTGAGCCGCGCAGAATTCAAACGCTATCCGCATAAGGATATGGACAGACTTGAGGATATGCTTAGAGTTACCGACGGATTCAGAAGGAAGATGATTATAACCGATACGATTTTCAGTATGGATGGGGATATTGCGCCATTGCCAAAAATCGTTGAGCTGGCGGAAAGATATAATGCATGGATTTATATAGACGAAGCGCACGCAACCGGTGTTTTAGGAAAAGGCGGCAAAGGCGCAATCGAACATTTCGGAATCGAGGCTGACAAGATTCAGGTTCAAATGGGGACCTTAAGTAAAGCGGTGGGCTCCTTCGGAGCATTTATATGCGGCTCGAAAGCCTTAATCGAATATTTAATAAACAAGGCCAGGGGTTTTATATATACGACATCTTTACCGCCTGCAATTTGTGCAGCATCCATTGCATCCTTAGAAATTATAGAGAACGAACCTTCTTTACGGCAGAAGGTATGGGAAAACATCGTATTCTTAAGGGATGGTTTAAATAGACTAGGTTTCGATACTTTGGAAAGCGAGACGCCTATAATTCCGGTTTTAACGAAGGAGCCGAATATTACAATGGAATTCAGCAAAAAGTTACTTGAGGATGGTATCTTCGTCCAGGGCATTCGCCCCCCAACGGTTCCGGAAAGGAAGGGGCGCCTGAGGGTCACTGTTATGGCAACGCATAAGAAGCAGGACTTAGAGAGGGCGCTGGATTCTTTTGAAAAGGTCGGCAAGGAATCAGGGATAATATGACGCATTACCAGATGAGAGGCAAAGGTAAAGTTTTGCTTTTTATCCACGGCTGGGGATGGGATTCACGGGTTTGGGTAAAACAACTTCAGGAACTTTCAAAAAATTTTTGTGCGATAACGATGGATTTAAGAGGACACGGCAGGTCCGAATGGAAAAGCGCAGATAATCTGCTCGACGCTTTTGCGGAAGATGTATTAATCTTAAGCAAAAAGTTAAATCTGAAGAATATAAATTTTATAGGCTGGTCCTTGGGATGCAACGTAATTTTCAGGCTCTTTGAAATTGAGCCGGCAATCTTTAGTTCGGTTACTTTGGTTGGTGGAACCCCGAAATTTTTAAAGGGAGACGGATTTGATTTTGGTTTTGAAAAGAAGAACACAAGACTTTTGAAACGAAGATTAAATCGAGATTTCAATAGCGCTCTTTTAGATTTTCGTCGTTCGATATTTTTGGAAAACGAAGTTAAAAAAACAGATTTTCCAAATTTGTGGAAGATATTAAATGAAGGTCCTCGGCCAAATAGGGATGCGTTGAACCTGGGCTTGGAGATATTAGAAAGGAATGATTTTCGTGAAGGGATAAGGGGGTTTTATGTCCCCGTTCTTATAGTTTGCGGCGAAGGCGATCCCATTACTCCAAAAGGTGCATCCGTGTATATGAATAAGGCGATCAAAGATTCAGCATTAGTGATGATAAAGGGTGCAGGGCATGCGCCATTTTTGACGAAGCCGTACGAATTTAATCAGATTTTTAAGAAATGGATAAACGAAAAATAGTAGCATTTTCAAAAGCAGCTTATGGTTACGATGAATATGCGTGGCTTCAATGTCAGATGTGGGATGAACTCTTACAGCGCCTTAAACTCATCGAAATAAATCCTGATTATATAGTTGATATAGGGATGGGAACCGGCGAGCATACTTATGAGTTGTCTGAGATTTACCCAAATGCCTTTATTGTGGGGCTTGATATTGCGTGGGGAATGGTTAAGTATGCATTGGGGAGGGAGTTGCATAATCCGAAGACTCCTTTTATGTTGCAGGCCGACCTAAATGAAATGCCGTTTAGAGAAGGTTCTTTTGATCTGGCTATTTCTAACGCCGTATATCAAAGGGCTTATGATTACAAGAAGGCCTTTTTGGACGTAAAAAGGATTTTAAGACCTAAGGGAATTTTTTGTATGTCATTATTTACAAAGAATACGCTATGGGAATTACATCGCTCTTTTGAGAAGGCCTATAACGAAATTAAAGGTCCGTTGCTTCCCAAATGCAATGATCAACCCACAAATTCCTCCGCAGTCAAGGCATTAAAGGAAGCGGGATTTTCCATAGTTAGCGTTGTGAACTTTAAAAGGCGCCCCACCTATAAATCAACGCATGAAATTCTTAAGTGGTTAAAAGGAATAGGCGCAAATCGTTATTATGAAAATTGGATTCATGGTATAGAGGGCAGAACGGTCCTTAGAGAAATGGATAAAATCTACAGAGATAGATATTCTTCCAACGGCAAGATTTTTGCAACCTTCGAAGGTTTAATAATAAATGCGAGGGTTTAACCGTTGAGAAAAGGGATTTTTGTAACTGGAACCGACACCGCGGTTGGTAAGACATTCATAGGGGCGGCAATAGCTCGCGGCTTAAAGAAAAGAGGCATAGATTGCGGCATTATGAAGCCGGTTCAATCCGGCGCGATAAAACGAAATGGCAGGTTAATTTCACAAGATGCCGATTTTCTAATTAAAGCATGCGATGCAAAAGACGAACTCTCTTTAATCAACCCTTATTGCTTGAAAGCCCCTCTTGCACCCAGCGTCGCAGCGAAGATAAGCAATAAAGGGATATCCATTGAAACGATAATCGACGCATTTAATATCTTAAGCGTACGGCATCAATTTATGATAGTTGAGGGAGCAGGTGGGCTTTTAGTTCCGATAACTAAAAATTATACGATGAAGGACCTCATCCTGGATTTGGATCTGCCTGTTTTAATAGTTTCGCGCATAGGTTTGGGGACTATAAACCATACGCTTTTGACTATAGAAGCAGCCCGTAAGTTTGGTATAGAAATTGTGGGGGTCATATTCAATCAGGCTGAAAATAGGGCCTTCGCGATTTGTGAGAAGACAAACCCAAACATTATTTCCTCTTTATCGGGCGTTTCGGTTCTCGGTGTAATTCCGTTTGTTTCCAAAGCTGGCAAAAGCCAGAAAAGCTTGAATGTGCTTAAAGCCGTTGTTGAAAAGATAGATTTAGCTTCGATCATCAGAGAAGACGGGAAGGCCGACAAGGGTTACCTGAAGGCTTGGGATAGAAGATATATCTGGCATCCCTTTACACAGATGAAGGACTACGAAAAGAGCCAGCCCTTAGTTATCGAAGAAGGCAAGGGCTCATATTTAAAGGATATCGATGGCAAATGGTATTTGGATGGAGTATCTTCTTTGTGGGTTAACGTCCACGGCCATAGAAATAAAAAGCTAGACGGGGCTATTCGAGAACAACTGAATAAAATTGCACATTCGACCTTACTTGGTTTAGGGAATAGACCTTCGGTTGAGTTGGCGAGGCGGTTGATAGGGATTACACCTAAGGGGCTGACGAGAGTCTTTTATTCTGACGATGGCTCTACGGCGGTTGAGATAGCGTTAAAGATGGCATTCCAATACTGGCAGCATAAAGGCAAGGTGAATAAAAAGAGATTTATCACTTTTATAAATGGTTACCACGGGGATACCATTGGTTCGGTTAGCGTAGGCGGCATAGATCTTTTCCATAAGATTTATAAACCACTTCTGTTTAAATCGATTAAGGTCAATAGCCCCTATTGTTATAGATGTCATTTAGGATTGATTTATCCAGGATGTAAGATGCGTTGTCTTAAAAAGATCGAAGAGAAGATGAGGCGTCATCACAGCGAAATTGCAGCGGTTATAATCGAACCATTGATTCAAGCGGCGGCAGGGATGATTACTCAGCCTAAAGGGTTTATAAAAGCATTACGTAGATTATGCGATAGATATAAAATCCTACTTATCCTCGATGAAGTTGCAACAGGTTTTGGTAGGACGGGCAGGATGTTTGCGTGCGAACATGAGAATGTCACTTCTGATTTGTTGTGCCTTGCAAAGGCGATTACGGGCGGATATCTTCCTTTAGCGGCGACGCTTACAACCGAGGAGGTTTATTCGGCTTTTCTTGGAGATTATTCCGAAAAGAAGACCTTTTTTCACGGACATACCTATACCGGGAACCCATTGGCGTGCACTGTTGCGCTTGCAAACCTGGATATCTTTATTGAGGACAAGACGTTAATGAAATTGCAACCGAAGATAGAATTTCTGAAGAGGAATTTGAGGAGATTCTATGACTTAGAGCATGTAGGAGATATAAGGCAGAAGGGGATGATGGTAGGAATCGAGTTGGTTAAAGATAAGACAACCAAAGAGCCATACAAGTGGGAAGATCGAATAGGTTGGAAGGTAATAGAAGAAGCAAAAAAACGCGGTATAATCTTAAGGCCGCTTGGACCAGTCATCGTCCTTATGCCTCCCCTTAGTATTTCCATAAAAGACCTTCGCTTTCTATTAGATGCCACTTACAATGCCATAGCCATAGGGACGGTTCTGCTGCCAAAGCAAGAAGTGTCCCTTACATAAGGATAAAGGGGACACTTCTCCGATTAGCACGAGAACCGTCCCTATTCTCTTTTCTATTCTCTTTTCCCTTGACAAATTATTAAAAATCATTATAATTATTGTATTGAGTGAGTGCTCACTCAATAAAAGGCAATGGATAACGTAAATATCTCAGAGTTGAATACGCGTCAGAAGATAATAAACGCCGCACTTACGGTAGCTGCGAAGGAAGGGTTCGCTAGGGCTACTACCGACCAGATAGCCAGAAGGGCGGGCGTTTCCGAAGGCATAATCTATCATTATTTCAAGAGTAAATACGACCTATGTCGCGATATGATAAAGGAGAGTGCGGAGGAATTTAGACAGAAGCTCCAGGCAGAGATCACTAAATACACGAGCGCAAGGAAAAAATTAGATAGATTGATAGATTTCAACTTTGAATATTTTGCCCGGAAGGACAATATCTTTCAGGCCATCTACGGAAAGTCGGGCGATACCACGGTAATGATGGGACACATTTTTAAAGTCGCAATAGCACCTTACTTAAAAATCGTCGAAGACATTATAAAGCGCGGGATAAAAGAAGGGGAGTTCAGAGATTTAGACGCAAAGTCAGCCGCTTCAAGCTTGCTCGGAATAATGCAGATTACAATAATAAGATTACATTTTGGGTTTGAAAGGTTTTCGATAAAGGATGCGAAGGACGAGATAAAACGAATATTTTTAGAAGGGGTAACGAAGAGGGGATGAAGCGATTCCTTTTATATTTAACTTCGATAGCATTTTTGTTTTCTTCCCATTTTTATTGTCTTGCTAAAGATACCGCTGAGGAGATCGCTGAAAGAGAGGAAGCGATAAGAAGGTCAATCTTCATCGCCTCCTCCAGTCAGGAAAGGGTATTGAGGATCGGCTTGGTAGACTGTATTGCTTTTGCCATAAAAAATAATTCAGAAGTCAAGATTAAAAAGATAGAACCATTACTCTTTCAACAGGATATAAGCGTCGCCGAATCAGTCTTTGAACCAAGCTTGAATTTAGAGGCAGAATTAGCGGACACAAAAGAGCAGTCTTCATCTTCGACCCTATTTAGCCCTAGAGTTTCCAAGTCACACACCGATAAATTGAATCTCGGGCTAACCGGAAAGCTACCGCTCGGGACCGAATACGACATAAGTTTCGATAATAAAAAATATAAGAGCAACGCTTCTTACCAAGTTATTAACCCCTACTATAAATCTGAGGCGACGATAACGATAACCCAGCCGTTACTCAAAGGTTTTGGGACTTTTGTTAACCGAGCTAATATCTACATCGCGAATAATAATCTGAAGAAGTCAAACGAGGAGTTAAAAGAAGAACTGATTCAAATTATAAGCGATGTAAAAAATGCTTATTACGATTATCTTTTATATTTGGAGAAACACAAGACCGCCGAACTCTCTTTTAAAAGAGCTCAAGACCTATTGGAGATAGTTCAAAAAAGATATGAAAACGGCCTGGCAAGCTCGGTCGATTTATTAGAAGTGCAAGCGGGGTTAGCTGAGAGGGAGGATAAACTTTTGGCTGTCGAGAAGTCCCTGAAGTTGGCTGAGGATGATTTGAAATATGTAACGAATTTAATAGACGATCCAGAGTTATGGAACGCAAAGATTGAGCTTTTGGATATGCCGCAATTCGATGTCGTCGCAATCGATCTGTTCGAATCTTTAAAACAGGCCTTTGAATTGAGGCCCGAGATAGAAAGCGCAAAGATAGTGTTGGCAAATCAGAATATCCGCATAAAATTGAAAGAGAACGAGTTGCTTCCAACGATTGATCTGGTGGGGAGTTTCGGTCTAAACGGCTTAAATGAGGATTATAGCGAGGCCTTAAAGGATGAGATGGAGCGAGAATATAGAGATTGGTCGGCAGGGGTGAAAATAAGCCTTCCATTAGGAAACCAAGAGGCCAAGGCAGAACTTGAGAAGGCAAAACTCACCAAGGCACAACTTCTGCTTTCATTCGAGAGGTTGCAGCAAAGTATCATCCTCGAAGTCAGAGACGCGGTAAGGGGCGCCAACCTTGCGGAGAAGAAGATCTCCACTTCTTTGAAGATGAAAGAAGCCGAAGAAGCGCGTTACGCAGCGGCAGAGAAGCGCTTTGCAGAGGGCCTGATAAGCACCCACGATATGATAGAATACCAAGAGGATTTATCCGAAGCCCAGGAAAATTATATTCAGTCGCTTATCGACTACCAGGATTCGCTTATAACTTTAGATAAAAAGGTAGGAGTTACTTTGGTGAAAAATGATGTAAAATTTGAATGATTCTGAAAGGAGAAAGAGAAATGTCTTTAGGCGAGAAGAAGTATTTTATTCTATTAGGTTGCGCCATTTTTGGGGTTGCGTTGTTAGTCAGTTGCGCCAAAAAGGTCCCGACGAAGGAGGAGGTAACCAAAATACCGGTTAGCGTAATAGAGGTAAGAAAAGGTTCCTTAAAAGAAGCCCTCTTTTATGTCGGAGATATAAAAGCCGATGATGAAGCAATCATCTATCCTAAGGTTACCGGAAAAATCATAGAAAAACTTGCTAAGGAAGGAGATTCGCTGAAAAAAGGCGATATCCTCGCTTATATCGATCGAGATGAAGTGGGGTTTAAATTTGAGAAGGCTCCTGTGGAATCTCCGATCGATGGCGTCGTTGGCAAAGTATATGTTGATATAGGTACTAGCGTCTCGCCTCAGGTCCCCGTAGGTTTAGTGGTCAATATGGATGTGGTAGAAGTAGAAGTAAATGTAGTAGAAAGAGACTTACCTAAAATCAGAGAAGGCCAAGCGGCTCAACTCGAAGCAGACGCTTATCCCGATGAGATTTTTGAAGGTATGGTAGAGAGGATAACCCCGGTAGTGGATTTGGCTTCTAGAACGGCGACCGTTCAGATAAAGATTCCCAATGAAGATCATCGATTAAAACCGGGAATGTTCGCAAGGATTAAAATTTTAGTAAAAGAGAGAGAGGATGTGCTGATAATTCCAAGGGACGCCATAATATTGGAAGATAGTTCAAATTATGTATTTGTTGTTAAAGATGATAACAATGTGCAACGAAAAAAAATAGAGATAGGTCTTAACGAAGATAATAAATTTGAGGTAATAAATGGTCTTGACGAAGGCGAAATTGTAGTTACGATGGGTAATGCCCGGCTCAAAGACGGTGATACGGTCGAAATTATCAAGAATTTCTAGTCCGATGAGGAAAAAATGAGACTTCCGCAATTTGGCGTAAAATATCCTGTAACGACTGTTATGATTTTTGTTGCCATAATCGTCCTTAGCCTATTTTCATTGACACGACTTGGCTTGGATCTTATGCCAGAGATAGAGATACCCGTCATCTCCGTTTTAACTACATATGAAGGGGCCGGTCCTGAAGAGGTAGAATCTAAGATAACAAAAGTTCTAGAGGACCGCCTTGCCACTGTAAAAAATTTGGACAGGATTGAATCCAGTTCTGAAGAGGGCATATCAAGCATAACGCTTAAGTTCGACTGGGGCATAAACCTCGATGAAGCAGCCAATGATGTCAGAGATATGGTGGATTTTTCGACAACATTTTTACCCGAGGATATAGACAGGCCTAGGATACTAAAATTTGACCTCTCTATGATGCCCATCCTTATTTTGACAGCAACCGCCGATGAAAGTTATCCCATCCTTTATGATTTAATCGACGATAGAATCTGCGACCCCTTAAAAACCGTTCCGGGTGTAGCAGCTGCTACTATACAAGGTGGTTTAGAGAGGCAGATTTTGGTTGAGTTAAATCGTTCTCGCTTAGAAGCCTACCATTTATCAGCAGATCAAGTGATAAGCGTTTTAAGAAAAGAAAATTTAGATATCCCAGGTGGACATATAAAGACAGGCATTAAAGACTATTTTATCCGTACCCCAGAAGAGGTTGAAGTGGATGAGATAGGAGATATAGTCGTGTCTACCAACGAAGACGGTGCAGCTGTTTATATAAAGGATATCGCCACAGTCAGGGATGCCTTCAAAGAGAAGACCCAAGAGGTCGAGGTAAATAGAAAATTCGGTCTAATCGTTATAGTCCAGAAACAGTCTGGTGCAAATACTGTTCAGGTTACTGAAGGGGTATACAAGAAATTAGAGGAGTTAAAAAAGACATTACCTTCCGATGTCAAGCTCCTCGTCGCCAGAGATTTGTCCGACTTTATAAAAGGTGCAATAGGTAATTTAAGAAATGCATTATTTGTGGGCGGAATTTTGGTTAT
>Ga0111183_1022_pt1 | contig 25341 bp, 25 predicted proteins | sample DeeMarSWOR324_28_FD_80238 | JGI IMG/M metagenome (GOLD analysis project Ga0111183, IMG submission 80238) | Omnitrophica WOR_2 bacterium SM23_29 | reverse complement strand
CCTTAGTAGACGGAGTCGTAAACTTCACCAAGCCAGGATTAATTAGCGTCCTTCCACAATAAAGAGCCAAAGAAGTAAGGTGTTCGTCGATACCGCGAAGATTTGTGTCAAAGCAGGTGATGGCGGCGATGGCTGTTCGAGTAAATACCGGGATAAATATAACCGGCGAGGAATACCAGACGGCGGTCCAGGCGGCAGGGGCGGAGACGTTTTAATAAAAGTAAACGAAAATATTCACACCCTTTTGGATTTTCAATATAGACAACACTTCAAAGCAGCTTCAGGCGCAAACGGTTCTTCTAACAATAAAAAAGGAAAAGACGGGAAAGATTGTATTATCGAAGTCCCGCCCGGAACCATACTCAAGGATTTAAACACAGGTCGTGTCATTAAGGATTTGATCGATCCCCAAGAGGAAATCATTGTAGTCGAAGGCGGGGAGGGCGGACGGGGCAACACACCTAAGAGACAAGCAACCAAAGGATTGCCAGGAGAAGAAAAAAGGTTAATCTTAGAGTTAAAGCTCATTGCAGGTTGTGGCATAGTCGGTTTCCCAAATTCCGGAAAGTCGACGCTCATCTCGAAAATTTCTAAAGCGAGGCCTAAGATAGCCTCCTATCCTTTTACGACTAGAGAACCCGTGCTCGGAATCGTACAGGACGATAAAGCGAAGAGCTTTTTTACGATGGCGGATATTCCGGGCTTGATAGAAGGTGCCCACCGCGGAAAGGGTTTGGGCGACAAATTTCTCCGTCATGTCGAACGGACTAAGGTCTTGATTCATCTAATAGATATGGCTGGGGTCGATGGGCGTGATCCGATGAGCGATTATCATTCGCTGAATAACGAATTGAGACAATATGGATGCCGCCTCGAGGAAAAACCACAGATAATTGTCGCTAACAAGATGGATTTGCCTGAAGCACAACATAATTTAGATAGATTTAAAGTAGAGGTCAACGAAGAGGTTTTTCCCATTTCCGCAAAGAGCGGGACGGGATTAAAAGAGTTGATAAATGCCGTTTCAATAACTTTAGCTAAATTAAATGAGAGATAATTTTATTTCGAATCTTAGATTAGTGGTTATAAAGGTTGGAACGTCCGTTCTTACCTCAAGGATACATCCTTTCGAGAGGCAGGCTATCAAAAATATCGCCGTTCAAATCTGCGCGCTTTTGAATAAGGGAATAAAAGTAGTATTGGTAAGTTCAGGAGCGATTGGTGCAGGGATGAATGTATTGGGTCTGAAGAGCCGTCCCAAGACATTGCAGAAGTTGCAGGCTGCAGCAGCGATAGGCCAAAGCCAACTTATGAAGGCATACGAGGAGGAATTTAAGGACGAGGGCAAAATAGTTGCGCAGGTCCTTTTGACCCGGGAAGATTTAGAAGACCGCAGGAGATATTTAAACGCAAAAAATACCATATTTACTATTTTAGACTACGGCGCAATTCCCATAATAAATGAGAACGATACAGTTTCAGCCGAGGAGATAAAATTCGGCGATAACGATACCTTGGCGAGTTTAGTAACCAACCTTGTAGGCGCAGATTTGCTCATAATACTTTCCGATGTGGAGGGATTACATAAACATAACGGCAAGGGCGAAATTATTGATATAGTAAAAGAGATAACCAGTCAGATAGAGAAGTTAGCTTCCGGCACCACCAAAGAGACAAGCATGGGGGGAATGGCTACGAAGATAAAGGCGGCTCGCGTAGTGACCGATTCCGGAATTCCGCTTATCATTGCAAATGGCAGGCGGGAGGATATTCTGATCAGAGTTATCAACGGAGAAAGGGTCGGTACCCTCTTCATTCCCAAATTAAATAAGATGGCTGCGAAGAAGAGATGGATTGCTTTTTCGACGAGGTTAAAGGGCTCGGTTATTGTAGATGCGGGAGCAAAACAGGCGCTTTGCGAAAGAGAGAAGAGCCTTTTGTCATCAGGGATAACGGGGGTTGAAGGTAAGTTTGAGGCCGGAGACATTATAATGATAAAGGACGATAAAGGAAAAGAGTTTGCCCGCGGCCTGGTTAATTATTCATCTGCAGAGGTTGGAAAGATCAAGGGCGCTAAATCTCGGGAGATAGAAACGAGGTTGGGTTACAAATATTATGACGAAGTAATTCACAGGGATAATTTGGTGATTGTATGAGCAATCTGAAAAATGAAGTTATAGCAATTGCGAAATGCGCCAAAGAGGCATCGCGGTTTATGGAACGCATCTCCTCCGCCGTTAAAGATAAGGCGCTTTTGGAAATGGCTGCTGGCCTCGAGAGAAATAAAGGGTACATCTTTAGCGCAAATAAGAAAGACATTTTATTATGCAAAAGAAAAAAATTAAAATCCGCATTTATCGATAGGTTAACACTAAACGACAAACGTATCAAATCGATGGCCGATTCGTTACGGGAGATCGCTAAAATCCATGATCCCATAAGCGAAATCATAAAGATGTGGACCAGGCCCAATGGTCTTTGGATAGGCAAGATGAGGGTTCCGCTCGGAGTCATCGGGGTAATTTATGAATCCCGTCCAAATGTTACTTCTGATTGTATTGGTTTATGCATCAAGTCCGGAAACAGCGCTATATTGCGTGGCGGCAGCGAAGCGATAAATTCCAATATCGCCGTCTATTCTACGCTTAACGAAGCTGCAAAAAGATGTGGCATTCCTGCCGGAGCAATTAATCTGATTAAGACGACGGATAGAAAGGCAGTCCATATCCTTTTGGCCCTCGATGAATATGTAGACTTAATAATACCTCGGGGCGGAGAAAGTTTAATTCGTGAAGTTGCCTCATATGCGAAGATCCCCGTTCTCAAGCATTACAAGGGCATCTGCCATACATACGTAGATGAAGAGGCAGATTTAAATATGGCTGAGAAGATCTGTTTTAACGCCAAGGTTCAACGTCCATCCGTCTGCAATGCGATGGAAACATTATTGGTCCATAAAGACGTTGCTGCTCGGTTTCTTCCTGGAATGATAAAGAAATATAAAGAGGCGGGCGTTGAGGTGAGAGGCTGTCAGATGACGAGGAAGATCGTAAAGGCCGTAAAACCCGCCACGCAGAAGGATTGGTCTACGGAGTACCTAGACCTTATCCTTTCGGTGAAGGTGGTCGAAGATATGGACGATGCAATAGAACATATCACTAAATACGGCACTAAACTCTCCGATTCGATTGTGACGGAAAATTATTACCATGCAGTTGAGTTCATAAGGAAGGTCGATTCTGCCTGCGTTTATGTTAATGCGTCGACGCGTTTTACCGACGGATATGAGTTCGGATTAGGCGCTGAGATAGGAATATCGACCGATAAATTTCACGCCCGTGGTCCCGTTGCCGTCGAAGAGCTTACGAGTTATAAGTATATCGTTTTTGGAAGTGGTCAGATAAGGGAGTGAAATATGCGAATAGGTATTTTGGGCGGCACATTCAATCCGATACATATAGGTCATCTTGTTTTGGCCGAGGAGGCAAAGGAGAAATTAAACTTAGAAAAAGTGATTTTTGTGCCCGTGTATATACCGCCGCATAAAAAGGACAAGGAGATTACGGAAGCGGACGACCGACTAAAAATGGTAAGTCTTGCGATTAGGGGAAATCCATCTTTTGAGGCATCCACATTTGAAATAGATTCAAAAGCCACTTCTTATTCCATCGAGACTCTAAGGGAGTTTAAGAGAAAATACGGTGAGGATTGTTCTTCATAACAGGCGCCGATTCTTTAGGCGAGCTTTTCTCGTGGAAGGGATTGGACGAAATATTTAAACTCTCTCAATTCATAGTGGCAAACAGGCCGGGGTACGATATCGCAAATCTTCCAAAAGAGGTGGAAGCGGTGACGATTACCCCGCTTGAGATTTCTTCTTCACAAATACGCAGAAAGATCAAAGAGGGCAAATCCATTAGATACTTAGTTCCTGAAGCTGTTAGGGAGTATATATCAGCCAAAGGGTTATATAAATAGCAAGGAGGAAAATCGATGAGAAGCTATTTTTACTCTCCTGGAGAAAAAGTTCGGAAGGATATCCCAATAAGCGAGTTTCGTCAAGCTCTTGCCGTCGAAAATTCGCTACTGTGGGTTGATATGGAAGGGATGGAGGACAACGATATAGAAGTGCTGATGGATGTCTTTGGCCTACATCCTCTGACGGTCGAGGATTGCATAATGGTAAACGCCAGGCCCAAGGTCGAGGATTTCGGAAATTATCTTTTTCTCATAATGCAGGGGGTAAGATTTAATTCTAACGAAGAAAAGATTGAGTCGTACGAGGTCGATTTTTGTATCGGAAAAAATTATCTTATAACCGTACATACAGATCCCGTAGATGCGATTACCTTAAATTTAGAGAGGGTCGACAAGGATTCGCCGATAATTTCCCGGGGCAGCGATTTTCTGCTATATTCGATTTTGGAGTCGTTGTCGGACAACTATTATCCGGTTGTGGATAGATTTGATAAACGCGTTGACGAGATGGAAACGGAATTATTTGAGGAGCCGAGCACCAAGACCTTCAGGCAGATCTATGACTTGAAGAACGACACTATATTTCTGCGTCGAGCAATTGGACCACAGGCGGATATCATCTCGATACTTACGAGAGGAGATTTCTCGCTGATAAAGCCGGCTAATTACGTATATTTTAGAAACGTATATGACCATTTAGTCAGGATAAATGATATCGTCGGCACTTCACGAGACATCATAACCGGCGCTCTGGAAGCGTATGTTTCTATAGTCTCGAATAAGCTTAATGAGGTAATGAAAGTCCTGACGCTTATAGCAACAATAATGATGCCGTTTGTGATTATACCCGGAATCTACGGAATGAATCTAAGATATCTTCCGTTTTCTCAGTTACAACACGGCCTATTGATAATCTTGCTTTTAACCGCACTCTTAACCGGCGCTATGGTTTTTTACATTAAGCGAAAACGATGGCTATAATAGAAAAGATTAAGGATTTTTTGCCGTTTTTGATCGTGATGGGAATTTTGATTTTACTTTCCGCTTTTTTTTCGATGTCCGAGACTGCCCTAATAGCTCTAAACAAGATTCGATTAAGACACCTCGTGGCTAAGGGCGCAAAAAATGCCAAGTTAGTTCACTCACTCGTCTCAAGGCCCGAAAGGTTAATAACCTCGATTTTAGTCGGTAACAATTTCGTCAATACAGCGATTTCCGTCATCGGCGCTACGGTATTCGTATATTTATACGGTGAGCGGCTCGGAATTTTCCTTGCCACGATTTGTATCGCCGTTATAATTTTGATATTCGGCGAAATAGTTCCGAAAATATTTGCGGTCCAGCGTTCTGAGAAAGTATCGTTAGCGATTGCGCGCCCGATAAATTTTTTATTGATGATTTTAAGTCCTCTGTCGCAAGCGTTAAATAGATTAGGAAATATCATAATAAGGATTTTGGGAGGCGAAGTAAAACGGCGCTCCCCCTTGATTACGGAGGAGGAGATTCGGCTTATGATAGAGGTGGGAAAGGAGGAAGGGGTTCTCGTCGAAGAGGAGCGGAAGATGCTCCATAGGATTTTCGAATTTGGCGATACGCTGGTTAGCGAAGTTATGGTTTCCAAAGAGAAGATAGTCGCAATCGATATCGATTCTGACGCCGAAGAACTGTTGGATCTATTAGTCGAAGAAGGTCACGCAAGGATCCCTGTTTATAAAGGTTCGATAGATACTATAGTCGGAATAATTTTTGCCAGGGACTTGCTGTATATACTGAGAAATAAAGATCTGATCATAATCCAGGATTTGGTTCATCCCGCATATCTTGTTCCGGCGAAGAAACGCGTAAACGAGTTGCTAAGAGATTTTCAGAAGATGCGTATTCAAATAGCGATCGTCGTAGACGAGAACAATAAGACCTTAGGGCTTGTTACGCTGGAGGATTTGATAGAGGAGATAGTAGGCGAAATATACGAGGAATATGCCTCGGTCCCATAGAAATCAGTTTGGCATCTTGACAAGGTATTTTTTTGTGTGATAAACTACAGATTTGTTACTTAAAATTCTGAGAGGAGGTGTCTGATGGAAGCATATTGTGTTAAGTGCAAGAAGAAGAAAGAGATGAAGGATGCCCAGAAGGTGACCATGAAAAATGGTCGGCCTGCAATGAAGGGCAAGTGTCCGGATTGCGGCACAGGATTATATAGGATACTCAAGCCTTAATTTGCCTAAAGAATAAATTACAACGGTTAATTAAACCAGAAGGGGGAATAGGATATAAATCCGAAGTCAAAGGCTACGTTGGTAGCAGAAATTGCAAAGGATAAAAAAGCCGACGATATCATCTTGATGGATATGAGGAAGGCTTCAACCTTTTGCGATTATTTTATTATTGCAAGCGCGAATACATCGCGACATATCAAAGCTATATCGGATGAGATAGAAAGTAAATTGAAGGAAAAAGGGATTAGGCTCTGGCACGTTGAAGGCGAAAAGGAGGCGAAGTGGGTTTTATTGGACTACGGGGATTGTTTGGTGCACCTCTTCGAGCCGGAGGCCAGAAGGTTTTATGATTTAGAAGGCCTATGGGGCGATGCGCCTCAAGAGAAATTTTAGGGACGGTTCTCCTGCTAAAGGGAGAACCGTCCCTATTCTATTAAGATGATAGAGAATCAGATTTCAGAATTAATAAATGAAGCGTTAATGGGCATAGATAAATTTAAAGGGCTCTGCGATAAGGATAACCTTAATCTGGAGATACCTAAGGATCCCAAGCATGGTGACCTGTCTTCAAATATCGCTTTCAAAATAGCAAAAGCCCTGAAGGGAAATCCAAATGAGATCGCAGAAGAGATCTCAATCTCTATAAGAAATAATTTAGAACCTTCAAGGTTAAAGGGCAAAATAGAAAGCGTTGAGGTGCTGAACGGATTCATAAATTTTCGACTTTCTGCCAAGTGTCTTTGCGAAGTTTTAACCCGGATAAAAGACGATAAAAGTAGATTTGGCTCCTGCGATTTAGGCAAAGGCAAAAGCGTGCAGGTGGAATTTGTCAGCGCAAATCCGACCGGACCCTTAAGCGTCGCACATGCTCGTCAGGCGGCATTCGGAGATTCGCTGGCTAATATTTTGAGGGCGTGCGGATTTAAAGTCTCGCGGGAATATTATGTAAATGATGAGGGAGCGCAGATATCGCTGCTAGGAAAATCCATTCACGCAAGATATAGAGAAATTTTAAATGAAAAATCCGAATTTCCATCGGATGGCTACAAGGGAGAATATATAAGAGATATCGCCAACGATATTTGTAAGAGGTATGGCAGAAAATTTCTTGACGAGACGCAGAAGGCCTTAAAGTTCTTTTCGGATTCCGGTGCCGGATACCTTTTGAAGGTAATAAAAAATGAACTTTTAGATTTCGGCGTAAAATTCGACCGTTGGTATCTACAGAGCACGCTGTCGAAATCTGGAAGCATAGAGAAGGCGCTCGGTTTCCTTAGAGATAAACAGATGCTTTATGAGAAGGACGGCGCGCTCTGGTTTAAGTCCACCAGTTTTGGAGACGACAAAGATAGGGTGGTTAAAAAGAGCGACGGCACATATACGTATATTGCTCCGGATATCGCATATCATAAAGATAAATTCGAACGCCGCATCAATAAAGCGATAGATATATGGGGTCCGGACCACCACGGATATATAAGCAGGATTAGGGCCGCAGTTCGAGCGTTGGGTTATGAAGACGAGCGCCTTTCCATAATAATAATACAACTAGCTACGTTGTACAAGGATGGGAAACCGGTGCCGATGTCGACGCGCGCCGGAGAGTACGTGACATTAAGGGAAATTTTGGACGAGGTCGGCAGGGACGCAGCGAGGTTCTTTTTTCTGATGAGAAAGGCCAGCGCTCATCTGGATTTCGATTTAGGATTGGCGAAGAAACAGACGCCGGAAAATCCGATATACTATGTTCAATACGCCCATGCAAGGATTTGTAGTATATCGTCACATGATAAGTGCAGCAAGAGGATAGGCGTTGTGAAGGAGAAGGATTTAGAGTTATTGAAAGCCGATGAGGAATTGGACCTTTTAAGGCAATTGAGGCAATTTCCGCTTGCGGTCCGTTTAAGCACGCAGGAGCTTGACCCATATAGGATAGTTTTGTATTTGCAGAATTTAGCGACCTGTTTTCACAAATTTTATGAGGCGCACAGAGTTTTGTCGGATGATCTGGCGTTGACCCGTGCAAGGCTTTTACTCGTTGACTGCGTAAGACAAGTCCTCGCAAATGGTTTATCCCTACTAGGCGTTTCATGCCCTAAAAAAATGTAAGTTTATTTAACATCAATGTCTACCTTGAAATTTAACGTCCCGTGGCAATAGCCGGTTTATGACGCAGCCACATCTTAATCTTAAGCGGGTAATAAAATAGGCCAAGCGGGACTTAAATTTCAAAATAATCGTATATGTAAACTTACATTTTAATGGAATGACAATGTTCGAGGCGTTAAAACTATATAAAGATGCGACCGTAGATTTAGACGAAATTCATAGCCGACTGGTCGACTTTGGGTATAAAAGACAGCCAAAAGTCAGCGAGGAAGGGGATTTTGCTCAAAGAGGGGGAGTCCTGGATATTTTTCCAGCGACGTTCGAAGCGCCGATCCGGCTTGAACTCGATGGCGAAAATGTAGCATTCATAAAGTCATTCAATATCGCAACAGGGAAGCCCTATCTGGACCACCAGATGGTTATAATCCTCCCCATAAAAGGTATCTCACCGAGAAAACTAAGAAGCTACCGAAAATTGCCGCTCTCGGAAGATTTGCCCATCAATAACTTCGTCGATATTTCGCCGGGAGATTACGTCGTTCATGTAAAACATGGCATAGGCAGATATCTGGGGATTGAGAGGGTAAAACAGGTAAGCGGATTTGTGGATTATATCGTCATCGAATACGCAGGGGCAGATAAGTTATACGTGCCGATTAGCGATATGCATTTGGTTCAGAGATACATCGGCTTTGAAGGCAGGCCCCCTAAAATATATAAGCTGGGAACAAAGGCATGGTCGAACGTCAAAGCGCGCGCACAAAAAGGAATCTATTCTTTGGCCCTGGAGTTTTTGGATATACAAGCAAAGCGGGAAGCCCTGAAAGGCCACGCATTTTCTAAAGATACGGATTGGCAGATAGAATTAGAGAGGGCATTTCCTTTTAGAGAAACGGCAGGTCAGGCAAAAGCAACACATGAAATTAAAAGGGATATGGAATCGCCGAAGCCGATGGACCGATTAATCTGCGGAGATGTCGGCTATGGTAAGACCGAAGTAGCTCTTCGTGCCGCTTTCAAGGCGGTAATGGATAATAGACAGGTTGCCATCTTGGTTCCTACGACGATTTTAGCAGAGCAACATTATGCGACGTTCAGGGAGAGGCTTGAAAGTTATCCCGTAAATGTTGAGATGCTCTCCCGGTTCAGGAGCGATGCGCAACAGGAGCAAATTTTGAAGGGATTAGCGCGAGGGACGGTTGATATAGTTATCGGGACGCATAGGCTATTGTCCGATGATATAAAATTTAAGGACTTAGGACTTGTAATAATCGATGAGGAACAGAGGTTCGGCGTTAAGCATAAAGAGAAGTTAAAGAGAATGAGGTTATTAGTCGATGTGCTTACCCTGACCGCTACGCCGATTCCACGAACGCTATATATGTCGCTTATGGGGATTAAGGATATGTCGGTTATAGATACGCCGCCTGAAAATAGGATACCGGTTATAACGAAAGTAATCGAATATGATGCGGGCGTAATCAAAGAAGGGATTACGAGGGAATTAAAAAGGAACGGGCAAATTTACTTCGTCCATAACAGGATTCAGGGAATTGATAAAATCGCCAAAAAGCTTTCCGAAATAACTCCGAAGGCAACGCTCGAAAGGGCCCACGGGCAGATGGCATCTTCTCAACTTGAAGATGTGATGGTCAGATTTATAAAGGGCGAGGTAGATATACTGGCCTCAACCGCGATTGTGCAGTCGGGTATCGACATACCCAATGCAAATACGATTTTCGTAAATCGTGCGGATATGTTTGGACTGGCAGATCTGTATCAGCTAAGGGGCCGTGTCGGAAGATATAATGTTCAAGCATACGCATATTTTTTAGTTCCGAAGGGCATGATATTGCCCAAGGATGCCGAGATGCGTCTTAAGGCGATAGAGGAACATACCGAGTTAGGTTCCGGCTTTAAGATTGCGATGGAAGACCTGGAATTGCGGGGGGCGGGCAATCTTTTAGGAATAGAGCAACACGGCTTTATAGAAGCAATCGGATTTGATTTATATTGCAGGCTATTGAGAAACACCGTTTCTGTTTTGCGAAAGGGCTTGCCTATTTAGAAGCTGTTATGGTATATTAATGACTATGAAAAAAATATTTATCCTTTTATTTCTTTTTGCAATAACATCGATTATTTCGGGTTGCGGGGGCGAGAAGTCAAAACCTTTGGCGAACGTGAATGACAAGGTTATAACGGTGGGAGATTTTGGGAAGAGATTATCGAAACTCCCGCCGTATTACAGGAATCTAGCAAGCCAGAGGAAGAGGGATTTTCTGGAGGATTTGATAGTCGAGCAGCTATTATATGAAGAGGCGCTCAAGCGGGGCTTGAATAGAGACGCTGAGGTAAAGGATCTATTGAGGGAGGCAAAGAAAAAAATTTTGGTCGGCAAGCTTATAGAGATTGAGGTGAAGGAAAAATCCTCCGTCACCGAAGAGGAAATAAAAGCATATTATGAAGCGCATAAGGACGAGTTTATAACTCCACTTCAGCTGCGGGCAAGCCATATTTTAGTCGATACGGAAGCCGATGCAAAAGCTATATTACAGAGATTAAAAGAGGGTGCGGATTTTGCCGAACTTGCGAGGCAGTATTCTAAAGATCCTTCAAAGGACAAGGGCGGCGATATCGGGTATTTTAGTAGGGGGCAGTTGATACCCGAATTTGAAAATATCTGTTTTGGTTTAGAAGTAGAGCAGATTAGCGATATAGTCAAGACGCAATTTGGGTATCACATAATAAAGCTTACCGAAAGGAAGGAATCCGGGACGAGAGAACTCTCTGAAGCGAGAGATGAAATTATAAAGGATTTAAAAAACCAAGCCGAAAGGGAAGGTTTTGAGCACCTCTTAAAAAGTTTGAAGTCAAAAGCCCGCATTAAAATAAACGAAGGGCTGTTTAAAAAAGTAGAAGGCGAAGGCCAATCAGATTTGGAGCATTCATCAACGGAAGCAAGACCAGAGGGTAGATAGATGCGAGTTGGCCTGTATCCCCTGCTATTTATCTTTTTTCTTATTTTAAACTGCACCGTAGGTTACGGACAGCTTGATAAATTTGAGAATAAGATAGTTGCAGTAGTCAACGAAGATGTTATAACCCAAGCCGACCTCGATATCGCTTTAGCCGCAGTAATTACCGAATATAGACAAAGTTATTCAGGCGATGAGCTGGCTGTGAAAATCGAAGAGGCTCGCCAAGAAATCTTAAATCAGATGATAGAAGACAGGTTGATATTGCAGGAGGCGAAGAGGTACAAGATAGAAGTTGACGAAGCTGAAGTCGAAGAGCGACTAAACGATGTTAGAAGTAGATTTTCCTCCGATAGCGATTTCGATGATGCATTGAATGAAAGCGGAATAACTTTCGATATATTGAAAAATCGGTACAGGGAACAGATTATGATGGGCAGGCTTGTAAATTACGAAGTAAGAGAAAAAGTTGTCGTGACGCCAACAGAGATAAGCGAATATTACGCTAATCACACCGATGAATTCAATTCCCAGGGGTCGGCACACCTTAAAAATATCGTAATTCGTTTCGAAGGCGACGACTTATTAGCAAAACAGAAGGTGGATGACATATATCGTTTAATAAATGAAGGTAGAGATTTCTCGGACGTTGCACGACAGTATTCGCAGGGACAAAATGCCCAGGAGGGCGGAGAGTTGGGGTTTGTTGAAAAAGGGCAGATGCGGAAAGAATTCGATGATGTTGTATTTAACCTCGAACCCGGCGAGGTATCCCCACCTATAAAGACAGAGACGGGATATTATATCTTTAAGGTTGTAGAGAAGAAAGGAAGTTATCTACGTTCTTTGCCAGAAGTCCGCACTTATATAGAGAATCTGATATTTCAAGAGAAGGCCAAGAAGAGATACAAGGAATGGATGGATAAGTTAAGACGCAATGCCTTCATTCAACTCAAATAGACATCCGCTGTTAAAGGGGCCGAGGGTTGCAATGACTATCGGCGACCCATTTGGCATAGGCCCCGAAATAGTTTTAAAGGCAATGGCAAGCCGAAGGTTACGAGGGCTTGCCAATTTTTTAATTGTCGGAGATAAGTCCGTCCTACGGTCTCTGTCAAAATCATTAAAGATAGATTTGGAATTAAAACGGGAAGATTTAATACTCGATTTAAATTTGATAGATAAAAGCAAAATAAGATTTGGACATCCGAACACGCTTTCAGGCAAGGCCTCATTGGCGTATATAGATTACGCGATAAGATTGATTAGAGATAATAAGGCTGATTGTCTTGTTACAGCGCCTGTGAGCAAAAATGCAATAAATCGGACGGGCGTCAAATTTTTAGGCCATACCGAATACCTCGCAAAAAAGTTCAAAACAAAATCCTTCGCAATGATGCTAATAGGAGGCCCCTTAAGAGTTACGCTTGTAACCAGGCACATACCTATAAATTCGGTATCGAGTGCAATAACAAAGAGGGAGATATTAAAGTGTATAGATTTAAGTCATAAAGCGCTCAGGAAATATTTCGGAATAAATCAGCCAAAAATTGGGGTCGCAAGTTTAAATCCGCATGGAGGCGAAGGGGGTACGATTGGCATTGAGGAGGAGAGGATAATAGAGCCCGCTGTTCAAGAAGCCAAGTCGCGCCTTAAAAACATCGTTGGGCCAATTTCTTCCGAGGCCCTATGTTATGAAGCGTATAACGGCAAATTAGACTGCATAATAGCGATGTACCACGACCAAGGACTTACGCCGCTTAAGATGATTGCGCGCGACGAGAGCGTCAACGTCACGTTGGGCTTGCCTTTCGTGAGGACATCGCCCGGCCACGGAACGGCTTTTGATATTGCCGGAAAAGGAATGGCGAATCCGAATTCTATGGTCGAGGCAATAAATTTGGCAGTCGAGATGATTAAAGAGGAGGGGAAGATTTGAGTTGCTGACGGCTTCAGAACTAAAAGTTATTTTAGCAGAATACGATATCAGGCCCAAGAAGTACTTGGGCCAAAATTTTTTGGTCGATAGAAATATCGCTGAAAAAATGGTTCAGATGTGTGAACTGTCCGAGGATGATTGGGTCGTCGAAATCGGGGCTGGCTTGGGTGCGTTGACGGAGAGGCTTGGTAACTTAGTCGAAAAAGTCGTTGCGGTTGAGAAGGACAGAAGGCTCTGCGCGGCTTTAGACAAATCTTTGCGAGGATTTGATAACGTTAAAATCGTATGTGCCGACTTTCTTAAATTGGATTTAAGGCAAGTATTCGAAGCGAATTTAAAGAAGGCGAAAATAATCGGAAATCTGCCGTATTATATAACTACTCCGATAATAGAAAAATTGATAAAAGATAAAGATATGTTCGATTCGATATTCATAACCGTTCAGAAAGAGGTAGCACAAAGGCTTTGCGCAAAACCCGGAGGCAAGGATTACGGGTCTATCTCTTGTTACCTTCAGTTTTTTATGAAACCAAATATTTTGTTTAATATAAAAAGGCATGCTTTTTATCCTCAACCAGAAGTGGACTCTGTGTTTTTGGAATTGAAGGTCCTTCCAAAACCGCCGGTTGAGGTAGATGATTGCGAAAGGCTGTTTAAAATTATCAGGTCCACCTTTGGCAAGCGCAGAAAGACGATTTTAAATTCCTTACTGGCAAGCAAGCTTACAAAATTGGATAAAAACGATTTGATAGCTGCGCTTAAATCAGTCAAAATCGACCCTAACCTAAGACCGGAGAAACTCTCCCTGGAAGATTTCGCAACTATTGCCAATGCTATTTAATCTTGAAATTTAATGTCCCGTGGCAATAGCCGGTTTATGACGTAGCTAGCGTTGACAATTTGCGTAACTTATGATATTTTATTGAGTTGAGATGAGCATAAAAGACGACGTTGTAAGATATGTTGCGCGACTTGCCAGGATAAAATTAAGCGAAAAAGAAGTAAAGCTCTTCGCGCAGCAATTAGACCAAATTCTTGCCTACGTAGATAAGCTAAAGAAACTCGATGTAAAGGATATTCCACCCACCAGTCATGTCATGGTGCTTAAAAATGTTTTTAGAGAAGACCAAACAAGGCCATCCCTTACAAAAGAAGAAGTGCTTAAAAATGCTCCCCAGAGGAAAAACGACTTCTTTAAGGTCCCAAGGATTATAGAAGAGACGTAGACTATGGCGAAAGATAATTTATATGCTAAAACGGCTTGCGAACTTTTGGACGAATTAAATAAAAAGACCATAGTGTCTGAGGATATAGTCGAATCCGTCCATAAAAGAGCACAGGACATCGATAAAAAGATAAAGGCGTATGTTATCTTAGAAAAAGAGAGCGCGATAAAACAGGCAAAAGAATCAACGCTCAATAAATCCAGCGGAAAATTAAAAGGGATACCCATCGCGATAAAGGACAATATCTGCGCTAAGGATGAATTGACGACCTGCGCTTCTAAAATATTGGAGGGGTTCAAACCCCCATATAACGCAACGGTAGTTGAGAAATTATTATCCGAAGGTGCTGTCATCTTTGGAAAGACAAACATGGATGAGTTTGCCTTTGGTTCTTCTTGCGAAAATTCTAATTATTTCCCTACGTTAAATCCCTGGGATTTAGAACGCATACCTGGCGGTTCGAGCGGCGGCTCCGCAGCAGCGGTTGCGGCAGATGAAGCGATAATGGCGCTTGGCTCGGACACCGGCGGTTCAATAAGACAGCCGGCGGCGCTATGCGGAGTTGTCGGGATGAAGCCTACTTACGGGAGAGTTTCAAGATACGGATTAATCGCGTTCGCTTCGAGCCTTGACCAAATTGGTCCCCTGACAAAAGATGTCCATGACGCCGCACTGCTTTTAGGTGTCATCGCCGGCTTTGATGAAAGGGATTCTACCTCAGTCAAAGAAGATGTCCCTAATTATCTCGATTTTTTAGTTGATGATGTTAAGGGTATGAAGATAGGTATACCGAAGGAATACTTTGTTCCGGGAATGGACGTAGAAGTTGAGGGTGCGATTAGGGAGGCTATCGAAGTTTTTAAAAAGTCAGGCGCCGAAATTAGAGAAGTTTGTCTGCCTCATACAGAATATGCAGTGCCGGTTTATTATATTATTGCGACTGCTGAAGCCTCGTCAAATTTGGCGCGTTTCGACGGCGTTCAATATGGCTATAGATGCAGCGATGCAGAAAATGTTTTGGATATGCATGAAAGGACCCGCGGCGAAGGATTCGGCCCTGAGGCAAAGCGAAGGATTATCCTGGGCACATATGTATTATCGAGCGGTTATTACGAGGCATATTATCTGAGAGCGCAAAAGGTGCGAACTCTAATAATGAGCGATTTCGAAAAGGTTTTTAATAGCGGTTTTGATTGTATATTGACTCCGACTTCGCCAACCCCTGCTTTCAAATTGGGAGAAAGGTTAGACGATCCCTTATCGATGTACCTCTCGGATATATTCACCATCTCCGTAAATCTTGCAGGGGTACCTGCTATCTCGATGCCCTGTGGTTTTACGAAGAGTGGGTTACCGATAGGAATGCAGCTTATAGGTAAACCATTCGATGAGGGGATGTTGTTCAGAGCAGCTTATACCTACGAAAGCAATACCGATTGGCATAAGAGGAGCCCAAAGCTTTAAGATGCCATACGAACCCGTTATCGGACTGGAAGTGCACGTACAATTAAAGACTAAATCAAAGGTCTTCTGCGGTTGCGCCACGGAATTCGGCAAGGTACCCAATACGCAGACCTGTCCTGTCTGTCTTGGTTTTCCGGGCGCACTTCCGGTTTTGAATAATCGGGCTTTGATGAGCGCGATCAGAGTTGCGCTTGCGCTCAATTGTACGATTTCGGATTTGATAAAATTTGATAGGAAAAATTATTTTTACCCCGATCTGCCGAAAAATTTCCAAATATCACAATATGACAGACCACTTTCTTACGGCGGCCGTCTCGACGTAAATATAAGCAACCCACGGAAGCGAATCGGGATAAGGCGAGTTCATCTCGAGGAAGATACCGGCAAACTTTTGCACGAGGAGAAGGATGAGATAAGCCTCATAGATTTTAATCGTTCCGGCATCCCTTTGCTGGAGATAGTGAGCGAGCCGGATATAAATTCATCCGAAGAGGCCTACCGGTATCTGACGATGTTGAAATCTATCTTGCAGTATCTTGAAGTTTCGGATTGCGATATGGAAAAAGGAAGCCTTCGCTGCGATGCGAATATCTCCCTCAGAAAAATGGGCGAAAAAACACTGGGGGTAAAGACCGAGATAAAAAATATGAATTCCTTTAAAGGCGTAAGGACAGCGTTGGAGTACGAATTTGAACGCCAGGTGAAAATTTTAGAAAGCGGCGAAAGAATCGTTCAGGAAACGAGGCTCTGGAATCCGGAAGGGGGCGTTACCCAATCTATGCGCTCTAAAGAGGAGGCACATGATTATAGGTATTTTCCGGAACCTGATCTTGTGCCATACATTTTGCCTCAAGAGTTAATAGATATGGAGAAAAAAGCACTTCCCGAATTGCCAGAGGCGAGAAAGGCGAGATTCGTTACGGCGTATGGGTTGCCCGAGTACGATGCCGATGTCCTTACGCAAGATAAGGATCTGGCGGATTTTTTTGAAGAGTGTACAAAATATTATGAAAACCCGAAGTCCATATCTAATTGGATGATGGGAGACCTTTTGGGGTATATAAATGCGAATTTATTGAAACTTAAAGACGTTAAATTATCTCCCCAGAATTTAGCCGGTTTGTTGAAAGAGATAGATTCCGGCAAAATAAGCGGGAAGATGGCAAAGGACGTCCTCTTAGAGATGTTCAAAACCGGTAAGGACGCGCGCAATATTATCGAAGAGAAAGGTCTCGTCCAAATTTCTGATGAGGCCCAACTCGAAATATTTGCGGACGAGGCCATCGCAGAAAATAAGAAGTCTGTCGAAGATTTTCTTAAAGGGAAAGAAAACGCACTTATGTTTTTGGTGGGGCAGGTTATGAAGAAGACAAAAGGCAGGGCCAATCCAACCGTTATAAATGAGATTTTAAGGCGTAAACTTTCAAAAGGGGTATGAAATTTAGGGAGGGTAAATTATGAGAAATAGAAAAATTATTACCTGGGCTGTCATAACGATTTCTTTAATCTGTTTTTCTATCGCTTTGGTATTCGGTGCTCAAAAGGTCGCAAAAGAGAAAGAGATTCAAAAGAAAGATGATATTTATAGGCAGCTGGAGATTTTTTCAGATGCGATTTCGGTTATTCGTTCCGACTATGTGGATAACGTAGAATCGAAAGAGCTGATATATGGCGCCCTGAAGGGGATGATTCAATCTCTCGATAAATACAGCGAATTTATGGACCCGGATACTTACGATGAGATGAAAGTTGAGACCGAGGGCGAATTCGGCGGAATAGGGATTGAAATTGCGATAAAGGACGAATTATTGACCGTTATTGCGCCGATCGAAGATACGCCTGCGCATAAAGTTGGATTAAAGGCCGGGGATAGGATAGTCAAAATCAATGAGGAGATAACCAGGGGTATAACGCTCCTGGAGGCGGTTAAAAAATTGCGCGGCAAACCCGGCACGCAAGTTTCCGTGATGATTTTAAGAGAGACCGAGGGCAAACTTTTGGACTTTACCATAACCCGGGATATCATCAAGGTAAAATCCATACGACAAGCGAAGGTATTAGAGGACCGTATAGGATATATTAAATTAAGCCTTTTTCAGGAGCATTCGGCGAAGGATTTAGATGATGCAATCGCTGAGCTGGAAAAGGAGGGCCTTGACAGTTTGATATTGGATTTAAGAAATAATCCGGGAGGGCTTTTGAACGTCGCTGTTGATGTAGCGGCAAAATTTTTGCCACCCGGAAAATTGATCGTATATACGAAGGGCAAAATTAAGCGTCAAAACATGGAATTTAAAGCGAGGGACAAAAATTCGAGAGTAGAATATCCTCTTGTCGTCCTCGTCAACAACGGTTCGGCATCTGGCTCTGAAATAGTGGCAGGCGCCATTCAGGACCATAAGCGCGGCATCGTATTAGGAACTAAGACGTTCGGCAAAGGTTCCGTTCAGACTGTTATTCCCCTCGCTGATGGCTCAGCCATTCGTCTTACGACAAGCAAGTATTACACGCCAAATGGCCGATCAATCCACGGGGAGGGAATTATTCCGGATATAATAGTTGAGTATGAGGAACCGAAGAAGGAAGAGGCAAAACCCAAAACGGAGGAGATATTCGAAAAGATAGAACAGGAGCCTCAACCGCCGGTTGTCAAGAAAGAGGGGTACGATAATCAATTACTTCGCGCGATAGATGTGATAAAGGCGATAAGGATATACAAAACATTTAGCATGGCAAAGTGAACAAGACTACGCTTTACAACTTAATTTTAGCAATCGCTGTTGCAATCTGCTTAATCTTTGCGTTTAATCTCATCCTGAATTTTTTTCAAGGCAGAACGCTAGACAAAATCGTCCTTTCCGAACTTTTAAAGGATAAGGTTTCAAAAAGAGATTTGGTTGGCAAGGCCAAGGGCGTCTATATCGAGAAGAGATATTGGATAACCGATTTATTTCCGGTCGAAGAATTTAATAAACGCCTGCAAAAATCCTTAGAGAAAAAAGGATATTATTTACGTCATTTCTCAAGAAGCACACGCCAGGCCATCGTAAAAGGTAAAAAGGAATTTAAGGAGGAGATTTCGTATCTCATATCAAAATTTCCATCCGGCCCTCCCGTTTTTCGCCTGGTTTTGATTCGCAAGGTCCCTTACCCAAAGGTGGTCAAACCTGAAGTGCCGCCGAGAGCGAAGGTCGCTATCGTTCTTGACGATTGGGGTTATAACCTTAAAAATATCGCCGATGTTTTACGAATGAATGAACCACTGACTCTGGCTGTCTTGCCAAATTTGCGCTATTCGGCCACGATCGCAAAAAAGGCGAAGGCAAGTAATTTAGAGGTGATTTTACATATGTCTATGGAGCCGAAGAGTAAAGATATAAGACTCGAATCAAATACGTTATATACGACTATGAATGAGGGCGAGGTAAAAGAACGTCTTGCGAAAGCGTTCAAAAGCGTGCCGTATGCGAGTGGCATATCCAACCACGAGGGCTCAAAGGCAACCGAGGATGAAAGGCTGATGCGAATAGTATTCGGCGAATTAAAAAAACGGAAGCTATATTTTTTGGATAGCCTAGTTACGAACAACTCCGTCTGCGAGCCCCTTGCAAGAGAGATGGAATTAAAATTTGCGCAGAGGTCGGTGTTTTTAGATAACGAAGACAACCGCCCGTATATAAAAAATCAGTTTGAGCAGTTAATAAATATCGCGATTAAAACCGGCGATGCCATTGGGATCGGCCATTGCAAAGCAAATACTATTGCGGTATTGAAAGATATGTTACCAAAATTTGAAGACAACGGCATTGAATTAGTTTACATTTCTGACCTGGCGAGGTGAATATCAAAATGTTGGTTTTGGGGATTGAGACATCTTGCGATGAGACCGGTGCAAGCGTTGTTGCCGATGGCACGAAAATTCTTTCTAATACGGTGGCTTCTTCGCTTGAGTTTCACAAGAGATATGGCGGTGTCGTACCGGAGATAGCCACCAGGTACCATATCGAAGTCATAAATTACCTCGTAAGGGACTCGTTAAAAAAAGCCAACGTGGATATAAATGATATAGATTTGATCGCTGTTACTCATGGCCCGGGGCTTGTTGGCGCTATTTTGGTCGGCGTTTCTTTTGCTAAATCATTAAGTTTTGCTTTAGAGGTTCCTTTGATAGGAGTAAATCATCTATGGTCACACATCTATTCAGGCCTGATAGGTAAGCGTAGCGTTCGATTCCCATTTATCGGCCTGGTTATCTCAGGCGGGCATACAAGCCTTCTATTTTGCGAAGATGTCGATAAGTTTAAATTATTAGGGCAGACAAAGGACGATGCCGTAGGTGAGGCGTTTGACAAGGTTGCTAAAGTTTTAGGACTAGGTTATCCTGGCGGTCCTGCAATTGAAAGGATTGCACGCGAAGGCAATCCTGACTTTGTAAAGTTTGCGCCAACGTATTTGGATGAGCGCTCTTACGATTTTAGTTTCAGTGGAATTAAAACTGCTGTATTATATTATATTAGGGGGAAGAGGTTGAACAAGAGGCTTAAATCAAATATCGCAGCGAGTTTTCAAAAATCGATTTTTGACTCAATCGTTAAGAAGTCGATAGACGCTTGCAGGTTTAAAGGCATCAAATCTTTAGACGTTACATTTCCGTCCTTTGAGCTTTCGCTCGATAACGCAGCGATGGTAGCGGCTTTGGGATGCAAGTTATTTAAAAAGGGGATTAAGTCGGATTTGTATTTAACTGCGGAGCCGAACCTTAGCATTTAAAGTTACGGAGAGAAAAATGGTAACGAATTTCGAAATGATTTTGAGGTTGATATTGGCGGTTGTCTTAAGTGGCTTGGTCGGTTATGAAAGGGAGATTCATGGTCGTGTGGCGGGTTTCAGGACCCACATCTTAGTTTGTATTGGGTCTACGTTAATCATGCTCACTTCGATGAACATATTTGAAATATATAGAGGGCAGGCTACGCCGGATCCGGCTCGAATTGCGGCTCAGGTTGTAAGCGGCATCGGCTTTCTCGGCGCCGGCACGATTTTGAGGTTTAAGGCATCGGTGCGCGGGCTTACTACCGCAGCAAGTTTATGGACTGTCGCGGGAATAGGACTTGCGGTTGGAAGTGGTTTATATATCCCCGCTGTCGTTACGACGATTTTAGTTCTGATAACATTATTTTTCCTGACCATAATTGAAAGATCGATAATAAGGAAGGATTGGTTTAAGATGTTGGAGATAGAGACAAAATCGTACGCTTCTCAGCTTGAGAATATTCGCTCGATATTATCCGAATATGAGGTGGAAATAAAAAATTTTGAAGTAAGGTCGACAACTTCGCCGGATGAAATGATTTTAAAGTTGAGCCTTAGATTGTTAACGAACGAATACGACGATGAGATAGTCTCTAAGATACGCCAGCTCGAGGGGGTCAAAAAGGCAAATTGGACACTTAGGCCATAAAGAAAGGGGGTGGACCTAAATGTTGGGCAAAGGAAAGAAGCAAGCTGAGGAGAAGGTGTTAGACGTAAATGCAAGCATGCAAGGGACGCTATCGTTTAAGGACCCGGTAAATTTGCAAATAAACGGAAGATTTGAAGGCACGCTTGATACGAAGGGAGCGCTTACCATAGGAGAAAAAGCCTTTGTCAACGCAAATATCAAAGGGGATGAAATTACAATCGCAGGAAGGGTCTCGGGCGAAATAGTCGCCAAGAAAGCTCTCAAACTGATTTCGCCTGCTCGCGTCGACGGAAATATAAAAACGCCGCTTCTTCAGGTTGCCGAAGGAGCTATATTAAACGGTAATTGTCAAATGACGGCGCAAGCCACGGTGCCAGCGCGAGAGAGCGAAGTTTTGATGAACGCCGATGAAGTAGCCAGATATTTGGAGATAGATACTTCTTTGGTTTATGAATGGGCGACGAGCGGAAAACTCCCAGCGATTAAAGAGGGCAACGCATTTCGCTTTGATAAAGACAAAATAGATGAGTGGATTGCATCAGAGCGAATTAAATAATGTTGAAGGTGAGTCAAAAGTAAAAGAGAAATTGCTCACCTTAGAAGAGGCAGCGGACTTCCTTGGGCTTAGCGAGGAAGAGGTGAGGGCTTTTGTTGCCCAGGGCAAGATTCCGGCATATAAATTAGGCGGAGAATTTTTAAGGTTTAAGAAGGACCAGATAGAAGCTTTGCGAGCAAGGATTCAAATTTTAAAAAGTAGGTCCGCTTTTGTGGATGAGACAATCGAAGAGGGCAAGGCCGAAGAGAAGAAAGAATATTCCGCCTGGGAACGCATCCAGGATTTCATATATTTCAGCGACTTTTATCTCTTCGCCGCTGTTTTAATTTTAATTTTAATTTTTATAATTTCAAGACACAGATAAAGGATTATGGATTACTCCAGGCATGGACTTAAGAAGTTGCTCTCGCAACTTAGCAAGGGGGAAATCTCAAAGAGCGCCGCTTTTAGGAAATTGAAAGACCTTCCTTTTCAGGATATGGGCTTTGCAAAAATAGATTTTCATCGTACGATTAGAAAGGGATTCCCAGAAGTGGTATACGCTCCGGGCAAAAGCTTTTCTGAAATTGCCGAAATCTCAAAGGGGATTGTCTCAAGCGGTAATACGCTGCTTATTACCAAGTCCACGAGGATGTTATACGATTATTTATCGAAGATAGTTCCTGGGCTTAAATTTAGTGAACTTGCCAATATGATATATTATCAAAAGAGAAAGGTGGCGAGAAAGAAGGGTTTGACGCTCGTCGTCACCGCGGGTACGTCGGATATCCCTATTGCCGAAGAGGCGTGTCTTACCTTAGAGATTTTGGGTAACAAGGTAAAAAAGCTTTATGACGTTGGCGTTGCAGGAATTCATCGGGTAGTCGATAAGTTGGATTTAATAAAAAAGGCGAAGGTTATAGTCGTTGTCGCTGGTATGGAAGGGGCTCTAGCTTCTATCATCGGCGGCCTGACGGCAAGCCCCGTAATCGCAGTGCCGACCTCCATCGGGTACGGTGCTTCATTCGGTGGATTATCCTCGCTTCTTACGATGTTAAATTCTTGTGCGCCGGGCGTCTGCGTCGTAAATATAGATAACGGATTCGGGGCAGGTTATTTTGCGAGTTTAATAAATAGATGAGCAAGATTTTATATTTGGATTGTTCAAGCGGGATTAGCGGAGACATGTTTTTGGGCGCTTTAATCGATTGCGGAGTCAAAATCGATTATTTGACTTTTCAGCTTCGTAAAGTTAAAATAAATGGCTATAATCTTAAAGCGCACAAGGTAATTCGCAATGGCATCGTAGGCACAAAATTCGATGTGATTTGTAAGGGGGCCGGCGGGCATCACAAGACGCGGACTTTTAAGAACATAGTTAAATTGATCGACGATTCTGGCCTTGCAGGCGAGGTAAAGGAAAAGGCAATTTCGGTGTTTAAAAATCTGGCGGATTCCGAAATATCGGTGCACGGTGTTCATAAGAGGGATATCCATTTTCATGAGGTCGGCGATATAGACTCTATCGTTGACATTATCGGTTCTTGCATTGCTGTAAGGAGGCTGAAAATAGAAGAGATTTATTCCTCGCCTTTGAAATCAGGTTCGGGACAGATAAGCGTCGGGGGTAGCGCATATCCAAATCCCGCACCAGCTACCATTGATTTACTTAAGAAGGCCCAAGTTAAATTCTCTGACCTCCCATACGAATTAGTTACTCCGACGGGTGCTGCAATTTTGAAGACCTTCTCGAATGGTTTTGGGGAAATCCCGATGATGAAAATCCTTAAAGTCGGCTACGGCGCCGGGACCCATGAACTGTCAAATCAACCAAACCTTTTAAGGGCAGTGATAGGCGAGAGGAAGGATGGGTTCGGATCCGACTTGGTGACGGTCATCGAAACAAGCATAGATGATATGAATCCGCAGAACTACGAATATCTAATGGAGAGAATTTTTGAGGCGGGTGCTTTAGATGCGTATTTAACCCCCGTGATAATGAAGAAATCCAGGCCTGGTTGCGTTGTGACAATTTTGGCGGAACCGACAAAAGCCGATGCTATCTCTAAGGTCGTCTTCGAAGAGACTACGAGCCTCGGAATAAGACGATATCAAGCAACGAGATGTAAATTGGGTCGTAAAATCGCTGAAGTAGAAACGCGGTACGGGAAGGTAAAAGTAAAATTGGGCTTTTTCGGAAACGAGTTGAAGACTATTGCGCCGGAATATGAAGATTGTAAGAGAATAGCGAAGTCAAAGCGATTGCCTTTTCGCCATATCTACGAAGAAGCCAAATCGAAGGCGAGGCGGAAATTCATAGGAAAGAGGTTATAGCTTGGTCGAGAAACATAGATTAATAACCGAATACTTAAAATCGATAGGGATCTTAGACGATTCTCAGATAAGGGATATCGCGAAAGCGCAAAAGGAATCCGGCAGCCGCCTTTCAAACGTCCTTGTCGAAATGGGATTTGCCAGGACCGAGCAACTGAAGGACTTGATATCCTCCCTATTGGGGCTTGTCCCCGTACCAACGTTCGATTTGGAAATTCCAACGGAAATAGCCGAAAAGATTCCGCCGGCATTTGCGTATCTGCATAGGTTACTTCCGATAAAATTTAAAGACGACATATTAACTGTTGCGACGGATGATGCGATTAATCTTTTAGCGCAAGAATACTTAGAATCTATAATTAATCTTAAATTGGAATTTGTTTTGACGCCAGAGACCCATTTAAATATCGCGTTGGAGAAACATTATGGCCGAATCAAAGATTTTTTGCAGGCAGCGGTTAAGAAAGATGAAGGCGTCTCGGTCTCGTTTAAAGGGGTTGAGAAGGGCGAAGTTGAAGCGGCGGAGGCCCCGATAATTAAATTAGTTACGCAAATTATTTCGGAGGCGGTTAAACATCGTGCTTCGGATATTCACGTTGAACCTTTGGAGGATAAATTTAGGATAAGATATAGAATAGACGGCGTTCTGCACGAGATGCCTGGCCCACCGAAACAATTGCAAGCATCGGTATTAAGTAGATTGAAGATAATGTCGGGTTTAAATATTGCGGAGAGGAGATTGCCGCAGGATGGCAGGATAAGGGTCTCGGCGATGAATAAAGACCTCGATCTTCGCGTTTCAACCCTTCCCGCGATTTATGGCGAAAGCCTTGTTATGAGGATTCTTGACAAATCGAGTTTTCTCCTAGGTCTTCAGGAACTCGGTTTCTCATCCGAAGACGAGGAGAGATTTGAGAAGTTAATTCGTTTACCGTACGGGATGATTTTAGTTACGGGTCCTACGGGCAGCGGCAAGACCACGACGTTATACGCAGCATTAAATTACATAAATAAACCGAATAAAAAATTGATTACGGTGGAAGATCCGGTCGAATATCAGTTGTCGGGCATAAACCAAGTTAACGTGAAACCCGCGAT
>Ga0111183_1011_pt1 | contig 26107 bp, 25 predicted proteins | sample DeeMarSWOR324_28_FD_80238 | JGI IMG/M metagenome (GOLD analysis project Ga0111183, IMG submission 80238) | Omnitrophica WOR_2 bacterium SM23_29 | reverse complement strand
ATCCGCCAGTGGATTATATTATGTTATCTACTCGGTCGGACCCGATAATACCGCTGACATAACTGGCATAGACGATGCGGGCGTTATCGCAGGTGGGCCGGATGACGATATTTACGTTTCTAACGGAGCAAGCAGCAGCGGCGGGTTCTAAAAATTGATTGTACGTGCAAAATCTCTAACGGGATTTACGCTGATAGAATTTTTAATTGTGATCGTCCTTTTTTCTGCGGGGGCGGTAGTTCTTCTTCAGATCTTCAGCATGGGCCTCTTGGGAGGCTTGGGAAATGAAAATACGCTGATTTCAACAGCGCTCGCGCAAGATAAAATGGAATTGATACGCAACAGCCAGTACAATTCAATCTCTGATGAAGCTAAGGCACCCGTTACCGATTATCCATTCTTTCAAAGAGAGGTCATTGTTACCGAACCGCAAGCGAATCTGAAACAGATAACGGTTAATATATATTGGACCGAGAAGACGGGAGAGATGACGATATCATTTGTTACCTATGTTTCGAATATTTAAGTTAAAAAATCCTGAAGATGGTCTTACGTTAATAGAATTAATCATAGTAACCGCGCTTATCTCTATTTTGGTTGGGGCGATAACGGTCACTTTCGTCGTGGGTTTAAGGGCGTGGGATGTGGCGATGTTGCGCGGAGGGGTCAAAAAAGATGCCTCTTATAGTTTAAGGCTAATGTCAGAGGAGATCAGGCAATCGACCTCGGTAACTACAGCCAATCAAAATGATTTTACGTTTAAGGCGGATTCAGACGCAGATGGCTTAGACGAAACAATTACATATTCCTGGTCGGGCGTTGTCGGCGAGGATTTTAACAGAATACAAGGCGCAACGACTATAGCGTTAGCGAGGGATACGCAAAGCGTTCAATTTAAGTATTACGATGCCGGCAATAATCTGTTGTCGCCTCCGGTGACGGCTTCTTCGGTGCGACTGGTAGAATTTACATTGCAGCTGAAGAAAGAAGATGAGTCCATCCAATATACATCAAAGTTTAGGCCGCGGGGGATATGAGAAACTCGGGATTTGTTATGATTCTGGTTCTTGTATTTATGTTGGTCTTGGCGGTTATGGTTATGGCAATGGCTTATTTTATTACTGCCGAGACGCGCGGGATAGGTTTTCAATTAGATGATACAAAAGCATTATATCTTGCACAGGCGGGAGTCGAGAGGGCGCTTAGAGAGATAAGGGACGATGTATTGACGACAACGCAGAGAGGTATTGCGGATTTGCGCGGAAATACAACCAGCGGCACGGCGGGGGATGCGGACGATATGAATACTACCCGTTATTTTGACGAGTCGAAAGGAATATTGACCTTACCCTCTGCTGGGGCAGGTACATACGTCATTTTGAGCGATTACGATCTGAATTATTTAGGCACGCGGATAAATAACGTCAAAATTGGTTGTAGATATAGAAAGAGTAGAAGCGGCGGCACAAATCCAAGCATAGAAATTTTATATACGACTAACGGCGTCTTTCCTCAGGCCGGCAATTCATCGTTTACCACCGTAGTCAGTTCAACGAGTTTTAATGCTTCGCCGTTTATCGTCTTGGATATAACCGATGACCGTACCTGGAGTTGGTCGATAATAAATAGCCCAAATTTTCAGATTCGAGCGAGGGGATTCAATTCGCCCAACAGAGATGCGGAAGTAGACTATCTTTTTTTGCAAGTAACATACGAGATAGATACAAATACCGAAGGCTGGTGCACCGGAACTTATGCCTCTTATCCCATAACATTAGGCGACGGAACGATACAGTCTGTTTCGATTGTGGATGAAGCAGGAAAGGTTCACCTAAATTATGCAACGGAGCCTTTGTTAAGATATTTGATGCAGGAGTGCGGCGTACCGACTGGTGCTTCGAATATTTTAGCGAGGGACACCGTAATCTATCGCGAAACAAAGTGGTTCGATTCCGTCGAAGAACTTCAACAGGTCCCGACAATGACGTCGGAATATTATGATTTGATAAAAGATTTCGTTACGGTTTATCCGTTCATAAATACAAGTGCGGTGAGGCCGTCGGGTTCTCGCGCTCCGATAAATATCAATACCGCTTCAAGGGAGGTTTTGACAGCGATTTTTGACCCCTTAAGCATAGGTAAAACCGATCCGGCACGCCTGGCAGCGGACATAATAGATATAAGGGCAACTACTCCTTTTACCTGTTTCTATTCATCGGATAGCGCAGTAACTTCCGATTTTTATGATTTCGTAAATACCCGTTCTTATTTAAAAGCTAAAGACCGCAGTCGCGTGCTTGACAACGCAGATGCATCGCCTTTGATTCCTGTTCCGGGGGAAGTTGCCTACGATTGCGCAACTACCGAATTTTGCTATTATACAGATGCCTTTAAGATTGAATCGGTCGGCAAAATAGGGAATATAAATTTACGAGTAAAGACCATTTTGAAAGATGACGGAAGCCGCACGTTGCCGACTTATGACGGCGACACGACATTAACGGGTTACTGGAGACAGAGTTACGAATGATAAGGTTAAGACAGAAGAATATCTATATCGGCATCGACATTGGTTCATCGTCTATAAAAGTCGTTGAGGTTGAGATAGGACTTACAGGCGAGCCAATCTTGAGAAAAGCCAGTACGGTCAAAAAATCCGAGGGGCTTAAGAAAGCCATCTCAGGAATGCGCTTAAAAGGCGCAAGGGTGGTAGGCGTTGTGGATTGTCAAAAGACGTGCGTACGGCAACTTACAATTCCCGTAATGCCCGATAAGGAAATAATCGAAGCCATAAAATGGGAGGCGAAAGATAAGATTCCGTTCTCTCTAGAAAAATCGATTATAAGTTACAATGTTCAACAGGAAACAGAGGAAGCCGGCGTTAAGAAGTTAAAAGTGGCGGTTGCTGTCTCGCCGGTCGAGACCGTCAACAAAGTTATTGATTTATTAAGAGAGGTTGGCATCGAACCGGTTTCGCTTATTGAGCCTCCGCTTGCGCTGGAGTATCTATCCAGGCATTTAAACTTAAATAAGGACCAGACGGTCGCTCTTATTGATATCGGATGCGAGTTCACTACGATCGCCATAGTAAGAAATAACATCTTGAAATTTTATAGAAAGGTGACTTTAGGCGGTAGCGCTATAACGAAGGCGATGACGGGGCAGTGGTCTTTAGACAAAGGCCGTATAGAAATAAGCGAAGAAGAAGCGGAGAAGATCAAGCAAAAATATGGCATACCAAAAGGAACGGATGAGGTTTTAATCGATGAGAAGATACCTGCGACACATTTAAGATCTTTAATCCGTCCTGCTGTCGAGCGGTTGTTAAATGAGATAGAAAGGTCGTTTGAATATTATCGGGAAGAATCCAGCGGAGATAAGGTCAATTCGGTAATATTATTCGGTGGCACCGCCCAATTCAAAGGTTTAGACGAATTTTTACAGGAGGAACTTGGAATATCTGTATCGGTCGGGAATCCGTTACAAAGAATGAATGTGGCAAAAGGCGCCTTTAAATATATAGAGACGATTTCGCATATGTTTGCAATCGCCCTCGGCGCCGCATTAAGCGAAGGCCAGGGAATAAATCTACTGCCCAAGGAATTGAAGGAAAAGACGAAACGCACTTTTGAACGTGCAGGAGTCGAGGCCGTTGTTGCAGCAGTTGTCGTTACTTTAATTTTGACTTTTATTGGGATGCGGCTTCAAATTGTAAATTATAACAAGAAGATAAACTCCGGTAATCTCGAGCTCAAAGCGATAGTTCCGCAGCTTGAACTTGCCTCAGATTACGAAAGAATCCAGGGCGAGATCTCAAAGAGAGAGTATTTAATAAAATGGATTTTAAGTAATACGCCGCTATGGAAGGAAGTCTTTAAAGAATTAAGCAATATAGTGCCCAAGGACATCGTCTTGACAGAGATGGGCATGAAGGATAATGTATTGGTTATAAAAGGCAGAATCTTAAGCGCCCTCCAGAACCGTGAGGAAGTGTTATCAAATTTTATCTCGGCCCTGGAAGGCACGATGTTTAAACATGTCTCCCTGCTTAGCGCAAAGATGGGCGATCAGGAGAAAGAAAAATCGGAGTTTGAGATAAAGTGCGAATTTTAGAGAGAATAAAGAACTTAGCAATCCTGTGGAAGAAAAAGAATATCCATATTTTTGTAATCGCCGGAATTTCTTTATTTATCGGATTGTATTTATTGATGTTGACCCCGCTTAAAAAGACCATAGACTTAAAAAGGGAAGAATGGAGGAATTTGGAGATAAGGCTTATTGCGGGGCGGATGAAATTGGATACTTATTTGAGGTTGAATAAATCCGAAATTGATGCGGAACTTGAAGAGTTAAAGAGGAGACTTCCGTCAGAGGGTCCAACCTCTGCCATATTGGAGGAACTGACGAAAAGAGGCAAGGAACTCAACATCGAATTTATTTCTATAACTCCCAAACCGGTGACAATTCCAAGGCAGTCCCCGGCAGCAACTTCAAAGTTAAAATGCAAGATATTGCCGATCGAAATAAAGATGAAGGCCACATATCGCAATCTCGCAGAATATCTTAACATTTTGGAAAATTTGGAGAGAAATTTTGCGACGGTAAGCAGTTTCCAGATTAGAAAAGACGAGAAGATCTTTCCAAAATTGAACGTTAACTTATTGATTTATACTTACATAGTAGAGGATGAGGGTGGGCAAGAATAAACAGTTAATAATTTTGGGCTTCCTTATTTTAGTATTCATAGTAATGATTGTGATGAGGTCCGGCAAGCCGCAGAAGAGACCGGTTGTGGCGCCGACCGCAGCCCCGACTACAACTGTTGTGCCAAAAACCGAAGGACTAAAAGAGAGAAAGATGAGCGCCTATCAAAGTTGGAGAAGAGATCCATTCGCTGTAGGAAGCACTACGGGGTTAGAGGGCGACTTAGTTTTAACAGGAATTATCTGGGAAGAGGGTCAACCGTATTGCATCATAAATGGTAGGATAGCAAGAGTCGGGCAGGAAGTCGGGGGATGTGAGGTTTTACGGATTGAGAAAGAAAGCGTTACCGTAAAAGTCGGCGACGAGATTAGGATTTTAAGGATCGGCGGGAAATAGAGATCTTCCTTTTGTTCCCTTGACTTTATTAGCCGGGTTTGGTAATATGGGGCGTTGTGAAGTACAAACTGAGACGAAGATATCTTTATTATCTTCTGAGGATAGTTAGTCTTATCTCGCTAATCTTCCCGATAAAAATCAATAAATTTTTAGGCAGGCGGATAGGCGAATATGCCTATTTTATTGCAGCCAAGCACAGGAATAAGGCGTTAGAGAACTTAAGATTTGCTTACGGCAATGAGAAGTCCGAAGGCGAGATAAGACAAATCGCCAAGGGCATGTTCAGGAATTTAGGGGAAAACTTTTTCGAGATATTGTGTATAACCAAATTTACTCCCCAAAATATAGATAAATATATAAAGGTAGATGGGTTCGAGAGGCTCGAAAGAGCTCTTTCTCAAAGAAGGGGTTTTATTGTTTTAACAGGGCATTTCGGAAACTGGGAGTTGCTTGCCGGATACTTTGGCCTGAGGGGCTATCCGGTAACCGTTTTGGCACGGCGGCTTAGATTCGAGAAGTTTGACAAATTCATAAATGCGCTGCGCAAGAGATTAAACGTAAAAGTCATAATGCGGGATGAATCAGCAAAGGTAATTTTGAGGCTGTTAAAAGAGGGAAATCCCATTGCTATGTTAGCGGACCAAGACATCGATTCGATAGATGGCGTTTTCGTAGATTTCTTTGGACATCCGGCATATACGCCGATCGCACCGGTTGCGTTAGCGCTCGCGACGGCGGTGCCGATAATTCCGATGTTTATTATGCGTGAGAGATCGGGGCATAGAATCTTTGTCGAAGAACCGTTGGAGTTAGAGATCACCGGAAATAAAGAAATGGATATAAAGGCAAATACCGAGAAATGGTCGAAGATAGTGGAGTCATATATAAGGAAAGATCCGTCGCAGTGGGTGTGGATGCATGACAGGTGGAGTACTAAAAGTGAATAAAACAGTTTTAATATTAATTCTCGCTTTGTCTTTTAACGGTTGTGCAAAAAAGGAGTCAAAACAGGTTGAGCCGTCAGAAGATTTAGTTGCGATGGAAAGCGAGCAAAAGATAATGTCGTTTTCGCTTACAGGATACGAAGAGGGCGGCAAAAAGAAGTGGGAGGTGGAAGGCCAGTCCGCAGACATTATGGCTGATATTGTGAATCTGACGAACGTCGTCGCTAAAGCATATGGCGAAGAGGCGGATGTAACCCTTGTAGCGGACAGGGGCATATTTAATAGGACATCAAGCGATGTTCATCTTGAATCGAATGTGGTGGCGACGTCTACAGAAGGGACGAAGTTGGCAACCGATGTCTTAGATTGGAATAATGCCGAGCAAAGGGTTTACACAGACGAATTCGTCAAAGTAATACGCGAAGATATAGAGACCACTTCTACCGGTGCTGAGGCCCATCCGGATTTAGAGAAGGTCGAATTTAAAAAGGACGTCAAAGTAAAAACTGGCAAGCCGCAGACGGTGATAACCTGTGACGGGCCTTTGGAGATAGATTACGGAAAGAACTTAGCGGTATTTAACAATAAAGTAAAAGTTGAAGATGAACGCGGTCAGTTATATTGCAACAGGGCAACCGCATATTATGATCCGAAGACGCGGCAGATTACTAAGGTGGTCGCTAACGGAGATGTAAAGATGGTGCGCGGGGGCAATTGGACATTTAGCGACGAGGCTGTATATTTAGCGAAGGAGGAGAAGATAATTTTGACGGGTTCTCCCAAAGTTATGATTTATCCCGAAGAGGCAAAAGGCGCTACAGAGGGTATGTGAAATGCATTTGTTAGAGACAAGGGATCTGCAAAAATCATATAATGCAAGACGCGTCGTAGACGGCGTGGAGATTTCTGTTAAGCGCGGAGAGATAGTCGGACTTTTAGGTCCGAACGGCGCTGGAAAAACTACTACGTTTTATATGATTGTAGGCTTGATCGAGCCGGAACGGGGTAAGATAGTTTTTGATAACCACGATATCACAAATTTGCCTATGCATAGGCGCGCTCGATGCGGAATTGGATATCTCTCGCAGGAGCCATCCATATTTAGGAAGCTTACCGTCGAAGAAAATATATTAGCTATTTTAGAAACTCTGGGAATTCCAAAAAGGGAACGCAAGAAAAAACTTCATGCACTTTTGGGTGAATTGAGGATTTCTCACCTGGCCAAGAACTATGCGTTCACTTTATCGGGCGGAGAGAGAAGACGACTTGAGATCACGCGCGCCTTGGTTACAAATCCATTATTTATTCTGCTGGATGAGCCATTTTCAGGTATAGATCCAATTGCAGTTGCCGAATGTCAGGAGATAATTTGCGAACTGAAGGAGAAAGGATTAGGTATTCTATTGACCGATCATAACGTTCGAGAGACGCTGTCGATTACAGATAGGTCTTATATAATGTCCGAAGGAAAAGTCCTTATATCAGGTACGGCGGAGGAATTAATTTCAGACCCAAAGGCAAAGCAACTATATCTGGGCGATAAGTTTAGGATGTAACCTTAATAGAGATGAAGGTAAAGGTCAAAGAACTAACCGGGTCGCGTCGCATATTTGAAATTGAAATACCAGAAGACGCGATAGTAGAAAAATACGAACAGGTATACGGCGACATACAAAGGTCAGCACAAATCCCCGGCTTTCGGGCGGGCAAAGCACCGCGCTATTTAATCGAAGCACACTATAAAGACAAAGCCGAGGATGAAGTTAAGAAACGCCTGATCGCAGATTATTTTTCGAAGGCCCTCAAGGATTCGAGTTTAAGTACGATCGGTTCGCCTATAATTTCGGATGTAATGCTCGAAAGAGGAAAACCCTTCACGTTCAAAGCGGAGGTAAATGTGAAACCAGATGTGAAGTTGAAATCATATAAGGGGCTTAAGGTAAAAAAACGCAAGATTTATGTTTCAAACGAAGATGTCGATAAAGTGACAGAGGAATTACAGGAGAGGAACGCCCAGCTTAAGGACGTAGAAGGCAGGTCTGCAAAAGAAGGCGATTGGTGTCTTTGCAATGTGGAGGTAGTGGTTGAAGAAAAACCGGCGGAGAAGAGCGAAGGGGTATGGTTTGCCCTGAATCCAAAATCGACGAAGAAAGAATTCTTAGACCAACTTATTGGTTCGAATCCTGGCGACGCCAAGACCGTTAAGACGACTTTACCCGCGAATTACCCTCGTAAGGAACATGCGGGGAAGGAAGCGCAATTTATTATAACCATAACTCAAATTAAGGAAAGGATTTTGCCCTCCATAGATGATGAGTTCGCAAAAGATTTGGGCGGATATAAATCGTTGCTGGAGTTACGCGGACATATTCGAGAAGAACTCACTAAGATTAAAGAGCAAGAAGCGCAACTGAAAGTGGAGGAAGATATAATAACCCAACTTATAAAACAGACGGATTTTGAAGCGCCTGCCGTATTGGTAAATTCGGAAATGGATCGTTTGGTGCAAGATGCGCGAGCCAGACTTCTGTATCTTGGATACACAAAAGAAGAGATAGAAAAGCAGGAGCCGTCGATGAAGGACAAGGTTAAAGAAGAAGCGATTAAGAGGATAAAGGGTTATTTTATATTAGAGAAAATTGCAGAAGCAGAAGGCATTAGGACAACTGAGGCAGAGGTAAACGAGCGCATTGAACTTTTGGCATCCCGTTCAAAGCGTAGCGTCGAGGAGATGAAGTCTTATCTTACCGAGAATAATTTGTTGAATGATATAAGGTCTGATGTAGTGCAGGATAAGGCGCTTAAATTTTTGGTTGAAAATACAAAGATAGAGGAGGGATGAAATGGACAATATAACACGCGCACAGACATTAGTTCCGATTGTAGTCGAACAGACCGGACGTGGTGAGCGAGCATATGATATCTATTCAAGATTATTAAAGGATAGGATAGTGTTCATTGGGACCGTTGTAGACGATTTAGTTTCGAATTTGGTAATTGCCCAGATGTTATTTTTGCAGATGGAAGACCCCGATAAAGATATAAACGTATATATAAATTCGCCCGGCGGTGCCGTTACATCGGGCCTTGCGATTTACGATACTATACAGTTTGTTAAACCCGATGTCTGCACCTACTGCGTCGGTCAGGCGACTTCGATGGGGGCTTTGTTATTGTCAGCGGGTTCGAAGGGAAAGAGATATGCGCTGCCTCATGCGAGGATAATGATTCATCAGCCATGGGGCGGAATTCAAGGCGCCGCCGCCGATATCAGTATTCAGGCGAAAGAGATATTGAGATTGCGCGACAAGATTAACGAACTGCTGTCAAAACATACCGGCCAACCCTTGGAAAAGATTCAAAAGGATTCCGATAGGGATTACTTTATGAGCGCCGAAGAGGCGAAAGAATACGGCATCATTGACGAAGTAATCATAGGGAAGAAGAAGAAGTAAAACACAGAGTCAAAGGATTAAGTATGAGAAGCAAAGAAAACCAAGCAGGAAATTCATTACCCCTACTTCCATTAAGAGACCTTGTAGTATTTCCCCATATGGTCGTACCCCTTCTTGTCGGCAGACAGAAGTCTATTCGTGCATTAGAGGAAGCTGACAAGAAGGATAAAGCGATATTGCTCTGCGCTCAGAGAGCGGTAAAGGTCGAAGAACCCAACCCGGATGATATATATAATGTCGGTACAGTTGCGCAGATAATACAATCTCTTAAATTGCCGGACGGCTCATACAAATTATTGGTTGAGGGGTTATACCGCGTAAGGATAAAAAGATTTCTTCCTAACAAAGAATTTCTGCGTGTCGAGGTAGAGTATATTTCAGCCGATGTTGAAAGGACGGTTGAGATTGAAGCGCTGATGCGCTCGCTTATAAATCAATTCGAGGAATATGCGAAATTGAACCCACGAGTTCCAACCGATGCGTTTGCCACTATTGCGAATATAGATAATCCAGACCAGATAGCAGATACGGTTGCCTCATATCTTACCTTGAGGGTTTCAGAGAGGCAGTCGATTTTGGAAATTGTAAATCCAATTGACAGAATAAAACGCCTTACGGAGGTATTGAATTCCGAGATTGGAATCCTTCAGGTTGAAAAGAAGATCGCCTCAAGCGTCAGAAAGCAGATAGAAAAAGCACAGAAGGAATATTTTCTTCAGGAGCAATTGAAGGCGATCGAAAAAGAACTTGGGCAAAAAGATGAACACAAAAGCGAGATAGACGAACTAAAGGACAAAATCAAACAGGCCAAAATGGCTAAAGAGGCGCAGGAGGTGGCATTAAGGGAACTGGAAAAACTTGCGAGGATGTACCCCAGCTCCCCAGAAGCGACCGTCTCGAGAAATTATATAGATTGGCTTATTGCGCTGCCTTGGTCCATAAAAACAGAGGATAAACTTGATATAAAGAATGCGGAGAGGATTTTAAACGAGGACCATTATGGATTGGGAAAACCGAAAGAGAGGATACTTGAATATCTTGCGGTTCGAAAGCTCGTAAAGTCTATGAAAGGACAGATACTCTGTTTCGTGGGACCGCCGGGTGTGGGAAAGACCTCCCTTGCCAAGTCTATCGCCCGCGCATTAGGAAGACATTTTGTTCGAGTCTCGCTTGGCGGAGTGCGCGATGAAGCGGAGATTCGCGGACATAGAAGGACCTATATCGGCTCCCTCCCAGGACGAATTATTCAATCTATAAGGAAGGCGAAGTCGAAAAATCCCGTCTTTTTGATGGACGAAGTCGATAAGATGGCGATGGATTTCAGAGGCGATCCAGCGGCGGCATTATTGGAAGTATTAGACCCAGAGCAGAATTCCACATTTTCCGACCATTATCTCGAAGTTGAGTTCGATTTGTCGGACGTCATGTTTATAACAACGGCAAATTTTCAGGATAACATCCCCCTACCGCTTCAGGATAGGATGGAGATAATAAAATTGCCCGGATACACCGAATACGAAAAATTAAAAATCGCTTGCGGTTTTTTAATTCCTAAACAGATAAAAGCAAACGGGCTTAAAGACGAGAGGATAAGCTTTTCTGACGAGGCGATATTAAAGATAATCCGCAGATATACGAGGGAAGCGGGAGTCAGAAATTTGGAGCGCGAGATTGCGCGCGCATGCAGGAGGATTGCAAAAGAGGTTGTTGAAAAGGGAAAGGACTTCAAACTAAGATTGACGGCCGCAAACATTCAGAGATATTTGGGACCTTTGCAATTCAACGAGCCGAAGATAGAAGAGGAGAATGAAATAGGGGTAGCAACCGGTTTGGCCTGGACAGAAGCCGGAGGCGATATTATCGCAATCGAATCCACTTTAATGAAGGGAAAAGGGAAATTGACATTGACCGGAAAGTTGGGGGAGGTTATGCAGGAATCTGCGCAGGCGGCGTTAAGCTTCATCCGTTCTCGCGCAGCCGAGCTTGGAATAAATGACGATTTCTATAAGAAAGTAGATATACACATTCATGTTCCCGAGGGCGCGATTCCCAAAGACGGACCCTCGGCGGGAATTGCGATAGCGACCGCTCTTATCTCGAGCTTGACGAAATCGCCGGTTAAAAAAGATGTGGCGATGACAGGGGAGATAACCCTGCGCGGGAAAGTCCTGCCGATAGGCGGCCTTAAATCGAAGATTTTGGCGGCTCACAGGGTAGGGATAAAGACGGTTATAATCCCTAAGGAGAACGAAAAAGATTTGACAGAGATACCAAAAAATATTTTGCGTGAGATAAAAATAGTTATGGTTGAGAATATGGATAAAGTTTTGGATATCGCGCTCGAAAAAATGTCCAAGATGAAATCGAACTTAGAGAGAAAAAAGGCCTATAAACCTACAAGCTATTCACGCATTCCCATCCAGTCTTAAAATCTAAGGAGGCATTCATGAAAAAAGTATATCTTATGACACCGGGACCGACTCCCGTTCCCCCCGATGCCCTGCTTTCTATGGCTAAGCCCATAATACATCACAGGACGCCGGAGTTTATGGAGATCTTTAAAGAAGTAGTCGCCAACCTAAAGTATGTTTTTCAGACACAGGGCGATGTCCTTTTATTTACTTCTTCCGGAACGGGTGCTATGGAAGCGGCGGTTGCAAATCTGCTTTCGCCGGGCGATAAAGCGATAACCGTTCAAGGCGGAAAATTCGGAGAGAGATGGACCGAGATCTGCAAGGCATACGGAATTAATGCGATACCTATTGATGTGGAATGGGGAAAAGCGGTTGAACCTCAGACCATCGAGGCGAAACTGAAGGAAGACAGCGATATTCAGGCGGTATTTACGACTTTATGCGAAACTTCAACGGGGGTTCATACGGATATAAAATCAATAGCCGAGTTGACGAAGAAATATAAAGCTGTTTTAGCGGTAGATGCAATTTCCGGATTGGGTGCAGTCGATATAAAAACGGATGAATGGAGCGTCGACTGCGTTGTTGCAGGTTCGCAGAAGGGATTGATGATACCGCCAGGACTTGCGTTTGTCAGCTTGAGCAAAAAGGCCTGGGAGAAGGTGGAAAAATCCAAATGTCCAAAATACTATTTCGATTTTAAGTTGTCCAAGAAGGCGCTGGAAAAGATGGATACCCCGTTTACTCCGGCGGTCTCTCTGGTAGTCGCTTTACGCGAGACGTTGCGGATGATGAAGGCGGAAGGGTTAGAAGTCATATTCGAGAGGCATAAGAAACTGGCGCTCGCGACTCGTGAAGCGATGAAGGCGATGGGTTTAAAATTGCTTGCACCGACCTCTCCTTCCGATTGCGTTACAGCCGTTAAAGTTCCCGCCGGTATAGACGGAGAAAAATTAGTAAAACTCATGAGAGATAAATATGGTGTTGCGATAGCTGGGGGACAGGCGGAATTAAAAGGTAAAGTATTTCGAATCGCTCATATGGGATTTATCAGGGATACGGATATTTTGACGACGATCTCTGTTTTGGGCATGGCGCTGGCTGAAATGGGATATAGAGGCGAACCAGGCGTCGGCGTTGAGGCTGCGGAGGAGGTATTACTTGAAGGCCGCGCTCGAGCGCCTATCGAACCATAAGTTTGAAATTTAGGAGAAGATAAAATGTACAAGGTACTCGTGAGCGATGCTTTGTCGGAAGAGGGGATGAAGATTTTAAAGGATGAAAAGGAGTTGCAGGTTGATGTGAAGCTTAAGATTCCCCCTGAGGAACTAAAGACAATCATTAAAGATTACGATGCCCTTGTCGTAAGAAGCGGCACAAAAGTGACGAAGGACATAATCGATGCGGCAACGAAATTGAAGGTTATCGGACGCGCGGGAGTGGGATTGGATAACGTCGATGCCGAAGCGGCATCTAAACGGGGGATTATAGTTATGAATACCCCCGGCGGAAATACGGTCTCGACGGCTGAACACACGATGTCATTGATATTATCGCTGTCTCGAAATATCCCTCAGGCGAATGCTTCGCTCCGAGAAGGTAGATGGGATAGGCAAAAGTATATGGGGGTGGAACTATACGGAAAGACGCTTGGAATCGTCGGGTTAGGAAGAATCGGAACCGAGGTTGCGAAGCGAGCCGCAGCTTTTGGGATGAGGGTAATCGCGTACGATCCATTTCTTACGGTTGAAAAGGCGCTCGACTTGGGCGTTGAACTTGTAGATTTAAAAGAGATTTTAAAGCGTTCGGATTATATTACAATCCATACGCCGATTACCGATGAAACAAAACATATGTTCGGCGACGATGAATTTGCGTTGGTAAAGCCAGGCGTTAGAATTATAAATTGTGCGCGTGGCGGTGTTATAGATGAACCGGCACTTGCGCGCGCGATTGAATCCGGGAAAGTAATAGGCGCAGCGCTCGATGTATTTGAAGTTGAGCCACCGAAGGGCAATCCCCTCTTGAAGTCGGACAAGGTCGTTGCAACTCCGCATTTGGGCGCTTCAACCGAAGAGGCGCAGGTTAACGTAGCGATAGATATAGCAAGGCAGGTCGTGGATGCCTTATTAGGTCGTGGCGTTCGAAATGCCGTCAACGTCCCTTATGTAGACCCAGAACTATTGCAGGTTATCCGTCCCTACATAGAGTTGTCGGAGAAGATGGGACTGCTTATCGCCCAACTTGCTGAGGGAAGGACCAAGGAAATAAAGATACAGTATTCAGGCGATATAGTCGCCCACGATTTAGCACCTGTTACAATTGCATTTTTGAAAGGATTTTTAACTCCTATATTGCAGGAGACCGTAAATTACGTTAACGCTTCCTTTATCGCAAAAGAACGCGGTATAAAAATCGTAGAGACGAAGAGTTCGCAAATCGAGGAGTTTGCCAATTTGGTTTTAATCGATGCGCAAACGGATAAGGCAAAGGTGAGCATGGCGGGCACGCTGTCTCCGAGAAAAGACCCGCGCATAGTGAAGATAAACGATTTCTATGTCGAGGCAATACCTTCGGGATATATGCTGATATTGTCAAATATAGACAAGCCGGGCATAATCGGTCAGATTGGTACGATATTGGGTCAGAACAATATAAATATTGCGGGGATGACATTCGGAAGAATAAAAGAAGGCGGCGATGCGATTACCGTATTAAATGTGGATAGCCAAATTCCGGATGATGTAATGAAACAGATTCGTTCCGCGAAGAATATATTAGGCGCGAAGTTAATTAGGTTATAATGGCGAATATCATTGTTGTCGGTGCACAGTGGGGAGACGAAGGCAAGGGCAAGATAATAGATATACTTGCCCGTTATGCCGACTACGTAGTCAGATATCAGGGCGGAAATAACGCCGGTCACACCGTTGTAATCGATGATGACGAATTCATCCTTCATTTAATTCCCTCCGGAATTCTTCATAAAGGCAAAATCTGCATAATTGGAAACGGCGTGGTCGTTGACCCCGAAGCGTTGTTAGATGAGATAAATATGTTGCGCAAGAAGAGAATCGAAGTAGGGGATAACTTAAAAGTAAGCGACCAGGCGCACCTTATATTTCCGTATCACAAAGTGCTCGATCGCCTCAGAGAATCCAAGGTAAAAATAGGGACTACAGGCAAGGGAATAGGGCCATGCTATATGGATAAGGCCGGACGCTGCGGAATAAGATTAGCCGATTTATTGGACGCCGAGATCTTCAGGGCAAAATTAAAGAGTAATATAGACAGCAAGAACGAACTGCTAAGAAAATTATATAACCACGATGGATTTTCATTCAATGGGATTTATAAAAAGTACGTAGGATATCGCAGGACGATTTCGAAATACACCTGCAATTCTACAAGGATTTTGAACGAAGCGGTTAAGAAGAAGAAATCCATCCTTTTCGAGGGTGCGCAGGGTACCCTTCTGGATGTAGACCACGGCACATATCCATATGTTACGTCTTCTAACGCAACAGCCGGCGGAGCCTGCACAGGTACAGGATTAGGCCCCTCCAAAATCGATAAGGTTATAGGAGTGGTCAAAGCGTATACAACCCGAGTGGGAGAAGGCCCTTTGCCAACGGAGTTTCCACCCAGATTGATGGAGGGGATTCGTGCAAAGGGAAGGGAGTATGGAGCAACTACCGGTCGCCCGAGAAGGTGCGGTTGGTTCGACAGCGTTATAGTGCGCCATTCGGCAATGGTAAATGGTCTAGATGCAATAGCCGTTACAAAATTGGATGTGTTGGATGAGCTGAATACGATCAAGATAGCAACCGGCTACAACTACAAAGGAAAAACATTTAAAGATTTTCCTTCAGATATTGAAATGTTATGGAAGGTTAAACCAGTTTATGAAGGCCATCCGGGCTGGATGGAGGATACGACTCGAGTTAATCGATTCTCTGATTTGCCTACGAACGCAAAGAGATATTTAAAGCGACTGCAAAGTTTGGTCGGTGTAAAAATAGAATGGGTATCTGTAGGCAGTAAGCGCGAACAGGCATTTAGGGTCAAATTTTAATGGGGGCAGAGGCCTAACTCTATGGCAACATTTGAACTTCTTTGGTTAGCACCGGCAGGTTCAATTTTGGCTTTGCTATTTGCGGGTTATCTGGTTTGGAGGATTTATCGATGGGATGAAGGTAACGAAAAGATGCGACAAATCGCATCCTGGGTGCGTGAAGGCGCATATGCATATTTGAGGCGCCAGTATACCGCTGTGGGACTATTTTTCCTCATTACATTTTTTGTCTTATTAGCGTTAGCATTCAAAAATTTATTGCCTATCTTTGTCCCGTTTGCTTTTTTAACCGGAGGATTTTTTTCCGGCTTAGCGGGCCTTATCGGAATGATAGTGGCGACGAATTCGAACGCACGCACTACCAACGCATCGATTAAGAGTTTAAACTCAGGGTTAAGGGTCGCGTTCTCCAGCGGCGCCGTTATGGGGTTGGTAGTCGTGGGTCTGGGACTTCTGGATTTATCCATCTGGTATTATTTTTTAGACTGGTATTATAAAACTCATGCCCTGCCTCCGGGGATGGACAAAATCGGCGCTATAACTTCTACCATGTTATGTTTTGGAATGGGCGCAAGTTCCCAAGCTCTGTTTGCGCGTGTCGGCGGCGGCATCTTTACTAAAGCCGCGGATGTCGGCGCGGATTTGGTGGGGAAGGTTGAAGCGGGTATACCCGAAGATGACCCCCGCAATCCAGCGGTAATCGCGGATAATGTTGGAGATAACGTGGGCGACGTCGCAGGGATGGGCGCCGATTTGTACGAATCATATGTCGGTTCGATCGTAGCGACGATGGCGTTGGCGGTCGCGGCGGGATTAGGAGTTAAAGGCGTTACAGTTCCCATGGCGATGGCAGCGGTCGGTGTAGTTGCGTCAATAATCGGCACAATTTTTGTCAAGTCCAAAGAAGAGGCGACTCAGGGCGTATTATTGATGGCCCTTAGGCGAGGAATTTTTACTTCGGCGATAATAATCGCAATCGCCTCATATTTCCTTGTCAAATATACATTGGGGATGGAGCACATCGGAGTCTATTGGGCGGTATTTGCCGGCTTAATCACCGGTATTTTGATAGGGTTATCGACGGAGTTTTTTACATCGTCGCGGTATTGGCCAACGCGGACAATTGCCGAGGCGGCATTAACCGGACCCGGGACGGTAATTATAGCCGGGATGTCAATCGGAATGTTATCGACTGCGATTCCCGTTATTGTGGTTGGAGTTGCAATTTTAGCAAGTTATTATCTGGCTGGAGGGGCGTATAGTTTTAACGCGGGGTTATATGGCGTCGGCGTTGCTGCAGTTGGAATGTTAAGCACGTTGGGTATTACTTTGGCGACGGATGCTTATGGGCCTGTTGCCGATAATGCCGGCGGAAATGCACAGATGGCAGGGTTAGATCCAGAGGTAAGAAGGCGCACCGATGCGTTGGATGCGCTTGGAAATACAACCGCTGCGACAGGGAAGGGTTTCGCTATCGGCTCTGCGGCATTGACCGCTTTGGCATTAATCGCCGCTTATAAAGATAGAATAGAGATATTAGGTGGAAGATTGGATTTGTTACTCGTTAATCCCAGGGTTTTAGTCGGGTTATTTATCGGCGGCATGCTTCCGTTTTTATTCTGCTCCCTTACGATGAGAGCCGTAGGTCGTGCTGCGGCCGGCATAGTTACGGAAGTTAGGTGTCAATTCCAGGGGATCGCAGGTTTAATGGAAGGCACCGGCAAAGCCGATTACGCACGCTGCGTCTCGATTTGCACTAAAGCTGCACAAAAGGAGATGATATTGCCATCGGCATTGGCGATTTCCGCACCGTTATTGGTCGGGCTTATATTTGGAATCGACGCAGAAGTTGGACTTTTGGCAGGTGCTACGGTTTCAGGTTTCGTCTTAGCTATTATGATGGCGAATTCGGGTGGCGCATGGGACAATGCTAAAAAATATATCGAACAAGGCGAATATGGCGGAAAGGGTTCGCTGCCGCATAAGGCCAGCGTTGTCGGCGATACGGTCGGAGATCCGTTTAAGGATACTTCTGGCCCGTCATTAAATATATTAATAAAATTGATGTCTATGGTCTCGATCGTCTTTGCCGCATTCGTTATAAAATACAGTCTTTTTAAGTAAAAGGCATTAATTATATGAGCATTTTTTTGATAGCGCTAACTCTCCTTTTGGGTGGATATATCGGTTTAACCATTGGCGCAAATGATGCTGCCAACTGTGTGGGTGCAGATATTGGCTCAGGCAAGATAACCGTTAAGCAGGGGATAATTATAACCTGCATTTTTAGTTTGTTGGGAGCGTTGTTTCTAGGCTCAAAGGTAATTAAGACGGTTGGCAAAGGAATAGTTCCTTTAGATAAGTTAGACCCTCAGATAGGCTTGCTGGTTGCCTTGGCTGCTTGCTTTGGTGCAGGTACCTGGGTGCTTGTGGCAACGTTTAGGGGTTTGCCGGTTTCGACGAGCCACTCTATTGTTGGAGCAGTGGCAGGGGCGGGTTTAGCGCTCGGTGCACCGGTAATCTGGAAGAAACTTTTGGATATCTTTATTTGCTGGATTCTTACGCCACTCGGCGCAGGGGTGATATCTTATATTTTATATATACCTTTTCGCAAATTTTTTTACATAATAGTGCCGAGGAAATTTAATGATATTGGTATAACATTTTTTATATTTGCAACCAGTATATACCTGGCGTTTACCTGGGGCGCAAATGATGTTGCCAATGCAACGGGAATAATTACGGGTGCAGGGATAATGAACTCAAAACAAGCAGCCGTCTTTGGTTCCGTCGCTATAATGATTGGCATCGTAACTTTTGGTCGTAAGGTTATTCAGACGGTGGGCTTCGGCATCACCCGCTTGGCACCTCTTATGGCGATTGTGGCAGAGATGGCGAGCGGTATCAACGTGCATTTATATACGATGTTTGGAATACCGGTTTCAACCAGTCACTCTATCGTCGGCGCGGTTGTAGGCGTAGGTTTAATCAAAGGCATAAGGATGATCAATAAAAAATTGATTGGTGAAATAATCCTTGCCTGGAGTCTGACGCCTCTGGCAAGCGGTGCCATATCATTTTTAGCTATAAAATTAATCAGTTTATGGGTTAGATGAAAGGGGGAATATTAAAATGAAGGAATCAAGAAATATTTTTGGATGGCTGGGCATGAAACAAGAAAAACTTGTTATAGAGGACGCGGCAAGACACGTCGAGGTCACATACGAGACTGTGGAGTGGTTTAAAAAGGCAATTTCGGCCCTTATCGCAGGAGATATCGGAAAGAGGACAGAAGCGATAGAAAAGGTAAGGGAATGCGAGCACCACGCCGATGAGTTAAGAAAAAAGATGGTTAACGAACTCTCAGAAGGTATACTCGTTCCCCCTGACAGGGAAGACCTGATGCATTTTGTGAAGTCGTTAGACAGGATTGCCGATTGGACAAATGGAGCAGCCCGCATCCTGGGATTTATCGAACACAAGCTCCCCGAAAATGTTCTAAAAAATATCTCTACGGCTACGGAATTAATTTTTAATTCCATTTCTATGCTCAGGGAGGCAATCGAGTCGCTTACCAAGAATGATTTGAAAAAGGCCCTTGGGGATTGCGATGAAGTGGATCGCATCGAACACGATGCCGATGACCAGAAGAGGCTTTTAATCGAGGCGATCATACACGCAAAACTTGAGCCGACTAATCTTTTGTTAACTTATCAGTTGGCAGAGTATCTAGAGGGCGTGACGGACAAAATTGAGGATGCGGCCGATTTTATAAAGGTTGTAGCTATAAAGTCAAAATAGGCACTGTTTTCGTTTGACTTCAATCTATTTTTTTGATAGCATTAAGCTTTAAAGGAGTAACTTCAGTGAAGAGGTTTTTCTTTCTGCTGGCAGCAATTCTCGCCATAATTTCGTATTCAAATATAGTAACTTCGCAAGAGGCAGGTGAAGTTACTACTACTTTAGAGGTCAAGCCTGAAGAAGCGCAGGCTACCCAAGCTGTCCCCGAGGAGAAATCAAAGGCAAGCGACGAGATCCTGTTGATAGACGATTCTCTGCCTGAAAATTCCGTGACAAAGGGTATTTGGAATTGGGATAACGTTTTAAAGTGTGCTGGAGAAAGGTCGCATACTGAACCTGCCAACAGTGGGATTGCTCAACATTCTTATAGATCAACACCGATTAAGATTCCTAAAGGCACTGTAATAGAGCAATACGTATATTTAGATCCGAATGAAATTCCGAAAGGCATTATGCTTAAATTCAGCGTTGAGAATGGAACAAACGGAGGTGAGATTGGAGTTTATTGGGAAGGGGAGGAAGAAGTATTTGTTTACAACAACGATGAGCCGATGCTATATTACGGTGTTTTGCCCAATGCCGGAAGGTGGGAAAAATTAGAGGTCTATTCAGAAGATTTGGGACTGGAAGGCATTAAGTTATCTGGAATTTCGTTTATCACTTACGGCGGAAAAGCAAATTGGGATTTAACTAAAATCCGTCCTATAAAAGAAGACGAAGGATATCCGCAGGAAGAGGAGTTGCCTGCCGAAGAGATCGAAGAATAATTTCTTTGACCGAAAGGAGATTTTATGTTTAAAAAGGTCGTTAGCGCATTATCTGTTTTAATCTTTTTGATCTTGCTATCGAATCCAGCGTTGGCGATGGGAAGAAAGATAAAGCGGCAAGAGCAGCCGCCATCTTTAGAGGTAACCCAGCCCGAGGTTGAACTAATAAGACCGGAAGCATTACCGCCTCCGTCGCCAATCGATATGGAGCTAAAAGAGAAAAAACCACAGGAGGTCTTTGTCCAGCTCGCGCCCGATGCGGCGACAAAGACGAAGCAGATTCAGACGGCGCTTAAAAATTCTGGGTTTGACCCTGGGCCAATAGATGGGAAGATGGGACCAAAGACCAAAAAGGCGATTAAAAATTTTCAAGCAGCAAACAAGCTGACCGTAGATGGCAAAGTCGGTCCCAAGACGTGGGCAAAATTGAGCAAGTATCTGTTACACGAAAAATAGAGAAAGGAGGACGACGTGAAGAACTTTAAGATTTCAAGAGTTAGAATACTTACATCCATTTTGGCATTGACATTTATTTTATCTGGCTGCGCAATTGGGATTTATAAAGGGAGGCCGAGCGACCTAAAGAAGATAGAGGATTTAAGGGCCGAGGTTGAGCGACTGAAATTATTAAAGGATCAAGAGAGAAGAGAACTTGAAGCGGCCAAGGCAGAATTAGAAAAGAGGTTAAGAGGAGAAAAGGGTGTGGCCGTCGACTTGGAAGAGCGTGGATTGGTTGTGACTTTTGTTGCCGAGGTTCTCTTCGATTCGGGAAAGGCGAAAATCAGAGACAAAGCATATAACGTTTTAGATAAGGTAACCAAGGTTATAAACGAGAAGGTTGCGGATAGAAATATCGCCATCGAGGGGCATACGGATAATGAGCCGATAAAATATTCCGGTTGGAAGTCCAATTGGGAACTTTCAACGGCGAGGGCAAATGCGGTATTGCATTATCTGGAGGATAAAGGAGTCGAGCCGAGGAGATTACGGGCGACAGGATATGGCGAGTATCGCCCCGTCACTTCTAACGATACACCGGAAGGAAGACAGAAGAATAGAAGGGTAGAAATTATCATTTTGCCCAAGATGACAAGGGAAGAGACAGAGTTTTTAAAGAGACACGAAATGGAAGAGGAGTACATAAAATAGCAACACTTTTAGCGTTAATTAAGTTTTAGGACGTCGCCTTGATGGCGACGTTTCCTTCTTAAAAGGAGAAGAATATGAAGAGGGTAATTAAAGGCAGAAAGCGCAAGGTTATGCCGAAAGGGCGATCGAAAAAGAGAATCATAAAAGGACCGATAAAAAGGAAGTCTAAGCGTATAGCGAAGGCAAGGATTAAAGGAATAAAAGCACAGCCCGTCGTTCAGGAATTTGCAGAGAAAGGCGTTCCGGCCGAGGCCCAAAAAAATAAGGTTGAGCAGGCAAAATATTATCCGCGACCCAGCACATATATGCCGCCGAGGGAGTGGGAAAAGGAAGAACTTCCGTCTCATTATGGCGATAACAAAGTCGTGGTATTGGTACGAGATCCGTATTGGCTGTACGCTTATTGGGAAATTACAGATGAGAGAAAAAGTAATGTCGAGACAGAGACGCAAGCGAGTTGGTCCGATTTAAGAAAAGTCCTGCGTGTAAACGACGTAACCGATATTATCTTCGACGGTACAAATGCCAACAAATCGTTTGACATAGACCCGACATCGGATGCAAATAATTGGTATATTCACGTTGGCGAGCCGAACAGGTCGTGGTGCGTCGATTTGGGAGCCGTCGCGCCGGACGGAAGGTTCATTTTGATTGCGCGTTCGAACGTCGTCACTACTCCCCGGGATAGTGCCTCAGACGTGATTGATGAAGAGTGGATGTCGTTAGAGGAAGAATTTGCAAAATTGTACGGTCTTTTTGGCGGATTTGGAGTCTCTTCGCCGCAAATGGTGGAATTGAGAAAGAAGATGAAAGAGAGATTGCAAATGGAATTAGCATCTGGGGCGGTCAGTTCGTTCGCGCGGCCGCCGTTGGAACGTGGTTTTTGGCTCGTTGTAAATACTGAGTTGATCGTCTACGGTGCCACAGAACCCAGTGCAACCGTAACCGTTCAAGGCCGGTCGATAAAATTGAATCGCGACGGAACTTTCAGTTTGCGTCTTGCCCTTCCAGCAGGAGAACAGGTCATTCCCGTTAAGGCGATATCTGCCGATAAAGCCGAGGAGCGGACGATAACCCCGGTAGTGAGGAAATACATAAAATAGATGGAAAAAGGTTATCTGGCAATTGTCCTTCATAGTCACCTGCCATACGTTCGCCATCCAGAATACGAAGATTTTTTAGAGGAAGATTGGTTTTACGAAGCGATTACGGAAACCTATATACCTTTGATAAGCGTCTTCAGCGGTCTTGTAAGGGATGGCGTTGACTTCCGCATCACTATGTCCATAACGCCGACCTTGGCGTCGATGCTCGCTGATTCCTTACTTCAGGATAGATATATTAGACATTTAGATTCCCTCATCGATCTTTCAAATAGAGAGGTTGAACGAACTCGTTGGCAACCAGAATTTAATCGCTTGGCGCTTATGTATCAGGCAAAGTTCAACGAGGCACGCCATATCTTCGTCGATAGATATCATAAGAATATCTTAACCGCGTTTAAGGAATTTCAAGATTTAGGTAAGTTGGAGATAATCGCGTCTGCTGCTACTCATGGTTTTTTACCTCTGATGGAGGTTTGTCCGAAATCGGCTCGGGCTCAAATCAGGGTGGGAGTCAATAACTATGAGGCACATTTTGGCAGACGCCCGAGGGGTTTTTGGCTGCCAGAGTGCGGATTCTACCCCGGCGTTGACCAACATCTTAAAGAGGCAGGCCTAAAGTATTTCTTCATCGATTCTCACGGGATTTTGCACGGTAGCCCTCGTCCGAAATACGGTGTTTATGCGCCGATATATTGTAAATCGGGAATTGCCGCTTTTGGCAGAGATTGGGAATCATCGAAGCAGGTGTGGAGCGCAGTCGAAGGATATCCCGGCGATTACAATTATCGTGAATTCTATCGGGATGTTGGATTTGATTTAGATTATGAGTACATAAAGCCTTACATACATAAAGATGGCATCAGGATAAATACCGGTATTAAATATTACAGGATTACAGGCAGGACCAGCGATAAAGAGCCGTATAATCCAGATTGGGCACGCGAGAGAACAGCAGAACACGCCGGAAATTTTATGTTCAATCGCGAGAAACAGGTCGAATATCTCTTTGATATTCTGAAGAGGACTTCAATAACCATAGCACCGTACGACGCAGAATTATTCGGACATTGGTGGTACGAAGGCCCGATGTTTTTGGATTATTTATTTAGGAAAATATATTATGACCAAAAGACGCTTAAGGTGATAACGCCGTCTGAGTATTTGGAACAGAACCCCCGCAATCAAGTAATAACTCCTTCGCTGTCGAGTTGGGGATGGAAGGGTTATTGCGAAGTCTGGCTGGAGGGTTCAAACGATTGGATTTACAGGCATCTGCATAAGGCGTCGGAGCGCATGACAGAGTTAAATAATAACTTTCCGAACGCGGATGGGTTATTAAAGCGCGCGTTAAATCAGGCGTTGCGCGAATTGTATAAAGTCAAATCGCATCGATGAGAGTTGGCTTTCGGATATCGAATGGAAGGACAATATATTTCCAGAGATAGATTATAGAGTACATCAATAAAATTCAAAATTTTTGGATTAAAATGTTAGACAAGAGCAAGTTGCCTCAACATATAGCGGTAATAATGGACGGCAATGGCAGATGGGCCAAGCATCGCGGCCTTCCGCGAATAATGGGACACAGGGCGGGAATGAAGTCCGTCAGAGAGATAATTAAGGCCTGCCGCGAATTAGGGATAAAATATTTGACGCTCTACGCATTTTCTACAGAGAACTGGAAGAGGCCTAAGAGGGAAATTGAGACTTTGATGCGGTTTTTGAACGAATATATTGAAAAGGAGTTGAAGTCCCTAAAAGAGAACGATATAAGATTAAATGTTATTGGCAGGATAGATGGCTTACCTGATTATGTGCGCCCGAAATTAAAAGCAGCCGTCAAAGAAACCAAGGATTGTAAGACCATGATTTTAAATGTCGCTTTGAATTATAGCGGTAGGGCTGAGATAGTCGACGCTGCCAAGAAATTCGCATCATCGGTGAAGTCCGGAGAGCGTAAGATAAACGAGTTAGATGAAAGGTTATTCGCTAAATTTTTATATACTGAAAATCAGCCTGATCCCGACCTGTTGATCCGTACTTCTGGCGAGATGCGAATCTCAAATTTTTTATTGTGGCAGATATCATATTCAGAACTTTATGTTACGCCGAAGTTTTGGCCGGATTTTAGGAAGCGCGATTTAGAAGAAGCGATTTTGGGATATCAGACACGAGACAGAAGGTTTGGGGCATAACGGTAAAATAAGATGTTAGCTGTAAGATTTATCAGCTCTTTGATATTAATTGCCTTTGTTGTATTGACCATCTTCTTCTTTCCGGATTGGTTTTTCTGTTTGGTTTTGACTTCGATGACCGCATTGGCGATGTATGAGTTCTATTCTCTCGTTGAACAAAAAGGCATACTCATATTTAAATACGTTGGGATTTTAATCGGAATAACCTTCCCCATATCCATATATCGTTCTTTTGAGCCAACCAAAGGTTGGGAACTTATTTTTATAATCGCAGTAGTACTCTTGATATTCATATTGCAATTCACGCGCAGGGAAAGAGACCAATCGATAGTCGGTGTATCTACGACTATATTTGGGATCCTATATATAAGTTGGGCATTCAGTTTTTTGATAAAGTTGAAGATGATTTCGGACACTACCTTGCCCGCGGGTAGTTTACTAGTCGCTTTCTTGCTTTTGGTTACAAAGTCCGGGGACATCGGCGCATATTTTATAGGTACGTACTTTGGCAAGCATAGCCTTATACGCAGGATAAGTCCGAAGAAATCGGTTGAGGGTGCAATAGGCGGATTTATCTTAAGCGTCGTTTTCGCTGTTTTAAGTAAATCTTACCTGCCGTCCGTGCCGGTCGTTCATCTTTTTATCCTCGGCTGCCTATTGGGGATTTTGGCACAGGTAGGGGACCTATCCGAGTCGCTTATAAAGCGTGATTGCAATGTAAAAGATTCCGGGAATTTAATCCCGGGGTTGGGGGGCGTATTGGATTTGATCGACAGCATATTGTTTTCTGCTCCCACATTATATTTCTATGTGAAGAAGTTTCTGATATGAGAAGGATTGCGATTTTAGGTTCTACAGGTTCCATCGGGACCAAGGCTTTGGATGTGATCGAAAGCCATCCAGACGATTTTTCTGTTGCGGCATTGGCATCGCATTCGAACGTTGCGTTGCTTGCCGATCAAGCTAAAAAATACCGCCCCAAGCTCGTCGCAATTTATGACGAATCTAAATTCAGCGATTTAAGGAATTCTTTAGCTGAACCCGAGATAAAAGTTTTATGCGGCTCCTCTGGCGTAGAAGAGGCTGCAAGATGTGGTGAGG
>Ga0111183_1012_pt1 | contig 26311 bp, 25 predicted proteins | sample DeeMarSWOR324_28_FD_80238 | JGI IMG/M metagenome (GOLD analysis project Ga0111183, IMG submission 80238) | Omnitrophica WOR_2 bacterium SM23_29 | reverse complement strand
ACAAAATCTCCGTCGACAAATCCCTGCGTGACTGGATTGGCATCCTCCCAGAACAGGAGAATACCGCTACCGTAAGCGAAGGAGAATATATCTGGAATGATGCAGCGGATGATGATACAGGAGACGGCGACTACACCTATCCTACAGACAGGGCACTAAAGAGAGGTGCGGACCTAAGGGAATTTAGAGTCACTTACGATAAGGATAACCTCTACCTTATGATAAAATGCGACCGCCCCGGAGACTGGTGGGCTCCCTATAGATTAGTAGGCATAGACCAGGATGGCGCAAAAGGAGGAAGAGGCGGCACCGAAGTATTAATACAGGGAGATATGGATGAGCTATCCTCTGATTCCGGCTCTTTCGGAGAGCTAAGAGTGTCCCCCGAACTTGCCTGTGAATATGTAATTGGTATATCCTCCACTTATAAAGGAAGGATTTGGGATGCCAATGGAGAATTGGTTGCGCGCAGAGAAGGCGAAGCAGATGATACCCCTGGTTTTAAAGTAGACGATTCTAATTGGTTCGCCGTCGAAGTCGCCATCCCTTTAAAGTTGATCGGCGGAAGCCCCGAAGGCCAGACCTGGAGATTTATAGTCGCCACCAGTCAGCAGGACTATGACGTCGCACGAGAAATCGAGGAGGCGTCTTCTGAATGGCACGGTGGAGGCGGCGAGGAGAGTGACCTCGATGGAGTCGACCCCGATTATTATGACCTTGCAAGTCCCGATAAGGAAGTACAAGAGAAAGAACTGAACAGTTATAGGGCAGGTGCAGATCCGGGTGATACCGATGCATTTGCAACTATCAATGAGTCGTATCTGATCGTCAATTTCGGCGGTTACGTACCGATGTAACCTATTTTAGAAAATCTGCTTAAGGGCCAAAAAATGAAAAAGAGAATATTTATTTGTGTTTGTGTTTGTGTAGTGCTGTATTTTGCTTTTTCAAATTTTACTTCGGCTGAAGTAAGAGGCGCTTTCTCTGGCCATTCCATCAAGGTGGATGGTTCTATCGGTGATTGGGTAGGCATTGCACCGACTACGCCAAATACGTCGACGATTAGCAAAGGAGAATATATTTGGAAAGATGCCGAAGGCGACGATACAGGTAATGGCCGCTATATTTATCCTACTAACAGCGCTTTCAGAAGGGCCGCAGACTTAGAAGAATTTCGAGTAACCTGGGACAGCCGAAACGTATATTTTTTAATTAAGTGCTCTCGCCCAGGTGACTGGTGGGTACCTTACCGCCTAATAGCAATCGATAAGGATGGCGCAAGGCGCGGCAAAAAGGGAGCCCAAGTTTTAGCACAAGGTGATATAGATTTACTTGGACCAGACAGCGGCACTTTTGGAGAACTTAAGGTTGAACCCGAATTGGCGTGCGAGTATGTAATTGCCATCTCGAATACATTTAGGGGAAGAGTTTGGAATGCTGCTGGTAAATTGGTTGCGAAAACAGATGGCAAAAGGACGGATACGGCGGGTTTTTTGATAAAGGACTCCAATTGGTCTGCCATTGAAGTTGCGATACCCCAAAGGATAATAGGGGACCCGTCCGGCAAGACATGGAGATTTATAGTCGCTACAGGATTAGAGGATCACGGATTTTTAAGAGAGGTTTTTAGAGATCCGACTGAATGGCATGGCGGAGGCGGAGAAGATGCGGGGGCTGAAGATGGGGTAGACCCCGACGTTTATGATTTAGCCAGTCCGGATATAGAGACTCAAGAGGCCGAGTTATCCAGTTATAAATCACTTGCGCCCGCAGGAGATACAAGTGCTTTTGCGACGATAAAGAAGTCATATCTTTCGGTGACCTTTTCGTCTATACGGCTCGCAAGCACCGAATAATTTTTTCCAGAAAAAAACAATTTTTTTCATTGACAATCGCGTTTTTATTATAAAAATTTTAGTAGAAAGGGGAGATAAAAAATGAGAGAAAATTTAGTAAAATCCATTGTTGTTGGTTTAATGTTTTTGTGTTTAATCATTTTAAATGCCGTAGCAGAGCAATCCGAACAAATTACAACAGTTTCTTTACAAAATTTCGAACCTGAAAACAGCACAGAAGATGAGTATTTTTTAAATATATGGGAAACCGAACCAGATTTTGCCACCGATATTGTGCATTCTGGTAGCAGGTCGTTAATGTTAGAGGCAAATAATGAAGCGGGTGGAACGGTCGGAATAAGAATTGCCTCTGAAGATGGGTATGTTGATTTGTCAAAGGGCAAGAAAATTTCGATTTGGGTCTACGATACTACCGAAGGCAGCAATTCTATTCAAATACGCTTGAAAGACACCGAGGACAATGGCGGAAGTGGAGAAGATAGGAATTATCTTTGGTCAACAAAGAAAACCAAAAAGGACACCTGGACGGAAATCGCGTGGCGGTTAGATAAATATCCAGAAGTCGAAGATTTAAATTTGACTCAAATTAGCTCTGTAGAGATATATGTGCCTGTGGAGGGGACTTATTACTTAGATGATGTAGAGTTGATGGAATAAGTTAAGGACTGCTCTAACATTTTAAAATTTTTTCATGCGCACAAGACGTAGATTACAATTTATAGTATTTGCTTTTTTAATAGGTATATCGACAGTTTCCTATGCGCGAGATATCCAAAAGGAAACTACGCCAGAACCCCCCCAAGGTTTTTTAAAGGTCTCAGGGAAAAACATCGTTGACGCAAAAGGGAACGTTGTAATTTTAAGAGGCGTGAACTTAGGAGGTTGGTTAGTTCCGGAAGGATATATATTGAAATTTGAATGTAGATACGACCGCCCAAGAACTATTAATGAATTGATCGTCGATTTAATCGGAGATGAAAAAGCTAAAGAATTTTGGTTGGCCTATAGAAAAAACTACATAACAGAAAAAGATATTAAAGAGATTGCTACCCTTGGATTTAACAGCGTCAGAGTACCTTTTCATTATAATTTGTTTATATCCAAGGATAATTCAGGCGCATGGAAAGAAGATGGTTTTGAATTACTCGATGATTTAATTAGTTGGTGCAGCAAATACGGTTGTTATGTCATTTTGGATATGCATTGCGCACCCGGCGGTCAAACAGGCGCTAACATCGATGACAGCATGGATGATCATCCCCACCTTTGGACAGACGTTTTAAACCAGCAGAAAACCATTGATATTTGGAGAGAGCTCTCTAAACGCTATAAAGATAACGTTACCTTAATCGGGTATGATTTGCTTAACGAGCCAATAGCAACAAAGTTCTCAGAGTACAACAATGAAAAAGACCTTTTGCCTTTATATAAAGCGATAGTTTCTGCCATTCGAGAAGTGGATAATAACCATATTATATTCTTGGAAGGGTCCAATTGGGCAACTAATTTTAATAAATTTTCAAAGCCGTTCGATTCTAATATTGTCTACAGTTTTCATAGATATGGGGGCAAAGTGGATAAACACGGCATCCAGTCCTTGTTTTTGGACCTGGAAAAAAGTCGAATCTGATAGCGGGGTCTATTCTATTAAAAAACCAGCTGATTATGATGCTATTATATGTTATACCAAAGGTGGACCAAAGCCCTCCCCCAAGCAAGCCCTGGGGACTTTAGATAAATTTATAACTAATTTAAGGCTTAAGAATAACCTCTATAATTATAAAGTCGTAGGAAGTTTGTTAAAGACGATACCTAATACGATTGAAGCAGAGGATTTTGGGTTTTTAGGAGAAGGCGTTTCTTATCACGATTCTAATAAGACAAATGAGGGCAAAAGTTATAGGCGTTCAGAAGGCGTTGATATCGAAGCCTACGGTTATAATGTAGGTTGGACAGAAGACGGCGAGTGGGTTAAGTATGATATATATAATCCCCGCGATAGAAAATTTAGTATAGAATTTAAGGTTGCCAGCGCTGTTGATGATGGCCAGTTTAGATTAGAAATCGACGATGAAGATGTGACTGGACCCATAGCGGTTAAAAATACCGGTGGCTGGTATGAATGGAAAGTCCTTACTAAAAGGAACGTTAAAATTTCAAAAGGTCATCATAAAGTTAGATTGTATGTGATAGAAGGCGGATTTAATATAGACTACTTTACATTTAAGTAATTTTCCCCTTATAAGCTCTAACTAATTTTTCCAGAAAAAAAACAATTTTTTTCATTGACAAGGCATACTTTTTAGTGTATCCTTTTTTTAGGAACTGAAAACGTTTCGAAGAAGGGAAAAGGGAAGCGCAATGGTATTGAAATGGAGGTTGCTTCCAGGAAATTAATTTTTGAGATGGCGGATTTGGCATACCGCCATTTTTTGTCTTAAAGCAGAAAAGGTGTAGAAAGAGGATAAGTCAGCATGCGAAAGAGGTTAATTTTTTTATTTTTGGTTACTTCTTTTTTTACAGTATTTAATTTTTGCTCGACCGCCTCTGCTTATATTTCTATTAAAGACGGTTACTTCTGGGATTCCGAAAAAGACGATTATTGGCTTCCGCATGGCATCGCATATCAGACGTGGAACAGACCTTTGGGGATGTGGCAGACGACAGACCAGATAGACTACGACTTAGATGAGATGGTGAAGGCGCACGTAAGCTCAATCAGGGTTGACTTCGTCTGGAAACATATAGAAGAGGCAGGGGATAATCAGTTCGATTGGACCAATTACGATTACCTGTTGCAAGCGTGCGCCGAAAGAGGTATTAAAGTATTTGCTTTAATTGGCTATCAATGGCCGCCCGATTGGTTTCCGGGCAATCCCGGAGAAGAAGAGGAAGATCCCGGTTGGTACACGATGCATCCCCCGGGGTTAGGTCCCGATGGAATTTATCACTCACGCAGGTATACCTCAGATATAATCAGTTTTGAAGATCCCGAAGCACGGGCGCAATATACCGAATTTTTAGCGGCGGTTGCAAGTCGTTACAAAGATAATCCTACAATAGCCGGCTGGATAGTCGGTAATGAATATGGCTATCTTGGATTATGGAGCGGTAGACAAGACGGATATGACTCAGAGTGTGAAAATGCGTTTAGGGTTTGGCTTTCGAATTTTTATACTGGCGATATAGATAGGTTAAATTCTTTTTGGGGTACGAGTTACGCATCTTTTGACGAAGTCGTTATGCCGGAGATTTATGACCGCGATAATCCCGCCTGGTGGGATCTGGTCCAATGGAGAGAGGATAGCGTTGCCAACTTCGTGGCAATCGGCGCGGAGGCGGTTAAAACCTCTGACCCAAATCACTTACTATCTTATGCTACCGTTGGTATGCAGTGGGGCGAAGAGGACTGGCGTTATCATGCTGAAGACGCAGCCAAGATCGCAAAAGCCTGCCGTGATATGGGTGCCCCATTAGACTTCTGGTCTATAAATAATTATCCGTGGGACCTTTTAGGCCACGAATCTCAGACAGGACAATGGGGAGTTGTCTATGCGAAATGGAAGACTGGCCTGCCCGTTTTATGCACCGAGACCGGTTTTACAAGTTCTGAGACAATGTATCCCGGGTTAAATGAAGATAATCAAGGTATCCTAATCCGTAACTCCTTGTGGGAAGAATTAGAAGCGGGCGCTATCGGCGTCCATGTATTTCATTGGAGTGACAGAACATATATCTCTAATAGAGAAAAGGGCTTTGGGATAGTCTATCCGGATAGGCGCGTGAAACCAGCTTTCTGGCATGTTAGGGATACATATAATTTAATGGATCAGATTGATGCGACCCACCTTTTCGCTGGCTCAAATGATCCTCCTGCTGATGTCGCTTTCTATTGGAGCGCGGCCGTTGACCAGATGTATAACCGCTACGAATGTAATATGCAGCAACTTTACGGTCCTTTAGAGAGGTTAGGTCTTGAGCCGACATTTATAAATCGCCAACAACTCATAGCCGGCGAATATACTAAATACAAAGCGATAATCTTGCCGCGTAATATGCGGATGTATCCAGGAGAATTGAAATTCATTCGAACGAAAGTGATTCCTGCCGGAGTCAATGTCTATGCCGATGCGGACCTGCCCGGTATGCAGGACTATCATGTTAGGACATTGAGCGACTTTGTAAGTGAAGTAAAAGATATATTCGGAATCGATGCCACCGATACCTCCGGCTATGATGACCCGGTTGGGAACGAATGGTACGGAATTAATTTTGTCCCAATCGATGTGAATATAATCCAGGACCTTTATCCGTTGACGAGCGGCAGAGTGGATACCTTTAGGGTTTGGAAATACAGCAACCAAACCATTCCAACCACAGGCACGGTATATGCAACGCACTCAAATGGTAAACCTGCGCTTGCGATGAAGGACCATACGACTTCTAAAGCTGCGATTACGACATTTAGTTTAGGCGATATCAAACCCGACGGAGACGGAAATAGTATACCGGATATAATACCGTGGGCTCAACATTATGATTGGCTTAAGGCGATATTTTTAACCGGCTTCGGCATCGAACCTACTTTAAACCTCACAAGTTCTCAATATGTTTTGGCAGATTATCGCACCACCAAAGACGGCTCTATATTGGTCTCATTTAAAAATTATAGAAATGATGAGGATCAGACGGTTACTTTAACAACCGATTTAATAAAGGGCAAGACCGTCGAGAACTTAACCAAAGGCGGGATAATCGAGACAAATAGCGACGGAGTTATTTCAATCACTTTGGAAGCCGACGACCATCAACTGCTTTATGCCTACGATGGAGCGCCTTCAGCGAAGGTCAGGATTTCAGATGCCCGCGCAACGGTTCATCCCTTAGGTGATGAGAGTTATCCGGTCAAAATCTGGTATGATACACAAGGTGCAACTTATAATTTAGTCGTGGATTTCAGGGATTCAACAAAAATTTACGGTACCGCCAATACAGTTGTTACCGGAGCTGGGGAGGAGACGCTTTGGGTTTATATTCCCGATGCGAATTTCGCCGATTCAGGGTATGAATCGACGCCTGAGGGCGGGGAATATTATTTTGAAGCATATCTTGATGGCTCAGGTACAAAGGTTGCGCAGAATACGCACGAGACTCAGCTTTTATGGGGAATAAAACCGACTACACTTCCGACAATTTTGACCAAAGGTTCATTCTACAATATTAATATTAGATGGGAAAGTTTACCCGAATATCTCTGGTGGGAGGTAACGCCGCTATTTAGAGAAGAGGCGTTTCCGGGGAGGATTTTAGTTTATAAGTCGAGCAAAACGCAGGCGTTTGATTCGAGCCATTATGCAAAAGTAGATCAAGTCTGTGCGTGGCTTGAGGACCTGGGCTATCAAAGAGCGGAGCTTGGAGTTTGGGAGCCGACAAAAGGTTATTATATTCTGGAGGATACAGCACTAGGTATGTACGGGGAGCCCTTGGATTTAAACTGGGGATATTTGAAAGAATTTTATTCGACGGTTATATTGCCATCCGTTTACGTCATGAATGACAACGAGTGTGCGAACTTAATTACGTATTTAGAGAGAGGGTTATTTACAGTTATATCTACCGATGGGAGCGTAGGTTTTATGAAACCCGATGGTAGGAGAGGAAGGGGCAGAATAGAAAAGATATTCGGAGTGGGAACGGGCAACAGATATATCTCTAGTTTAGAGTATATTACCGTGACCGACAATTCTCACTACGTCACCAAAGATTATTATGAAGGAGCAATTATCTTCGCGGGTATTCCAACCCATGCCCGAACTTGGACCCATTTGACCACCGGAAGAGCAGTTGCGACGATCAGGAATGGACGACGATCTATTCCGATTTTGATTAGCAACAAGTACGGTCCGTACGGGAGTAAAACGTTTGTGTTTAATTTCGGAATCGATAATTATAATCACCTGACCGGCAACTTCAAAACTATTTCGAAAAGCGCGCATGAATGGGCAAACCGGGAAAGCTATAAGATAAAGTGGCAGCTTAAATATCCAACGGTCAATCCCGACGATGGGGATTTAACTGTAAAAGAAGTGGAATATTGGACCATAAAAGGAACCGGTAGTGCAACGCTGGCTTTTAGTCTGCCTTCGACCTGTCTTACGGCCGATGACCTTTACTGGTTGGGATTTGTCTACCCATGGGATGCAACCGATCCGTGGGTAGAGCAGAAGGGGTCCTATACGAGCTTAAACGACCCGGGTTATGACAGGATAAAAGTCTTAGGTCCAGGAGTAGAGATCATTGGAACAGCAAGTTACATTTATGCTGGAAGGACGTGGGATATTTGGGAGGCATATAATACGGCGGGCGCTGCTTATGAACTTAATCTCGCGTTCAAAGAGAAAGGGGACAACGGCGACGGCGTCTCAAATGAAACTTATTGGTCGATGTCAGAATCGGTAACGGGTTTAAACGAAGCGATTCAATACTTTGGATATGTGCCGGATTACGATCCTGCTTACAATGATTATAAATCCTCAACCAAGGGCGGTAAGTATAAATGGTCCACTTGGTTTACAGGTATAAGCGGCACAAACGATTTTGAAGTAAAACTCTATTTTGCGCCGCGGCTCAAGGTAGAATCGCCGTCTTTTCCTACGACTGTATTTGCGGGGACTGTTGCCTGCGTACCGATCGAATGGGAAAACTTACCCGAGGTTCCTGCGAAGATGAAGCTTATGTTTCAGCACGGTTATGTGGGAACTATTTACGCCGAGGCGACGTATACCATAAGGAGAGCAACAGGCAGCGGAAGATTTGGCATAACGATACCTTCGACCACTCCTCCCGGCTCTAATTTTCTTTGGTCAGCGTATATTTATCCGTGTTCAGCTACCGACCCATACAATGCGCGCTATGGCTTAGACGATACTTTTAATTTTGATTCAAACGGCAATCCCATTGGTCCCGAAACAGATATAAGGGTCATTAGGTAGGAATTCTCGTTAGCGAAATTTACATTTGAGAGCGGAGTCTTTCGAGGTTGGATCTTAGATTGGCGCGTTCTTTTAAGCCATAGAACCACGTGAGAAAATTGATATATCTTTTTTGTGCCAAAAGTTGACCTTTGAATTTCTCTTTTTCCTCTTCGTATTTCTTTTCATCTATGGGAATAAAGGCGCTCAGTTTTAATATGGCATACCCATTATGGACTTTGACGGGCTCATTATAGACTTCGCCCTCCTTTAGGGAAAAAGCCGCATTTATAAATTCCCTCGCCAAACCTAATCCTTTAATATAAGTATTCCGAGTAAATGCATCGGTTTGCTCAATCTTCAATGACAAATCCTTTATTATATCCTCGAATTTATCTTTCTTTTCCGTTCTGCTTTTTATCGTCAATTGAACTTCTTTGGCTTTCTCTTTTGCTTTATCTTCGGCCTTCTTAGTTTTCAAAGCCCTCTCTGCCTTTTCTTTAACTTCCGCAAATTTGGCGGGTCGAGCTTCTTTTTTCTCTTTAACCCTTAATATGTAGATTCCATTTCTCATTTCTATCTCTATGGGTTCGCTTATCTGCCCCGGATTAAGAGAAAGGGCGACGTTAGCGAAGTAGAGCGACCTTCCGATTCCGGCTATTTTATCTTCTTTGCCGAAGAAACCCGTCTCTTTTATTTGCATCGAATATTTTTTAGCTACTTCCTCGAAGTCCTTCTTTTCCAAAATTTCGTCGGATATTCCTTGTAGCTCCTTTTTTATCCTATCCTTTGCCTCTTCTGTTTCGTCCGAAAAAGCCCTGCCGAAATATTCTACGTTTACTCGTTCCGGAATTATAAATGTTCGCGTGTTATTTTCGAAGAACTCCTTCAATTCATCCTCCGTATAGCTTACGCCGGAGAGGTATTTTTCGGTTTCGAACAACACATAACCGGCCTTTACCTTTTCATTTATTAATTTATACTCTTTTAAGATTTCTTCATCGGTAAGTTGAACAAGTTCATTTTGTTTATCGATTAACTTCTTGATTGTAATTTCCCCACGGACTTGCTCCTCGAAGTCCCGCGGGGTAAGTCCAAAGGTATACCTTAATATGTATTCATACGTTTTGCGGTCAAAATTACCGCCTTTATCCTTGAATATAGCCATATCTTTTATTAGATTTACCACTTCGCTGTCGTCGCTCCGAAGCCCCTGTCGCTTTGCTTCATGTAGCAATATGAGCCTGTTCCATGCCTCTTCATCCAGGTTTAAGTTTTCTGCGACCTTTCGGAACTTATCGCCGTAGGTAAAGATGGCCGTGGTTCTAGCCGCCTCCCACGCTTTTTTATATTCGCTGAAAGGTACTTTTCTGCCAAACATTACTCCTGCGTAAGCACCCCCCTGCCTGGTTAGTATTACATCGGCCGCAAGCCAGATGACGAAGGCGATTATTAATAGCCACAAAAATATCTTTGCATTTTTTCGAATCTTTTTAAGCATATCCTATTCCTATAAAAGTTATCATATTATAGCCGATGAGATACTTTTTTTCAAGACCTTTCCGTTTGTTAAGGATATGGTGTATAATAGAAAGGGTCCGTTTCTCAAAGTGCCACATCTCAAATTTAGATCTGGCTCCTTAGGAAACGGACCCCCATGTAAACTTTTTGAGGCTGTATTTCGTCTAATGTAGTAGAAGGAGGGAAAACAAGATGAAGGGATATCAGGTAGCACTGGCTGTAGCATTAGTTTTAGCGATTGCGTTAAGCACTGGCCTTGCCGGTTATTCGATAGGCAGGACACAGGCGAGGGAGTTTAAGCCATGGAGAGCGCATATGGGTTTACGCGGCGCTGATTCTCCGACTACCTTTTCAAGGGGTGAAAGGCTTGAAAAATTCAGAGAGATGTGCCGAGAAAATCCAGAAGGGTCTCATAAGATGATGAGGCAACGCAGGGCCCATTTGCGGCAAAGGTTGGCACAACTTAAAGAAAAAGATCCTGAAAAGTATAAAGAGCTCATCCAGAAGCAGATAAATAGGTTGGAAGTTACGCTCGAAAAATTAAGGGAAGAACTGCCGGAACCAACTACGAAATGATGCAAGGTCAGGAATTGGAATTAGATTTGCAACTTGTAAGGCGCGTTAAGACGGGCGAACGCGCAGCCTTCGATTCTCTCGTCGACAAATATAAAGAGAAGACGTTTGCCCTCGCATTTAATATGTTAGGTAACTATGAAGATGCGAAGGATATTTTGCAAGAGGCATTTGTCAGGGCGTATGTAAATATTAAAAATTTTAGGGAGGACTCGAGTTTCTACACGTGGTTTTACAAGATACTGGTAAATCTTTGCAGGGATTTTTTAAGAAGGAAATCAGCGCAAAGGAAAGTTTTCGTAGAACCGCTAAAAACGCAAGATGACGAAGAGGCGAAGATGATCGAGGCTGCTGATAGGAGCCCCAATCCATCTGAAGCGGCTTTGGATAAGGAGATACAGGCTATGGCGGAGGAAGCCATAAATTTATTATCCGAAAAACAAAGAACCGTCTTTATATTAAGGCATATTCAAGGTATGAAGATAGACGAGATTGCGAAGGTTCTCAATTGCAATGAGTCGACTGTAAAGGTGCACTTATTCCGGGCGGTTCGAAACTTGCAGAAGTCGCTGTTGCCTTATTTATCGATTAGGGGAGGAATTTAAGATGTCGACTTACAAAAAACTTATCGACTTAGTTTCCAGACGTAAGGTCCCAAAGCCTTCAGAGGAATTATGGCAGAGATTCGATAAAGAATTAATGCAAAAATTGGACGCTATCGATGCGGAGAGACATTCCGAGCGCGTTCCTTTTATAGAGAGGATAAAAGAGGTTTTTGGACTGCTTCTTAAACCAGGCCTTAAACCAGTCTTAGTTACAGCGTCCCTTCTGATTATAATTATAGGTATGAGCCTATATTTTACAAATTATCGAAGCGAAGGTCTGGTTTCCGTTGCCGCCTTATCCAATGAAGAGGCGGTTGAGGAATTTATAATGGTAGATGGGCTCATTGCCGAAATGGACGCCCTTGAAAGGGGCGCGGATATAAATGGAATTTTCAACGAATTAGAGCTTTTCTACGAGCCGGACCCTTCCTTAATTTAACTCCACAGAAGGCTAAAACCTACCCTTTTACTAGATTGACAACCCTTCTTAAGATGTGGTAAATTTAAGTGGTTACCGCAAAAGAATATAATTGACTTTTTAAGCGATTGAATATAAAATATGAAGTCTAAAAAAGATAGGAGAATTAGAGTAAGACAGATGCCTAAACTTAAGATAGGGTTACCAAAAGGTAGCCTGCAGGAGGCTACCTTTAAAATGTTAAAGAAGGCAGGGTTCTCGATCTCTACTTCGGAGAGGTCATATTTTCCGTCGATAGACGACGCTGAATTAGAACCGATCCTTCTTAGGGCCCAGGAGATGTCCAGATACGTGGAAGAGGGCATCTTAGATTGCGGCATAACCGGCAACGATTGGGTATTAGAGAATGGTTCCGACGTTGTGCGCGTTAGCGAACTTACATATGCAAAACAGAGTCTAAATCCTGTCAGGTGGGTTTTGGCTGTCCCTGAAAGTTCCAATATTCGAAAGATAGGCGACCTTAAAGGAAAAAGGATCGCCACCGAATTGGTCAACGTAACGAGGAATTTTTTAAAGAAGAAAAGGGTAAAAGCAAACGTCGAGTTTTCCTGGGGGGCGACCGAGGCAAAGGTCGGCACGGACCTGGTGGATGCAATAGTAGAGTTGACCGAAACGGGCTCATCCCTTAAAGCACACAATTTGAGGGTCGTGGATACGATATGCGTCTCAACGACCCAATTGATCGCAAACAAAAGCTCCTGGAAGAATGTGTGGAAGAGGTCGAAGATAGAGAGGCTCGCACTTCTTTTGAAAGGCGCCATATTGGCTGAGGAGAAGGTCGGCCTTAAGATGAACGTCTCAACAAAGAACCTAAAAAAGGTCTTAGGAATTTTACCTGCGATGCGCAGGCCTACGATTTCGAATTTGAGCGTGCCGGGATGGGTAGCGGTTGAGACCATCATTGATGAAAAGCGTGTCAGGGATTTAATACCCCAATTAAAGAAGGCGGGAGCAGAGGGAATTATCGAATATCCGCTTAATAAGGTTATATATTGAAGGAGGCAAAACTGATGCCGTGCGGGAGAAAGCGTAAGAGAAGAAAGATTAGAACGCATAAGAGAAAGAAGAGACTGCGTCGAGACAGACATAAGAAGAAGTAAATCCTTTGGAAGGCTTACTTTTCAAGTGAAAAGATATATCATCGTTTTGCTCGTGAGCGTGGGCATTTTTATCTTCCCCAAAACCCCACTTTTCTGTCGGTCTTCAGAACGCCTTTCCGATTACGATACCTTTATTTCGGCAGGTTATTCATCGAAGAGGGACACTGCGTCTAAGGCCTATTCCCATTTTGTAATGGGGGCAATTTTAGATAGCGAGAGTAATTTTAAGGAGGCGATCGAACAATATCAGAAAGCCCTCGAATACGATTATCATTCATCCGCCATACATACGCGGCTCGCCTTAGATTACATAAGGATGGCGAAATATAAGGAGGCGACCGAACATTTAGATGTTGCGATAAGATATAATTCTGAAGATTCGAGAGCAAGGTTCATACTCGCCCTCCTATATACCGTTACGAAAAAATTTGACGAAGCTGCCAATCAATACGAAGAGATAATTAAGAGAAATCCGCACGATTTGAAGGCGCTCGCATCCCTCGCGGATTTATATGTCATAGAAGAGAAACTGAAGGAGGCCGCCGGAGTTTATGAAACAATCTTAAAGGAAGAGAAGGGTTCCGGTTTAGTCCATTTTAATTTGGGGATTATCTATAGTAGGTTAGAGCGATTTGATGATGCGATTGCCCATTTTGATGAAGCGATTAAATTGGAACCGGATTATAAAGAAGCAATTTTAAGCAAGGCGATAGTACTTGAGATAAAGGGGGAGAGCGATAAAGCAGCAGCGTGTTATAAAAGAATTTTAGAGTTAGAACCCTTAAACACCAAGGTCTATAAACTCCTTGCCCAACTTTATTATCGAGACAAAAAGATAGAAGATGCTATCTCGACGTATAAACTCGTTATAGATTTGGACCCGAAAGCCGTAGAAAGTTATTTGGAATTGGCATATATTTACCTGAACGAAAAGAGGCCAGATGAAGCGATTGAACTTTTGGAAAAAGTCAAAGCATTAGATGCCAAAGATAAGGAGAATTTAATATATATTGCGTTCGGCGTTGCTTATTCACAGAAGGGCATGTGGGATGAGACGATAAACTCGTACAAAAAGGTCGTTGAGGTAGCACCTGACGATGCAAATGGGCATTTCTATTTAGGCGCCGCTTATGAAAGACAGGAGCAAAAGGAATTGGCGAAACAACAGTTAAAGAAGGCGATCGAGCTGGATCCTAAACATGCAGATGCGTTGAATTATTTAGGTTATATGTATGCGGAAGAATGTGTAAATTTGAATGAGGCGGTAGATTTAATAAAAAGGGCGCTGGAAGTGGACCCCGATAATGGCGCGTATGTTGATAGTCTGGGTTGGGCATATTATCAGAAGGGTATGGTAGATGAAGCGCTTGAACAACTTGAGCGGGCAATTCACCTCTACGGAAAAGATCCGATAATTTATGACCATTTAGGCGATGTATATCACAAAAAAGGCATGGCAGAAAAGGCAAGGGAGGCGTGGAAGAAATCGTTAGAATTAGATACAAAACAACAGAACGTAAGGGAGAAGTTAAAGAGACTGGAGAAAGCGCAAAAAGAAAAATGAAACAGCTGAACATCGAGGAACTTAAGGAAATTGCCAAAGAGATCAGGAAAGACGTATTAAAGATGCTCGCAGAAGCCGGTTCAGGGCATACTTCTGGTTCTTTATCTTGCGTCGAAATCATCGTCTCACTTTACTATTACAAACTGCAGCACGACCCAAAAAATCCGAAGTGGCCGGATAGGGATAGGTTTATATTATCCAAAGGCCATACCTGTCCTCCGCTTTACGCGGTCTTAGCGCACAGAGGATTTTTTACGCATGAGGAGCTTCTGAGATTAAGGAGATTAGGTTCCATCTTGCAAGGACACGCCAGTTTATTTACGCCGGGGTGCGAAGCCTCAACCGGCTCTTTAGGGCAAGGACTTTCAATTTCGAACGGAATTGCGCTTTCAGCGCGGCTCGATGAAAAAGATTTCAGAGTCTATTGTCTTTTAGGCGACGGAGAAATAGATGAAGGCCAGGTCTGGGAAGCGGCGATGACAGCCAGCCACTATAAAATAGATAACTTATGTGCCATGTTGGATTACAATAAACAGCAGATAGACGGATGGGTATGCGACGTAAAGAATTTAGAGCCGCTTAAGGCGAAGTGGGAGTCGTTCGGCTGGCATGTAATTGAAGCAGACGGCCATGACTTCAAACAACTGATGGACGCCTACGATGAGGCCGAGTCTATCAAAGGCAAACCATCCATTATCATTGCCCATACAATAAAGGGAAAAGGCGTCTCTTTTATTGAAAAGGATGCCGTTTCATACCACGGGACCGCACCGAAGAAAGCTGATTTAGAAAAGGCGTTAAAAGAGATAGAGGAAAGAGGCTAGAGTATATGACACAGATGAAGCCCACTCGCGATGGATTCGGAGAAGCGTTAGTTGAATTAGGAAGGACAAACAAAGACGTCGTTGTTTTATCTGCCGATTTAACGCAGTCTACTCGCGCAGCTTGGTTTAAGGAAAAATATCCGGAAAGGTTTTTCGATTTCGGAGTTGCGGAGCAAGATATGTTTTCTACCGCTGCCGGATTTGCTTTATGTGGTAAGGTTGCGTTTGCGTGCACATTTGGTATTTTTGCCTCTGGCCGTGCCTGGGATCAGATAAGGCTTTCGGTATGCTATATGAATTTAAATGTTAAAATAGGCGGAAGTCACGGCGGGATTTCGGTGGGGCCCGACGGCGCTTCCCATCAAGCGCTCGAAGAGATAACGCTTATGCGCGTTTTGCCAAATATGACTGTGATTGTGCCATGTGACGTCGTCGAGGCGAAGTTGGCAACGATTCAAGCAGCATCATATCCTGGCCCGGTGTATTTGAGATTAGGACGCGAGCCCTTTCCCATTATTACGGATGAAAAAAAACCATTTAGAATAGGCGACGCAATTGTGCTAAGGGAGGGCAAAGATTTAACGATTTTTGCGTGCGGAATCATGGTGCATGAAGCGTTAAAGGCACACGATGAATTGAAAAAAGAGGGCGTAACGGCGAGGATAATAAATCTTCATACGGTAAAGCCCATAGATAAAGAGGAGATAATAAAGGCCGCCAAGGAGACCGGCGCTATCGTTACCGCTGAGGAACATACGGTTGTTGGCGGAATGGGCAGTGCCGTTTCCGAAGTGATTTCTGAAAATTGCCCTGTTCCGATCAAGATGGTTGGGATAAAAGATAGATTCGGCGAATCAGGCGAAGCCTGGCAATTGATGAAGTATTTTGGCCTAAATTCAGACGGGATCGTTAAAGCTGCTTTAGAAGTGATGAAACTTAAATAATGGATGAAGTCCTTACCTTAAAGTCTCCTGCCAAGATAAATCTTTACTTAAAAGTCCTTAGAAGAAGACCAGATGGATTCCACGATATTGAGACGATATTTGAGCGAATAGACCTTTGCGATGAAATTGGATTACGACCTATTAAGGATGAAATCAGAATTTTGTGCGAGAATCCAGAAGTTCCTTCCGACTCCCATAATCTGGCATATAAAGCGGCGCAAGCGCTCAAAGAGAAATACGCCCCAACCTCAGGCGTTGAAATAACCATAAATAAAAAGATACCCGTAGCGGCAGGGTTAGGCGGGGCAAGTTCGAATTGCGCAACTTGTTTACGCGGATTGAACACAATTTGGGATTTAGGATTAAAGAAAGACCAGCTTCTTGAAATCGGCAACGTGTTAGGCGCTGACGTTCCGTTTTTTGTTTTGGATGCAGGAAGGGCTATCGGACGCGGCAGGGGTGAAATTTTAGAAGAGATTCCAAAGGGGGAAAGTTTTTGGTACTTTTTAATAAATCCGGGCTTTGAGATATTGGCAAAAGAGGCATATTCCGCCCTAAATTTGGGCTTGACACATATAGGCAATAATAGTAAAATTGATTTAAAATCCTTCAGCAAAATTCGTTTCGAGGACCTTAAGGAGCTTTTATTTAACAGCTTAGAAGGCCCGATTGAAAAAAGGTTTAAAGAGATCCAAGAAATTAAATCAGCGATACTGAAAGCCGGGTTAAGGACATCGCTAATGAGCGGGAGTGGGCCTACAGTTTTTGGAATCGCCTTGAGTAAAGAAGAAGCTCTTAAGGCGGAGGAAAGGCTCTCATTTAGGGAGGGCTGGCAGGCTTTCGTAGCAACGACTTATTGGTAAATTACAACTATGATTAGAGGAACGCCAAAGGCCAGCCATTTTCATCTATGGTGAAGAAAGGAGTGGGGCAAATGGAAATCACCGAGGTTAGGGTCTTCTTGAAGGAAGGACAGGACAAGAAATTAAAGGCGTATGCGACGATAACCCTTGACAATGCATTCGTGGTCAGGAACATAAAGGTTATCGAGGGCCAAAAGGGTCTGTTCGTTGCTATGCCTTCGAGGAAGATAAAGGAACCTTGTCCTAAATGCAACTTTAAGAATGTAGTACGCTCCAAATTCTGCAACAATTGCGGCGCCAGTTTAGAAGCGTTTAACCGTCCTGCGAAGACACCACAAGACGAAACACTAGAGCGTCAGTCAGAACATAAGGATATCGCCCACCCCATAACCCTCGAGTGCAGGGAGTATATTCAAAAGAAAGTCCTCGATGCCTACGAAGCTGAAAAAGGTAAAGGACTTTCTCAGGCCCCTAAACAAGAAGCAGGCGAAGAGGAATAATAGATAAAGGAAGTTTCCTTCTGCCCGGTGGTGTAATGGTAACACACCAGAATTTGGGTCTGAGGTTCGAGGTTCGAGTCCTCGCCGGGCAACCAGTTGGGATATTAAAAGATGGCTGAGAAATGTTCATTTTGTGGAAAATCACGGGATAGAGTAAGAAAATTATTCTCTGGGCAGGGCGCATATATTTGTGAGAGCTGTGTTAAACTCTGCAATCAGATACTCGCAAGCGACGATGAGGACGAAGTAAAGTTAAAGCGAGATTTACACTTCAAGGAGCTCTTAAAGCCGGCAGAGATTAAACGTCAATTAGACCAATATGTGATAGGCCAGGAGCGCGCCAAAAGGCAGCTTTCGGTTGGGGTCTATAATCATTACAAAAGGATTATGACTCAAGCTGCCTATCGCGATGTGGAGTTTGAGAAATCGAATGTGTTGTTGATCGGACCGACAGGTTCTGGCAAGACTTTGATGGCCAGGACGCTGGCCAAGATTTTAGATGTCCCGTTTGCGCTATGTGATGCTACGCCGTTGACCGAAGCGGGATATGTCGGAGAGGATGTGGAAAACGTTTTACTTCGACTCTTACAGGCCTGCAATTACGATGTAAAACGCGCACAATGCGGAATAGTCTATATCGATGAAATAGACAAAATTGGTAAGACCCAGGATAATGTTTCGATTACGCGTGACGTATCCGGAGAAGGGGTTCAGCAGGCGCTGCTTAAAATTTTGGAAGGGACCGTTGCAAATGTTCCCCCGCAGGGAGGCAGAAAGCATCCTCAGCAGGAGTACATTCAGGTCGATACGACAAATATGCTTTTCATTTGTGGCGGCACCTTTTCGACATTGGATAAAATAATAGAGAGCAGGGTAGGCAAGAAGACGATAGGTTTTAGCGCGTATTTAGACGAGTCTCATATATCGAAGGCCAAGAGGTTAGGCGATATTTTAGCACAGGTTGAGCCGGAGGATTTATTGAAATTCGGGATGATACCAGAATTCGTTGGTAGATTTCCCGTAGTTGCAACTTTGAATCCGCTCGATGAAAAGGATTTAGTCGATGTGCTGCTTAAACCTAAAAACGCGCTTGTAAAGCAGTATACTAAATTCTTCGAAATGGAGAATGTGAAATTGACATTCCCTGACGAAGCGTTGGACGCGATTGCGAAGGAAGCTTTGCGCAAGGGCACAGGCGCTCGCGGATTGCGCTCGATCTTAGAGGAGGTAATGCTCGAGGTTATGTATGAGTTGCCATCGCAGAGCGATATCGTCGAATGCATAATTACGCCTGAATCCATTACGCGAAGGTCCAAGCCAATTTTGATTGCGCGAGGCGAAGATAAGCGCAAGATAGCTTAGATAAATATTACAAGGGCATTTAGGTTGAAAGGTTGTAGCTGCATAATTCTGGCTGCGGGAGAAGGTACGCGCTTTAAATCAGAGACGCCCAAGGTCCTATACGAGTTAGAGGGCAAACCCATTCTCCAATATGCCTTGGATACTGTAAAGGCAGTTGGAATTAACCGACCCGTAGTCGTCGTTGGATATAAGGCAAGGAAGGTTAAATCTTTTCTGAAGGGTAAGGCGAAGGTCGTGTTTCAAAAAAGACGACTTGGGACGGCCGACGCGGTAAAGGTTGCTAAAGGCGGCGTATCCTCAGCCAACGACGTCCTTGTTTTATATGGCGATGACCCTTTAATTAAATCCGAGACTATCAGGTCTTTGATAAAGGAACATAAATCTTCCGGCGCTTCTTGTACGCTTTTGGTCGCAACGATGGATAACCCCGTCGGATATGGCAGGATCCTGCGCGGTCCATTTAATAGCATCGAAGAGATAATAGAGGAGAAAGAGGCATCGCCAGAGCAAAGGCGCATTCGTGAAATAAATGCTGGAGTCTATTGTTTTAGAAGGCGCGATCTATTTGATGCGATAGAAAAAGTCAAAAAGTCAAAGGTTAAAAAAGAATATTACTTAACCGATTTGATCGGAATACTGGCGAATGAGAATAAGAGGATAAATGCGGTGCAAATAGACGATCCCGATGAAGTGATTGGAGTGAATTCAAGAGGAGGTTTAGCGAAGGCTTTTTCGGCTTTGAACAAAAGGACAATAGATAAACTGCTTGGCCAGTCCGTTACAATTCTTAATCCATCTACGACATTTATCGCCCCTAATGTTAAGATAGGGAAAGAGACCATAATCTATCCATTCGTAGTTATCGAGGGGAATGTCAAAATAGGTAAAAATTGTTCCATAGGGCCTTTTTGTAGGATAAGGTCGGGCACCGTGTTAGAAGACGGTGTTGAAATTGGAAATTTCGTCGAGGTAGTTCGCTCCAGGGTCAAAAGGAGAGCAAAGGCAAAACACCTGACTTACTTAGGCGATGCTGTTATAGGCAAGGATGTGAATGTCGGATGCGGCACTATTACCGCAAATTATGACGGGAAAGGAAAGTATAAAACCACAATTGGTGACGGCACGTTTATAGGCAGCGGGACCATTTTCGTTGCACCAGTTAAAGTTGGTAAGGGCGTCTTAACGGGTGCTGGCTGCGTTATCTTACCCAACAGCAATGTCCCAGCAAGGTCTGTTATCGTCGGAGTGCCGGGTAAAATTTTGAAGAAAGCAAAATAACAGAGGGAAAGGGCGATGAAGAAAAACGACCTTTTGGTCTTCTCGGGGAATGCGAATCTGGAGTTGGCGAAGAATATCTGCAATTATCTTAATATTACTTTAGGCGATGCCGAGGTTGATAAATTCAACGATGGGGAGATAAGGATAAAAATAAACCAAGACGCAAGAGGCAAGGATGTCTTTATAGTTCAGCCTACCTGTCCACCGGTAAATGAGAATATGATGGAGCTTTTAATTTTAATAGACGCGATTAGACGCGCCTCAGCCCGCCGTATTACCGCTGTCGTTCCTTATTATGGATACGGAAGGCAAGATAGGAAAGATAGGCCACGAGTTCCTATAACAGCTAAACTGGTCGCTAATTTAATAACGACCGCAGGGGCGGACAGGGTCTTAACGATGGATTTACATGCGGGGCAGATACAGGGGTTCTTCGATATACCTTTGGACCATCTTTTTGCGGTGAATGTTTTTATGGAATATCTTGAAGAGAATGAACTGCCGAATCTTGTGGTTGTTTCGCCAGATGTAGGCGGGGTCAAGATGGCGCGTGCTTATGCGAAGAAACTGAAGGCGGACCTGGCGGTTGTGGATAAAAGACGCGTAAACGACAGAAAAGCAGAAGTCATGAATATAATGGGTGAGGTGAAAGGTAAAAATGTTTGCATCGTTGACGATTTGATCGCTACTGCTGGCACATTAGTTGAAGCTGTGGCCGCGCTTAAATCATCCGGAGCAAAAAAGGTCTACGCCGCAGCGACGCACCCCGTTCTTTCCGGCCCCGCGATCGAAAGGATAAAAAAATCCGAACTCGAAGAACTGATAGTTACCGATACGATACCGATCGATAAGAAGAAGATGATATCGAAGATAAAAGTTCTTTCAGTTGCACCGCTTTTAGGCAAGGCGATCGAAAGGATACATAATGAGGAATCGATCAGCACACTTTTCGATAAACTCTATCAATAGAAAGGGAAGAGAGGCTCGATGGAACAGGTTAAATTAGAAGCAAAACTTAGAAAGGATTTAGGCAAGGAGGCAGGTAAGCGCCTGCGCACAAAAGGCCTTATCCCAGCGATCTTTTATAGAAAAGGAGAAAAATCCACGCCTCTGATTTTGGAGACGAAGGCGTTGGAAAAAGTCCTGCATACCGAAGCCGGAGAAAACGTCATCGTGAATTTAAAAATCGCAGGAGATGAAAAGGGTAGAGAGAAGCCCTGCATTATAAAGGAGATTCAACATAATCCTGTAAACGGCGATATTCTACACATCGATTTTAATCAAATCTCATTAACGGAGACCTTAAAAGTGAATGTACCCATCACAACTAAAGGTGAGGCTATTGGCGTTAAACAGGAAGAAGGCGTTTTGGAACACGTCCTTTGGGAGGTTCAGGTTGAATGTCTGCCGACTCAAATACCGGAGAAGATAGAAATCGATATCACAAATTTGAAAGTTGGAGATGCCTTCTTCGTAAAAGATATAGTTGCACCGAAGGAAGTTAAAATTTTAAATGACCCAGAACTCAGAGTAGTCGCCGTTGAGAAACCAGTTGAAGTCAAGGTTGAGGAGGTAAAGCCGGAAGAGGAGATAACGGAGCCCGAGGTTATAAAACAGAAGAAAGAGCTACCCGAGGAAGAAGCGGAGAAGAAGGAAGAGGAAAAGGAAGAGAAGGAGAAGTAAACAAAGTAAATTCAAATGAAGTTAATCGTTGGCCTCGGGAATCCGGGCAGAAGATATGAATCCACGCGGCACAACATAGGATTCAAAGTTGTTCGTGTTTTAGCCGATAAATGGAAGATAAAACTTAATTCGAAGGCTTTTCAATCGCTCATTGGCAAAGGCAAGATCTACGGAGAGGAAGTTATAGTAGCATTGCCTCAAAATTTTATGAATAACTCAGGCGAGGCGGTCGCGGCGTTGTGTACCCGAAAAAGGGTGCATTTAAAAGACCTTCTCGTAATTTGTGATGATGTGAATCTTTCTTTAGGGATAATAAGGATAAGGGCGAGGGGCTCTTCGGGAGGTCATAGGGGTTTAGATTCGATAATCGAACATTTGGATGCGAAGGAGTTCTCGAGATTAAGAATTGGCATAGAAAAAAAGGGATTAAAAGAAGGGTTAAGCGATTATGTTTTATCATCTTTCAACAAGAATGAGGTGAAGATTTTAGACGACGTACTGGAGTCAGCGGTTAAATGCTGTGAAATTTGGATTAGACAAGGCACAGAACGCGCGGCGCATCGTTTCAACGTCAAGAATAGAAAGGATTGAAAATGAAGGGATACGAAGGCCTATTTATACTTAAAGCAAATTTAAGCAAAGACGAGATAGAAAAAGCTTCTTCCTCAATTGCAGATGGAATAGCCAAAAACGGCGGCGTAGTTGCGAACATAGAGGATTTAGGAATGAGGCAGTTAGCATATGAAATTAAAAGGGAAAAGCAGGGCCATTATATTCTAATGAACTTTACGGCGGAGTCCAAAGCTATTTTAAATTTGGAGAAATCTTATAAATTAAACGAATCGATTTTAAGGGCGCTTATATTTAAACGCAATGAGAAATAGGAGAATTTTAGATGGCAAAATTGAATAAGGTGTTTTTGATTGGGAACCTAACGCGCGACCCCGAATTAAGATATGTACCCAGCGGGAGCGCCGTTACTAACTTTACGGTAGCGACTAACAGGACTTATACATTACAGTCTGGCGAGAAAAAAGAAGAGGTTTGTTACGTTCGCATCGTTGTATGGGGAAGGCTTGCTGAAACTTGCGGCGAATATCTATCTAAAGGCAGCCCCGTCTTCGTTGAAGGAAGGTTACAGAGTCGAAGCTGGGAAACACCCCAGGGCGAAAAACGCTCAACGTTAGAAGTAATAGCGCAAAACGTACAATTTTTAGGAAGGGGTAAAGGCGTTGAAACGGCATTGACTAGCGAAACAGCGAATGAAGGGGAGGCGCCCGATATCCCTTTTGCGGCAGATACAACTGGAAAAAAGAAATCAGGAGAAGTCGAAAGCAATTCTGATGAGGAATTGCCATTTTAAGAGGAGCATGTATGGAAAGACCTAAACGAATATTTAGAAAGAGAGTTTGCAAGTTTTGTGTTGAGAAAGTAAGCGGCATAGATTATAAAGATGTCTCAAAGCTTTCTAGATTTATAACCGAGCGAGGAAAAATAATTCCATCGAGGATCTCAGGTAATTGCGCTAAGCATCAGCGTCAACTCGCCAGAGCTGTTAAGAGAGCACGCCTTGCGGCATTTCTTCCATTCGCTTCGATTTAACTAAAAGGGTTTTTAGAGATTATGATTAAATTGATTTTGTTGCAAGATGTGGAAAAATTAGGCAAGTCCGGTGAAATCGTTACCGTGAAAGAAGGTTATGCCAGAAATTATCTTCTTCCCGAAAAGCTCGCCCTTTTTGCAACTTCGCAGAACTTAAGGGCAATCGAAATCGAAAAGAGGCTAAAAGCCGAGACGCAGGAGAAAGAGAGACATCAAGCTCAGCAGTTGGCCGAGCTTATTTCGGGCACCTCATGCACTATTGCTGTTGAGGCCGGCAGAGACGATAAATTGTTCGGCTCCGTCACGAGCATCGATATTCAGAAGGCATTGGAACAGGAAGGAATTGTTGTAGATAAGAAAAAGATAGATTTAAAAGAACATATAAATCAGATCGGAATTTATCAGGTACCGATTAAGTTGCATCCCGAGATAACCACCAATTTAAAACTTTGGGTTGTGAAAAAGTAATATGGCAACTAAGGACATATCCAAGGACCTCTCATTAGAGAAACTGCCGCCACAAAATCTAGAGGCGGAGATGGCCGTGCTATGCTCGATGCTTATCGAGGAGGAGGCCATATCTCATGCTATAGAAATACTCAACGAAGATTCTTTTTATAAGGAAGCCCATAAGATAATATTTAATGCTATAGTTAGCCTTTATAACAAAAGCAGGGTCGCCGACATCGTGACATTAATCGATGAATTGAAAAAAAGAGGAGCGCTTGAAGACGTTGGAGGGATAAATTATCTGACGAGTTTAACAACCTCTGTTCCAACCGCCGCTAATGTTAGACATTATGCGAAGATAGTCAAAGAGAAGAGCCTCCTTAGGAATTTAATTGCCAGCGGGACTACGATTGTCTCTGAGGCGTATGAGGCGGAAGAGGACGCCGACGACCTTTTAGACAAGGCCGAACGAATGATATTCGAGATAACGTCTAAAAAGATAGAAGGCGGATTCGTTTCGTTAAAGGAGATAATCAAAGATTCGATCGAGACCATAGACTCGCTTTATCAGAGGAAGACCAATATAACGGGAATCCCAACAGGATTTCACGATTTCGACAGATTGACAGCCGGCTTACAGCCGTCGGACTTAATAGTAGTCGCAGGCAGGCCTTCAATGGGAAAGAGCGCTTTTGCTACTTCCGTTGCTGAACACGTGGGGGTTACGGAGAAGTTGCCGGTTGCGATTTTCAGCCTCGAGATGTCGAAAGAACAATTAGTCCAAAGGATGTTATGTTCGCACGCGAGGGTTGATGCAAATAAGGTAAGGACAGGTTTCTTGTCCCAGTCCGATTGGCCACGTTTGACGAATGCCGCCGGTAAATTATCAGAGGCCCCAATATATATCGATGATTCGCCGGCATTATCCATTTTGGAGTTGAGGGGAAAAGCAAGGCGACTCAAATCCCAGCACGACGTTCAACTTATAATAGTCGATTATTTGCAGCTGTTACAAAGCCCCACCCGAGCAGAGAATAGGCAACAGGAGATAGCGGATATATCTCGTTCTTTGAAGTCGCTTGCGAAGGAGCTCAACGTTCCTTTAGTTGCGATAAGCCAGCTTTCGAGGGGGCCGGAGAGAAGGGAAGATAGGCGTCCGCAATTAGCGGATCTGAGGGAATCCGGAGCTATTGAACAGGATGCAGATGTGGTAACGCTACTATTTCGTGAAGAATTTTATACGCCGACAGAAGAGAATAGAGGCGTAGCGGAATTGACGATAGCCAAACAAAGAAATGGTCCTACCGGGACGATTAACCTAACGTTTATAAAAGAATATACCAGGTTCGAAAATTTGGCGAGGCTTTCCGAAGAGTAACAATTTGCTTTACTTTGTATTTACTATATGTTAAATTGACCATTTAATGAAAAGACAAATCTTAGTACTTATAATCGCATTTTTATTTATTTTAACTTATGGCTACGCTCTTTCTCAGGAAGCTTCAGGAAAGGCCGTAAAGTCAGTCTTCGTAACCGGCAATAAAGCGATAGCTTCTTCGGTTATCCTTTCAAAAATAAAGACGAAGATAGCAGAACCTTATAATAAGACTACCGTAGATGAGGATATAAAGCGAATTTATGGCCTGGGATTCTTCTCAGATGTAAAGGCACAGGTGAAGGAATACGAGGATGGGGTTGAGGTTGTCTTCGTCGTCACAGAGAAGCCCCCCGTAGGCCAGATTATCTTCTTCGGAAATAAGGCTATAAGAGATGAAAAACTCAAAAAGGAGATAAAATCAAAGGAAGATGAAATATTGGATGAAAGACAGATTAAAGAAGACATAAGGGCTATAAGGGCACTATATTATAAGAAAGGCTTTACTCATGTGAATGTAGATTACTCAATAAGATTAGATGAGGAAACCGACAAAGCGGTTGTGACTATAACTATAGATGAAGGCAAAAGGGTTAAAATAAGAAAGATAACTTTTGAAGGGAATCGCGCATTTAAGGCTGGCAAGCTACTTAAGTTGATGGCGACTAAGAGGGATACATTATTTACTTCAGGCATATTTAATGAAGAGGCATTTGAAGGAGATTTGGAAAGGATAAAGGCCTTTTATGAATCCCAAGGTTT
>Ga0111183_1009_pt1 | contig 28503 bp, 27 predicted proteins | sample DeeMarSWOR324_28_FD_80238 | JGI IMG/M metagenome (GOLD analysis project Ga0111183, IMG submission 80238) | Omnitrophica WOR_2 bacterium SM23_29 | reverse complement strand
TTATTTAAAAACGTTGAAAAACGATCTGCTTTGAGCCTGCCGATAAAAGAGAATTTCTTAGAGTTGAGAAATTCGTTAAATTTATTAAAATCCTGATAAAGCTCGTGCTTTCGTAAGTGGATCCCCCCCGTTGCGAATGTTGACCTATGAATAAATATGCCGCCCTTGCGTAAACAACTATATATATCATCCAACGTCCTGTCGATATCGTATACATGTTCTAAAACATCATAGGATATTACCGCATCATATGTTTCAACTGGATGTCTGAACTTCGTAACATCGAAGCAACTTATCCCTACGCCTCTCTTCCTAAATCGGAAAAGTGCGAAATCAAATGTCCTGCCTGGGACATCAAGATAATCACAAGGTATCCCTTTTGAATTTAAATATATAGGTAAACCGCCTATGCCTCCTCCGTAGTCCAAGACCCGTCTTAAATTAAATTTTTTGCAGGCAAGATACAATTTTCGATATTCCCTTTGTTTATCATCTTGCGCTTCCCAATAACCCAACTCATATAAATATTGTGATGTTGCGGCATAATAATCGAACACTTTCCGTTCGGTGGCGTTCCTCTCTATATCCTCCTGTCTTAATTTGTCTTGCGTATCCTTGCTTAGCCAATATTCTTGCGCGATCTTCTCTATGCCCTTGCCTTCAAATTCCTCCAATTCTTCAAAAATCTGTTTAGCTAATCTTGCATTAAGCGTTTCTTTTCTCTCGCCGATTTTAAAATCCCGGTCATAAAATAACTTTTTGTTAGAAATATCGCTCTTGTTAGATTTATCCATTAAGTTCTAACTTCTCTCTCCAAAATTTAAGTAAATCTTTCAATGTTTGCTCAAATGGTATTTTGGGTGACCAGCCGGTTTGTTTGATAAATTTGGAATTATCTCCGATTAATATCGGCACATCCGATGGTCTCAACCTTGCGGGATCGCGTTTTATCTTTACCTTTGAATTGCTATACGAAAGTAAAATATCAAGCACCATTTTTATTGAATATGCCTTTCCCCTACATATATTATAAACCTCGCCGGGCTTACATTTTTTAACAGCCAGCCAATAGGCTTGAACCATATCACGAACATCGGTATAATCTCTTTTCGCTTCGAGGTTGCCTACGTAAATCGTTGGTTCTTGCATGCCTTTTTCTATTTGGGCAATCTGTTTTGCGAAATTGCTTTCAGCAAAAACCTCTCCGCGACGCGGTCCGGTATGATTGAACCCTCTCGTCCTTATGATCTTCATTTTGTAACTCATAAAATATTGATAGGCCAGTAAATCCTGTCCTACCTTTGAAACGGCATATGGACTTAACGGCCTTAAGGGATTGGTCTCTCTTACCGGCAATTCGCCCTTATGTACCATTCCATACTCTTCGGAAGAACCTGCGATCTGGATATATGGATTAATCTTTAAATGCCTGCAGGCTTCGAATATATTCAATTCGCCCAATATGTTTGTAATCAACGTCTCCGCCGGCGCATTCCAGGAAGCAGGAACGAAAGATTGCGCGGACAAATGAAATATCTTATCGGGTTTTATTTCGGATATAACCTCCCTTACGCTTGAAGCATCCCGTATATCGCATTCGTACAATTTCAATTTATCCTTTATATGAACTATATTTTCCGTTTTGCTTCTCCATCTGATTATCCCGTATAACCTTACATCTTTGCGCTTAAGTAAAAATTCGGCCAAATGACTTCCTACAAAACCGGTAATGCCTGTAACCAGAACCTTTTTCATCTGCTATTGCTCCTCACTCTTTTTTTTGCTTAACCTTCTCCCAATATTTTGCCCACTTAACAAAATGTACCAAAGCATAAAGGACAGAAAAAATCGGCCTCAAGGGATGTATAGCGGTTCTGCCTGTCGATAAACTGCTCGAAATTCTGGAATGGGTAGTGTTCCACTGCTTCCTCAATAACTCCTACTTTACCGTCGGCCTTTAAAAGATGATGCACTTTGCCATCGTAGCTGGCATAGCCTTTTTTGTATAGATGCGTGTAGTAATGATACCAACCTCCGTAGCGCATAAAATGCCCCAGGAAGTAGTTCTTTCTTCGGAACCTATAGGCCACATACGGAGAATCGCTTAACAGTATCTGTTCTATTCTGTCCTTTAGCTTTAGGGTCACGACATCGTCTCCGTCCAGCTGCAATATCCAATCGCCCGAAGCGGCATCGGTACCGATATTTCGTTCCAATCCAAAATCGCCTTCGAATCGATGCTGAATTACTTTGGCACAAAATTTTTTACATATTTCGACCGTCCTATCCGTGCTATATCCATCAACGACTATTACTTCATCAGCCCACCTTATGCTTTCTAGGCAACGGGGGATCTTCTCCTCTTCATTCTTGGTAATTATCACAACGCTTAATCTCTTACGCATCAGCGCCTTTTATCTTCTGTCCTGTCTTCTTTGCCAGTATTTCGCGTAGCTCAGAAACTGATAGGCCCCGCTAAAAACCGCAAGTACCAATCCAATAATTCCGTCTTTATGGCCCGCCTTGCCAAAATATCGCCTTATAAATCTATCTAGGGATCGCCACAATGCTTTAAATAGCGTCATCTTCCTTTTGTCCCTGACCCACTTTGCGGCCTCAAGCGTCGTCTGCTTATTCAATTTTCTTAAAGCATCCTCGAAGTCTTTATAATTGTAATGGATTATATCGCTCTTTAAAACACCACGGGGATCCGGCATTATAATTCGGGGGTGTACCTCGGCCTCCTCATATTTAAAATGGTCCTTTTTGAATAACCTTATCTGCGGGCTGGGATACCAACCCCCGTATTTAATCCAATAGTTGCCAATATAATTCCTTATCGGTATCGCAAAACCATAATGGTCGGCCTTGCTTTTGATCACCTCTTTTATTTCATCCTTCAATTCCGGAGTGGCCCGCTCATCTGCATCTAGACTTAAAACCCAGTTATGTTTTGCGAGTGAGTAGGCGTAATTTCTGTGTCTTCCCTCTATATCCATCTTCCTCTGGAATACTTTATCGGTATATCTCTTAGCTGCCTCAACCGTCTTATCCTCGCTCATATCGTCAAGGACAACTATCTCATCTGCCCATTTGACGCTCTCGAGACAATCGGCTATCTTCTTCTCCTCATTCTTTGCTATGACTACGACCGAAACAGGTAATTTATCTTGTATCATTTTCTATTCTTCCATCACCCTTGCCTTATGCAACCATCTGAAGAACTCGAATAGATTTCTTAATCCGGCATCGTCGACGTAGAGCCTATCGAATTTCTTCTTTTTTTTGACTATATTCCAAAAGGCGCTCAGCTTAAAAAAACCGGCCGGTAATCTGTTCGACATTACGTCGAGGTGTTCGTATGGCTTCAGTTCTCCGCTATTATCTTTTTGAAATATCCAGATCCTGTTACCTGCCTGGACCTGGTCTTTTATATGCTTTCTTAACTGTTCGAATTTATCCTCGTTTCGTTGCGTTATTATATAACCTATCCTCTGGGGCTTACCCCACTTCCTGTAAAAGATCTCGGCATTTTTCCTAAACAAATCATCTTTGTCCTTCAATAATTTAACCGACTGGCCCTCCAAATGATATACATAACAGCCCTTCGCCATCACGCATTTATAACCTGCGAGTTTTGCTCGCCGGCTGTAATCTCTATCCTCGAAAAAAGCCAGTCCATAATTTTCGTCTAAATAGCCGATCTTGTTTACGACCTCCTTTTTTATGAGCATGCAAAAACCGATGCCGCTTTCCATCTCAATCCACTTGCCGGTCTGACTTCTAAAGGTCCTTGCGAATTCCTCTAATGTGGTGTCCTTCCCAAAACGAAGTCCAAAATTATTCGAGGAGGGATTTACAATGCCAGCTTCGGAATCTGCTTCCGCTACTTTTATCATCTCCTCAAGCCAGCCATCAGTAACCAGTATATCATTATTCAGCAGACAAACATATGGGGAATTCGAAACTTTCATTCCTTTGTTCATTCCCTTTGCAAAGCCTTCGTTTGTATCATTTATTAAAACTTCGATGTCTATTTTATCGTTGCCTGTTAAGGTGGATAGATAGTCCTTCATCCCCTCTTCCGTCGAGCCGTTATCAACGATTATGAGACGGTATGGAGCGCGAGTAAAGTGCAAGATGGAGTCAATGCACCGTTTTAGAACCTTAAGATTATTCCAACTAAGCAAAACTAAGTCGCAGTTAATCCCCATCCGAGTCTCTCCAGAATTTTCTTTAATCTTTCCTTATAGGTATGTAGGTTGGTAGCTAATAGATGGCCTTCTTTTGCTATTTTTTCTCTCTCTTCGTCATGAGCCAGATAATAATCTATTACCTTTAACAGCTTGGATGTGTCCTTATACGTAACCACGTTAAGGCCGTCAGAAAACAATTCTTCGAATCCGTTATCGCGAATGTAATTAGTCACCAATAACGCTCCGCAAGAAAGTATCTCGAATATCCTCATATTGATATCGTTATTTATTGAATAATTAAAACCGATTTTGGCACTGCTATAAATATTGGATAAGAGACGAAAATCGGCTTTACCGATGAAACTACTTGGGTATCTACTTGCGAGCAACTTTAACAATCGGCCCCGCAAGCTCCTCTTCCCTTCCGTCCCGACAAATGCTATATCAAACCTCTTTTCAACCTCTAATTTTCTATGTATATTAGGGTCGCATCCGATAGGAACCCACGTCGCTTTGATCTTCGCATCTCTTTTGAGCTTTTCTACGCCATCTTTTTGGGCACAAAAAACATAATCGTAATGTTTTACCTGTTCCTTTATTTTTCTATAGGGTTTTTTAAGATGCGTATCAACGACATAAAATACCGATGGCTTTAAGTAAGGCGGTATATCATATTTGTAGTCTCCGTGATCTATTCTTAGATATAAATCATACGCTTTCGCGATATCGCCTGCATCCTTTGTCCAGTAATGGTCATATGAAATGCCCAATTCCTTGGCGCCCGTTTCAAAATAACAGCCTATCGTGTCTTCTCTCTCCTTATTAAAAATTAGCGCTAACTTCATTTAAATCCCAAGACCTCCTCAGCCGCTTTAAGGACATCCTCGACAGCAACCTCATCTAAGCATCTTCTTGTGTCGCAGTCCTTCAATTTAAAATACTTATAGCATGGTTGACATTTTAAATTGCTCTTTACGACCTTATGTTTTTCGCTCGAAGGATATTGTCCGTAGACCTTTTCGTCTACGGGCCCAAAAATCCCAACTGTTTTTGCGCCCATAACAACGGCAACGTGCAGGGGGCCTCCATCGTTGGCGATGACCAGATTACACATTCCCATTAAAGCGGCAAATTGTAGAAGCGTGGTTAAACCGCATGCCATAACGGGAATATTTCTCATACTCTTTCTGACCCCATCACAAATATCGGATTCGGTCTCATCGCCCAAAATAATAATTTTAGCGTGATATTTCTCTATAAGCTGGTCTGCCGCTTGTGCAAATTTTTCTCTCTTCCAGTGTTTAATGCCGGCGTCCTTTCCCCAGCTGGCTCCACCTCCAGGCACCATGCCAACGACTAAGTCGCCTTCTTTGATTTCGCTCGCCGTTAAAAAGTCTTTCGCCCATTTCTTGTCGGCATCGGAAACGTAAAGCATAAGGTAATTCGTCGTTGGCTTAAAGCCCACCAGTTCCAGTAGATTAAGATAACATTCGACTATATGTTTGTCATGATAGCCCTCTATATCTATCTTATCCGTCAAGAAAATTCCCCGGTTTTTGTAATTGAACCCTATCCTTCTAGGTATTCCAATTGCCCACATAAAAAATCCGAATTGACGGCTTAAAGAGAGGTCAAAAACCGTATCAAACCTTTTGCCTCTAATCTCCTTTAATAGCGACATAAACTCTTTGACGCACTTAACCTTGGATTCCTTCCATAGACTTCTAAATTCATCTTTCTCAAATACAAAAATCCAATCTATCAATGGATTGTTTTTAAGGAGCGCTTCGGTCCTGCGATTGCATAAAAAACCTATATGACAACCTTCGACTTGACGCCCTATAGCTTCAATTAGGGCAGTCGAAAATAGTACATCCCCTATTCCGAAAGGATTAATTATTAATATATACTTTAATTTTTGCGGCATAATTCAATAACCCTTTTTCTAGCGACCTCATAAACCTCCTCAATGGTAATATCCCTAACTTTTGGCTTGCTAATTACGGAATGTCCTTCACCGTATGGTCCCCACCTCTTCGATGAACCGCCAGGCCTTTCTTCGCCAAATAAGACAACCGTTGGCGTTCCCACAGCTGCCGATATATGCACGGGGCCGGTGTCATTCGAAATCAAAAATAGACATCTTTTTAAAATCAGTCCTAACCCCTTTATAGAAAGTGCGCCCGTTAAGTCTAAAACGCTATTCTTCATCTTTGTTTTTACTTCGTTTGTAACCCTTGCTTCTTCTTTCCCACCTATTAAAATTACCCTCACGCCAAATTCATTTATGAGGTCATCGGAAATTTGTGCAAACCTATCGGAGGGCCACATTTTATCGGGATTACTTGTAGCTGGATGTACAGCAACCAATAAATCATCTTCGTTGATAGCGTTAAACTTAAATATATCCTTTATTCTCTCTTCGGTTGCATCGTCTAAAGGAAGATACGGAGTTTTGTTATCTGGCTTTGCCCCAATTAACATCACAAGGTCTAAGTTATACTCTACCTCGTGTTTTTCGCAAAGGTATTTCTTATCTTCTATCTTATGAGAAAGAAGGAAACCTAATTTTCTATTATATCCGACTCGAATAGGTATACCGGCTAAAAAGGTAAGGACATTAAAGAACTTGCTTGGGTTGAATATCACGACCAAATCGAAATTCGACCTCTTTATCATCATAAGGAATTTCAGCTTCTCAATAAAGTTTACGTTTTTGCCCTTCGCATCGAATCTAATTACAGAATCCACGTAAGGACTGCCTTCTACGACATCCGCCGAGGAGGGATTTACGATGATTGAGATTTTGGCTTGAGGGAAAGCTTGCCTCATTGCTCGCATAGCGGGCGTTGTCAACAAAAGTTCGCCGATTCTATCTGTCCTTACTAAAAGAATTCTTTTTGTCTCAGACATAATCTCCGCAAAAATAAAAATCTCCGATGAGGGCTATCGAAGATTTATAAAAATTATAAATCCAAAAAATTATTTAGATTCTATCCTTGCTGTCGCCAAGCCTGCCATAGCCCAGAATAAAACCGCCAGCGGGAGGGAATATAAATTAGTATCTACGAAACTGTGCACCAGATAGGCTAGAATGCCTCCGGCTATCCCTATTAGGGTGGCCTTTGAAAACTTATCTTTAGATTTCAGTAATTTAAGGATTGCGCTTTTAAAAAATTTAAATACAAACCAAAGGAAAATCAATAATCCAAATATCCCCGTTTCTGCTGCCATTTGCAAATAGCAATTGTGCGCATACACAATTTCGTTATAATCGTACGGCTTATATCTTCCGAATACGCTCATAAATGTTCCTAAGCCGTGGCCAAAAAATGGCTTATTCTTAAACATTTGCCATGCCGTTGACCAAATTATTATTCTATCATCGGTCGATACATCGGTACCTAAAGAAGTAAAAGACTTAATCTGGTCTTTAATTGCCGTAGGCGAAAATATGGACAAAATGATTAAAAAAAGAATCGCCACAAAAATTGCCTTTTTTCCGTTGAAAGCGCAAACGAAAAATAACCCCACAATAAAACCGAGCCATGCCCCCCGCGTACGTGTAAGTAATAGACATATAACCAACAGAGCTAAAAGGAGAATTAAGGAAAGCCTTGTCTTTTTGTTCGTTGCTTTATAAATAACCAAGCTGATGGGTATGGGAAGAATCGTAATTAAATAACCGGCTAAGTTATTGGAGAATTGAAAAGAAGCGGTCACTTTTCCCGCATAGAGCGGAAACCTGCGCAGAAAATCGACTTTCATAATATTCTGATAAATACCGTCCAGCCCGACTATAAAGGAAGACGCTAACATCACAATTAAAATATTAGTCAAGCGCTTCTTTGTAGTTATAACTTCGGCCATCATAAAAAGTATAATAACATATTCCATTGTCTTGCGAAAAAATGTCCGTGCGCTAATATCTGGCCGTTGCGTAGTAACGGTTACTGATAAGATGCTCATAACTATAAAAAAAAGAAGTGGAATATTTAAATCAGTTTTAGGGAGGCTAAAAGAATTATTATTGGTATTCTTGATTATCCACGCGATGAAAGCCACTGTTACGCAAATCTCAACGATTGCCTTAGAGGCGGGCAGGAAAAATATAAGCGTATAAAGTGAGTACTCTATTATCCTCTCACATAATAAATTTAATCTATTCTTATCGATTTTCACTTCCAATATATTCCGCTTATCTCCCGATGCTCAACGCCGCTTTCTTTGCAAATGGCTCCTATATCTTCTATCGTTTTTCTGTCCGCAGAGGGGATAGCGATAATAACTTCTGTTACCCCCTTCTCTTTAACTAAATTAGGGATATCTGCCCTCGTGCCTAAAACCATAATTCCCTGAATCCTTCGCCCCACTTTCCTAAAGTCGTCATCGATAAATCCAATCGGATGGTAATTCAAATCTTTGTTTTTTCTTATTTCTCTTAAGAACGAATCCCCTGTATCACCGGCACCCACAATTAAAATCCTTCTGCCCCTGCTTTCAAAGGAGACGAATAGATGCTCTCGAAAAAGCCTAAAGGCAATTCTGATGCCGGACATCAGAATAAGCAAGACCATCGCATCCAAAATGAAGATCATCCTGGAAAATCCTTTAAAACGAAATGCGGCTAAGAGGACTAAAACAGAACCGACCGAACCTATTACAATACCTTTTGTAATATTTAATAAATCGCTTAGCCCGATGTACCTCCAGATGTTACCATATACCCCTGAAATAAAAAATGCGCCCAATTTTACAACTATAATTATAGGCAGTGACTTGGTAATGAGGCCAAAATTATGACTATCTATTATTCCCTCGTAACGAATTATATAACTTGAAATATACGCTATGCATATCAAACATAAGTCGCACAATATCTCGAAGATAACCCTTTTATATCTTACTAGAGAATCTATAAGCGCACCTTCATCTTTATAATATGGCACCTCTCTATCCCTTATTCTGAAAGGCTCCCTTCTAAATGGGGCGGATTGACCTAAAAATATGCCAAACGCAAAAAAGGATATTAGCAACAAGGCTATAATTATCGCACTTACATAAATCTTAAGATAAAGTGAGGCCAAAGCAGCCAGCCCAAAAAGAACAGAGATTACGTATAAAGTTATAACCGCCTTCTTCTCCGGCAAGCCTAAGAAAACCAGTCTATGCGAGGCGTGATCCTTTCCGCCTTCGGCTACAGATTTTCCATTAATTTTACGAGTTATCGTAACAAATGCCGTATCGAATATGGGCACAGCAAGCGCTAATACAGGAGTGAGCAATACCATAAACAGATGGGAGGCCTGTTTCCAGGTCCCTTGTATAGTCAAAGCCGCCAATGTGAAGCCTAAAAACATTGCGCCACAGTCGCCCATAAATATCTTTGCAGGGAAAAAATTATAAGGTAAAAATCCTAAAGTTGCGCCAACTAAAATCAAGGATGCCAAAGCAACCTCATAATTTTTAAGCAACAATGAACACATAAATAATGTTATTGAGGCAATAGCAGCTATACCGCAGGACAACCCATCCATATTATCCAAAAGGTTAAAAGAGTTGGTAATGCCCACCACCCACAAAATCGTTAAAGGAATCGCAACAGCAGGAATAGGTATTATTTTTATTATTATCCCAAACATAACTGCCAACGATGCACATACAATCTGCCCTATTATCTTTGTCTGGGGGCTTAAACCTTTTAAATCATCTATGAGGCCCAAAATAAATATGGATGTTGCGCCCACAATTAATCCGGGGGCCTTATTTTCCTTCGGCAGGAATAGTAAATAAGGAATTAAAAAAGAGATGTACATAGATACACCGCCTAAGAGCGGCACTACTTTCTTATGCCAGCGGTCTTCTTTAGGCCTTGCGACGATTCCAAACCGAAGGGTTAAGGCCTTAATAATAGGGGTTATTATTATGGAGAGAAAAAAAGGAACTAAAAAAAGCGCGAAATACTTCACGAGCTCGCCTTTCCTTTAACGTAATTTACCACATCTCTGATAATGCCATCCAAATTTACGGTGGGAGTAAAACCGATTAAATCGTGTATCTTGGTAATATCCGGGACCCTTCTTTCCATATCTTCAAATCCTTCTTCATACGCCTCTTCATAAGAAATATGAACCGTCTTCGAACGGCTGCCCGTTATCTCAATAATCTTCTTCGCTAAGGCCTCAATAGTAATCTCTTCTTGGCTTCCAACGTTGAAGACCTGTCCGCAGGCATCCGGATTATTCATAAGTTTTATCAATGCCTCTACGGCATCTTTAACATGTAAAAAACACCTCGTTTGCTTGCCGGTCTCATAAACCGTTATATCCTTGCCTTCTAAGGCTTGGGTAACAAACCTAGGTAAGACCATTCCGTATGCTTCTGACTGCCTAGGACCAACCGTATTAAATAATCTGACTATAATTGTTGGAACGCCTCTCTCCTTCCAATATACATATGCGAGCATCTCATCAACCGCCTTTGATGTTGAATAACTCCATCTCGATTTCAGAGGCGAGCCCAAAATCCTATCTTCGTCTTCCTTCAAAGGCCCATTGGCATTTTTACCGTAAATCTCAGAAGTAGAAGTAATAAGGACTTTTTTATGATAGCGATGAGCCATCTCAAGAATAATCTCGCTTCCTTTAATGTTGGTAGTTAGGGATTCTAACGGGTGCTTAACTATTAACTCAACGCCTACCGCTGCGGCAAGGTGAAATATTGCATCGCATCTTTCTACCAATTTATCGACAAGATATTCGTTTAATATGCTGCCGACGACCAATTGAAAATTTGGATTACCATTTAGGTGGCTTACATTTTCATATTTTCCGGTTGATAAATTGTCCAGGGCCGTAACTTTATGCCCTTCGCTTACTAACCTATCGGCAAGATGGGAACCGATAAATCCGGCTCCACCTGTAATCAGGTAATTCATTTAAAAAATTCCTTCTATTCTCTTAAAAAAGCGTATAAATAAACGGTGCTACGGCAGAACTCTGCGTGAAGACTATTAAGGTACCAAGCAGTACCAAGATTATAACGATCGGTAATAACCACCACTTCTTTCTATATTTTAAGAACTCCCAGAACTCTTTCAGCAACCCAAGGCTACCCATAATTTCTCCCTTTGTTTAAGTCTATATTATAATTTATTTCTTTGGTTTTTGCAACATAAACGCTTTAAGACGGAATCGCGCTTTCGTATAAATTTTTTACATCTTCGATTAAGCGTTCTTTTGAAAATCTACCCCGAACCATTTCTCTACCTTTAAAGCCGAACTGGCGCCTTTTCTGAGAATCTTCGATTAACTCTGCTAAGCGTTTAGAGAAGCCTTCTACATCGCCTGAAGGCACCAAATAACCATTGACCCCATCTTCAACAACGTCAGCGACACCCCCTACGTCTGTAGCAACGACTGACCTACCGGCTGCGAGTGCCTCTATCAAACTAACCGGCGTGCCCTCATTGAGAGAAGTAAGCGCAATTATATCTATATCCGAATATATGTTTTCGGGATCCTGCCGCCACCCACAAAATATCACATCACCGTCAAGGCCTAAATTCTTCGTATACTCTTCCAGCGCTGGCCGTTCCTTGCCATCCCCAATAATTAAGTACTTTAAATTAAAATTATTATCCACATGAGTCGATAGACATTTGATTGCCTCAAGGAACATCCTGTGATTTTTTACAGCGACGAGCCTACCGATAATCCCCACGAGGGTAACGTCATCTCCTATCTTTAACTCACGCCTTAAATACCCATTACGAGATTCGATCGTGAAAAGCTTTTCTAATTCTAAACCTAAAGGAATAACTTTAACTTTATCCAACCTTGCGATTTTATAACGCTGGCATATTTCTTTCTTCTGCGTTTCGCTTACCGCCACTATGTACGTCGTAAAATATGCCAATAACCTTTCTATGAAAATGAATAAGATAACATAAATTTTATTAAAGTAACCTTGAAAAATATTACCGTGAAATGTGTGTATCCTTATCGGAATGCCAGCGAGCATAGCGGCTACTCTACCTAAAGCGCCTGCTTTAGCGGTATGGGTATGTACTACGTCCGGTTTTTCTCGCTTTATAAGGTTGTATATCTTCCACAGCGCTATTAAATCCTTGATAGGATTAATCTGTCGCCCTAATTCCGGGATGATTATGGGATTTATCCCTTTTTGTCTCGCTAAATATATCATATCCTTCTCAGACCTATCCACGCAACCCGCTACTAAAATCGACTCGAATCGGTCGTTATTCAGCGCCTCGGTCAAAAGTATGGTATGAATAGCGGGCCCGCCTACGTTTAGCCGTGCTATAATCCTTAAAATTTTCGATTTCTTTGGATTCATCCGAGCAGTACTTTTAATATAGCGCTACTACTTTTAAGGGTTGCCCATTCAACGTCACAAAATAATCCCAATATCCCCATAGCAAGAATTACCCATCTCATGACAAGTATAAGCGCACTTAACTGGCGCGGAAAAATTAAAGATAATATTAAGTTGACAACTACTGCTAAAATTAAAACGATGCTTGCCGCCCTAACCGAATACAAACTATGCTCTTTTTTAATACTCGTTGTCCAGCTGCCTATTTGGCTTGTGCTTAAATTATCGATTATCCAACTTTTTATCCTCTTATAAGTATTTGCCACCCCTTGGATAACCTTACTATTATACCAGATGGCATGAGTTCCTTTTGCTAAAGGCCTAAAGATTCCCACAAAGAAACTGAACTTAAAAGATAGACGTATTTTTTCAAAGAAATAATTGACCAGACAATATGTGTAACTATCGTGGTAGAACTCTGCTATTTTAGTTTCAAGATGCGAATAAAATTTTCCCGATGCTCTTAGCAGAGATATGACTACGCTCGTTTTTTTGGCCTCTTTAAATATCATTTAACCTCAATTCCAATTATTGTGCCTGTAATGCTATATAATTCTGTTGAAAAAGTAATGGGATTACCCATTTTTACTGAATTATTCTTGAAATAAAATAAATTATCCCTTTCTTCACAACGTATATCCAAAGCCAGAACCAAATCCTTTTTATTGGGGAGGGTAAACTTATCTATCTTGTCTCCGTTTACCACTACTAATTCAGAAGGATTTTTGCTCACTATCTTGACTACCCTTGCGACCGTCGACCCGAAAAAGTCTTTTTCTACATCTCCTGTGTCTATGATATTAGAAATTTGAGCTTCGACATTGCGAAAGTCTAACATAACAGCTGCCCATCTAACCTGTCTTTCCGGAACGATGAATTCATACGATTTTGACACAAGGCCCTTAGCCTTATATTTATTTGTAGCGATTTCGACGGGCTGCCAATATGTCATCTTCTTTCCTCTAAAATAGACTTCGCTCGAGCTACCCTCGTCTATTGTTTGACAACGTAGCAACATCTCGGTAGCAAGCTGTTTTTTCTCTGTATCTCTAATAATCGTAAAGTTACCGCCTGTTAAGTTTAATTCGGAAATGTTATCTTCGGGTCTACCTAACTTTACAATTTCAGCTATGACTTGGCCATCAGCATCTATTTCTGTATCGCCAACGGCTATTAAATTAATTGCATCAGGGTCCAAGTCCTTCAGCGTAACTCTCATAGCTAACATCCTTGTCGTATCATCTTTAATTTTCGCGATTACATTATATTTGTCTGTTTTAAAAACAAGTTCCAAACCTCCATCTATTATTGAGTCCTTATAATATAAGTCATTATCCTTAAACTGCGCTTTTAATTTCAATCTCGCTGGACGCTGCTTTAGCGTAGCGTCATTTATATATGGCTCTATTTCGCCGAGTTCTATTATCTCTCCTATTACGCGCCCCTTATTATCCGTCTCTTTATCGCCAGGGGAAATCGCCTCCGCGACATCAGGTCCTAATTTTATCAACTGGCAATTTAGTGATATCTCTTTAATATCTGCTCCGAAAGGCTCTTCGACAACTGGTCGCATAAATATTATTTTAGTCCCGAAATATAGCGCGGGTATCATCGCAAGCAAAAAAAGGACCACAAAAAAATCGATTAAATTGACTAAGCCGAATAGACGCCCTTTCTCATCGATTAATTTCATCGCTAAATTCCTCCTTATATTCTATTCCGATTTTAAATATACCCTTTTAACCAATAAAAACATATTGCAGCATACTCGTGAACTATGCCTCTAATCTGACTTAAGTTTATCTGTTTCCATATCTTTCTACCTTCTTCATCGACACCGTGGCGATAAAATTCGCTGTGCGGTACCGGAGAATAAATTACTTTTTTATCGGGAGCAACTTTTTTAAGGACTAATAAAGACCTCCGCATATGATATGGTGAACTGATTAGAATGATTTTATTCCATCCTTTTTTATTTAATATCTCGTTCGTAAATTTTACATTCTCATAAGTTCTTGATGCCGTGTCCTCAAGTACAATACTTTCAGGCGGAATATCCAAAGATATAGCCAACGCCTTCATAACATACGGTTCTGGAAATGTACTTCGAGCCCCGGAAGAAAAAACAAGATTCTTGGCATAGCCCTTTTTATATAATTCCACTGCGTGGCTTACCCTTTCTTCATAGCCCTGGCCCGCAATGCCGCTCTCCCCCACGCCTCCAGCAAAAACAACTATTGCATCCGCTTTTTGTGGCTCCTGAGTAAATTTCAATGGCTCTGCTAAATACCAGACGAATGGAGTATAAAATATTATAATCCAAAGCAAAGTCACTGCAAATGATAATCTGAGCACCCTCATTCTCGACCTTCGGTATAACTCTATAAACTTTTCTTGCCATTTTGTTGGGATATCGTAACTTTTCTTTTTAAACACTCTTTCTATCTCATTGCTCATCTGTTCAATTCTATTATTCCAACTGTTATTTTTTGCTGAACGGATTCTCGCATCAATCGATGCTTTATCATCATTGAGCAAAATATTCTCTATCTTTTCAGTAAAGTTTTTTGCATCCGTGGCTATTGAAACCAAATATCCCTCATCGGCGGCTATAACCTCGGGCAAATTAGTAGAAACGACCGGTTTTCCCATTATATGATATTCATTTATTTTTGTTGGATATACGGTTTTGGTATACTCGGTTAGTAAATACGGAACTATGCAGACATCGAATTGATTTACATAAGCCGGCAATTGCGAAAAATCTTTTTTGCCAAGCAAATGTACATTTTTTAGATCCTTGATTTGTGTTACGGAAGTTTGTACAGGGCCTACCATTACAATCGGCCAATCTGGATGCGTTATGGCGATATTTCTAATCAAATTGAAATCTATATGGCGATGTAGACCGCCGATGTAACCTATGATCGGCCGCTGTAGACTTTTTAAATCCCGTGGAATATATTGATCGCCTCTTTTAAAATCCTCAAAAATTTCTATGTTAACACCGAACGGAAATATAAAAACATTTTTATTAAACTTAAAGCACCTTTCTTTAAAATATTCTCCCTGGACAAATATGATATCGCATTCCTTCATGAGTCTTTCTTCCGCCTTTTTTAATTTCTTGTAATTTTTAGTCAGGAGATTAAAATCAGCAATATAATAATAAATCAATACCTTTGCATTAACGCTATGAATTATATCCAATGCTATTCCTGTCGGCAGAAATGTCCAGACGATTGGGTTATTAAATCGTGTCACTTCAATCCAATGTTTAAGAGCTTTTAACATCAAATATTTATTTATCCAGCTTGCTATCCTTGAATAAGGAAAAGGCAGGATCAATGGAGAAAATATGTAAAGATTTTCCGCTTCTTTTCTAAAGCCTTTTATACTTTTGAACCAATTAACTATCCTTTTTGTTATCCTTGGGATATCTTTAAATGTCGGTGACCTTATGCCTGTATTTTCAATGAAAAGAACGCGGTTGCCGTTTTTTGCAAAGGCCGACATTATCTCCTGATGCCCCTGCCATATGAAGTCCCAATCGATACTTGAAATACAGATTATATTTTCGTTTTTAATCATTTTTAATTTTTTGATATCTTAATATAAACCTAACAAAATATTTCGGGTCACTTAAAACTTTATGCCATAGTTCGCGAACAAATTTTTGTGGATTTTTCAATGCATATAAAAAATATAGCTTTATTCTTTCGCGAAAAACAACGGACTTCAATTCATCTATGGAATATGCTTCAGTTGCAAAAACAGGATAATCAGATTTTAATCGGGTGAAATCAAGATCTCCTTTGATCAATTCCTTTTCTTTACAAACCTTAAGCAAACGCGTTCCCGGCAAAGGGGTTGCAAAGAAGAAATTGACATTATCGGCACCTAAATCTTCCGCTAATAAAAAGGTGTTTTTAAGCTGCCTCTTGGTCTCTCCAGGAAGACCTACAACAAAAAAGACGGTCGTTTCTAATCCTAAAATTTTTGCTTTATTTATGACCGATTTCACTATTCGCAGATCTATAGGTTTTTTAATTATATTCTTTAAGACGTATTCATCACCAGATTCGACTCCGATGCTTATATGGTGGCAACCGCTTGCTTTCATTAATTCAAGCATCTCCTCATCCAGGGTCTGCACTGCAATACCGTTGGGTACACTCCAGTTTACCTCAAGCTTTTTATTAATCATACCGTTAAAAATTTCTTTTGCGCGTTCTTTATCAAGGGTAAGATTATCATCCTCAAATAAAATTTCTTTAACGCCGAATCTATCTACAAGATAATCCAATTCCATTAAAACGTTTTCTGTTGACCTCTTTCTATAATCTCTTCCCCACAGATTATGAACAGAACAAAAAATGCATTCAAACGGACATCCTCTAGAAGTAATTACGGGTAGAAAGGGGGCCTTTTTTGTCAAACCACCATGAGGTGCTCCGATAAAAAAATATCTTTCTAATGGAAATGCGTCCCAATATGGAAAAGGGAAAGTATCTAAGTTCGTCGAATATATATTCCTCCCATTAATTTTAATACTTCCGTTATATCTAAATCCTATTCCATCCATATCTTCGAGTTGCATATCCTTTTTATTCTCTATATATTCCAATAACTTTCTTATTTTTTCCTCTCCTTCTCCTATGACCACAAAATCTACGTTACTATCCTCAAGCATCTCTTCAGGAAGCGTAGACGGATGTGCGCCTCCTATAACGGTAATCGCCTTTTTATCTATTTCTTTAGCGAGCTTACATATTTTTTTTACGTTTTGAGTTTGAGCTGAAAAAAGACAGGATACTCCAACAACGTCAGGCAAAAAGCTTTCTATCCTCTTTTTAATATTCTCAAACGATAATCCATATCGTTTAACTTCTCTATCGACAACTGATTCTTCGCTATATCCTTCTGCTAAAGTATCTAAGATTAACACATCATGGTCTTTCTTTAATACAGCGGCAAGATAAGCTAATCCTAATGGCGGATGACACACTTTGGCCTCTGTCTTAAATATAGTAAAAGGTGGTTGAATCAATAAAACTTTCATATTTCTAAATATAACGCTTTAAGATAAAAACCTGCAATGTTTCCTCTGGCATTAAAAAAAATTTTATTCTATTTTTGTTTTGAACATTTACTTTCAAGAAGTTCCCTCAAAACAATTAATATAAGTTTAAAGTTCAACATCTCATTTATTTGTTCATCGCTAAATACTACCTTAAATTCATCCTCAAGAGCCAAAATTAAGTTCATATGGTGTAACGAATCCCAATCCTCAATTGTATCCGGAGAAGCATCATCTCCTATCTTATTAACATCGACGTTAAAAATTTTGGACATAACCTCTTTTACTCTCTTCTCCATCTCAATCGCCTATGACTTTAATAAAGTCTGTGTTTTCGCTTTTTAAGCCGCCCCTTTCCATAAAATAGGACCTGGTGCCGTTTATCTCCTCAACCTGTTTAGACCCTACGCTATTCCAAAAATTCGCTACCTGTTGGTTCTTCTTTGTTGGAATATATTCGGCCTTCCACCGTTTAATATTCCATTTGTCTTCCAAGTCTCTAAAACAATGCTCGACTAAACTGATTTCAAACCTGCGCCCAAGGATGCGACAACTGAGCAAAAGAGTATCAATTATACCTTCTTCCCCTTCATGCCTAGCTATTAATACCCCTGTTAGCCCATAATCGCCGAATTTGTCCTTTGCCGTTAAACTATAAACTGCCCATGCCGGGTCAGAGCAAAAATCCCTGATATCTCTTTCTGAATATCGTCTCGTCGTCAAGTTAAACTGATTTGTTTTTTGGGTCAGCTGTGCAACTCTGCCTATTTCGTGATCTCTTGCAAGGTGTATTACAGCCGACAGTTCAGTGGAAGCTAAATACTCCTCAAGGTTTTCGAACCGGCTTTTCTCCTGTCTCCTTTGGGCCTCAGCTTGATACATAACGGAGCGCTGCTTGTCTTCTGTACTTATATTAAGGGCATCGAACAGCCCTTCTCTAAAGAGCAACTGGGGATAGGTATACAAATTCGTAGGAACCTGTAAAACCGTTATCTCAGGAAGATATCGTTTTACCAATTCATATTCCGAGGGATCGTCGTCAATAAATACAAAACTATCGATGCCTAAATTCAATTCGTTCGCCAACGAGATTAAATTATCAACCTTATTATCCCAGTTAATCCGCCATCCGGAAAGGTGGGAACGCTTGATAAGGCTGCAAGGATGATGATCCAGTACATTCCATACATCCTCTTCGTTATTCTTGCTGCATAAAACGACTGATACGCCCCGTTCGACCAAATGCAAAACCGACATCTGGAAATCGTAATAAGCCCTACCTGGATAATCATTCTTATCTAAGTTGATACCATTTAATTCGTCCTCTCCTATTATCCCACCCCATAGAACATTGTCACAATCAAGGACAAGGCATTTTTTTACATATCCTTTAAGTGCCTTTACTATCTTTACTATCTCAAGGGCATAAAGGTTAAGGAAATCTTTTTTGAAAGGCGCCTTGGACATATACCAATATCGATAATCGATGCCTTTACCTTCTCCGGTAATGCGAATGAACCGTTCCCAATCAGCCAAAAAAAACTGGCCCGAATGTCCTTTAACATAATCTCTGATCGATTCATTGAGTTCGGTGATTTCTTCTCCTCCCGATAATAAAGAAGATGAGGCAATCCCCAAATTAGAATAAAAAGGAGGTATAAATGTATTGACTATTATTAATGCGCTGCTTTTGGAAGCAACCAAATCAAAAAGCTGCAATATCTGCTCCTTCGTCTTTCCCGCTGACCAATTGGGCGCCCTACACTCGGCGTCCAATTGTTCCAGCATCAAAGATAATACTATTACATCGGCAGGAGAGCTATAGAGATGGGAATTTCCATCCAATACTTCCTGATGCACTGTGTTATAGTTCCCAAAAACAATATTAGGCTTGATGTCCGACATATAGAGGTGATACTTAATATAGGGCTCAATCCCTTCGATGGTAAAATTCCTCAAGAAACTTATGCTCGCTGATTTATCAAATGAGACGTTTAGCGCAGAGACGTGGTCGACTGCGGAAATTAAAGAAGCGATGCTACTGATATCTACGGAACTTAAATATTTCTTAACCGAATTCATTTTAGCATCCCTGCATAGTTATAGCCAACCCTATAATTTTGGATCTCAGAAGACGACATGTCCTCAACCGGCAAAACCAGTTCCTCTTCAATTTGAAAACCACAGCTATGAATCATGTCGCGGATTTCAGCGATATCGTTAAAAAGATAGACATGATCAATAGCGGGACAATTGGAACAAGTGGTCATAAATACCTTTCCATCGTCCGAAAGCAGTGATTTGATCTTTTTTAACAATGCGGCGGGATCCTCGACATGCTCAATGACCTCCCCAATAGTAATAAAGTCGAACTTGGTCCCAGAAACGTTATAATCGAATATATTCATCTCTCTGAAATTTATCATATCCATCTTATCGGCCATGAGGCGTATGGACCTCTTTGTTATCTCAATTGATACGGGGCTTATTTCCACGACTTCATACCGACGACATTGCGTCTTTCTTAAAGCCTCGATCAAAAACAGTCCATGACCGGGTCCCGCTTCCAGATAAGAAGCAATTGCAGATGAGTAACGTGAAATATGCCAACAGAAAAACTGATAAATTGCGTAATGATTTCTCCATAGAAACTGCGATAAAGCCAAACCGCACATGTAAGACATCATCTCAGCTTTATTGAGATAAATATTTTCATAAGCTCCTTGAGAAGAAGCGGAATATTTGCCTGTTTTCAAAAATCTAACCTGCTCTTTAAGCATATTTTTGCACAGATTCAAATACGCTGAGACAAGATATTCGACGTCTAATCCTTCGAAATTCAGTAATTTTTCATAGGACAACGTAAACTCTTCGGCCAGGCGCCAAAATTCCTCATCTTGCGCCGCCAGATATTGCTGCAATCTCTTCTTTTGTAAAGGAGATCTCTGGTTAATCAAATCTATAATTTTTTTAAATTTACTCTCTATTCGAACCATAATCGCAAAACATCACCTCTCATAAAGTGTAAATAAAATTCCGTATTTAAGGGCGAAATAGAAGATAAGGTAATCGAATAACGCAGAATGCCTTGCTTTATTATAGAGATTCAAGTTGATATCAAGCCAGTTTGTATTGCGGAAACGCTGCATCGCATCCAGGTCGCTATCTTTAATGACGAGGATAATATCGTGACCATCAACTTTCGCATCGCTGAAATCGCGAATTATATCTTTATCCCATATCTTGATCGCTTCTTTAGGCGTGTTAACCGCCCAATAACCTTCCTGTTTAATACATTCTGTCTGTAAACCGAAATAATCCCTGATGACTGACGCTAAATCGGAAAATAAGCTACTCCTCCATCTATTAATATATTCCTCGTCAACTTTTTTCCGATATAGCGTGCTCATGGGATAAGTCCTAAAACTATTTCGCTCATGAGTATAGACGGAATTAGACGGGATATCGGTCATAATTACTGTGCCAGGATGGGCAATTACATAGTCTCCTATATTAACGCCGGGAACGATTTTTACGTCCATCATAATCCAGACATAATTGCCTATTTTAACCGAAAAATATTGGGTAGAAAAACCGAGGTTCTTGGGCAAAAAACTGCCGTGGGTAACCAGCATCACTCGGGGTCCCAGGCAAGTATATTTGCCGATACTAACGTCGCAGGTACAATTTATTAGGCAAAACAATCCTGTTGCCGAAAAATCCCCTAATTCCAAACTGCCGACCCCATGGCTGTGAATAAAGGTCCCCAAGCTTATATACACTTTATTGCCGAATTTTACCCTCTTTAAATTAAAGATCAAAACAAATGGCGAAATATAAACATCATTACCGATCTCTACCTCATCCGCAACGATAACGGTAAATGGAGAGATCGTCGCGTTCTTCCCGATTTTGAATCCAGCGAATTTCAATATCGGGATCCTTAAGAAGGAAGGCAACAAAAAGGTGGCCATCGCCAATAATTTTTTAAACGACTTGAAATTTCTTTTAACAAATATCATCTGACCAGCTTATATTGAGTTTTTTATTAATTATACCACTAATGGACAAAAAACTAATAATGTTTTCATCTCAATGCCCCTAGTTTTGCGAAAATATTTATAACTAAAGTTGGTCTTATGACGATAAAAAAAATGGCTTTTAAATAATATAAAAGTGCTTTAAAATAGCGCCCTGCTTTCATAAGTGACCGCCCGGCAATAAAATACAGCTGAAATAAACGGTACATCCCTTTTTTTGAAATTAGAAAGATTGGTTTTTTTTCATGCCAGAGAATGTGTTCTTTAATCAAAAACGCAACTCGCCCGCCAAAATAAGGGTCGACGATACTCAAGTTCCTGCCGGTAATCGAAAATTCCCCCAAGGCTTCATCGATAAAATGCATTTTAACGCCCCGTTTAGCCATCCTTAACCATAAATCATAGTCTGCCGCAGCATCGTACTCCTTTCTCAAAATAAAACCACCTAATTCCCGTAAAAGTTCGGCCTTTATCGTAGTCGCCCCAGGGACAAGACAGGTCCTTTCGTAAAGCAAAGTATCGAATATTTTCCCCGTTGGGGCACCGCACTTCCATTGTCCATTAATTTTTCCGTTAACCCTTATATTTTGGTTGTGGCACACTACGCAAACATCGTGATCTTCTGCAAATACCTTTCTTACATTTTCCAATCTCTCCGGATACCACATCTCATCGTCATCAAGAAAGCAAATGAGCTTACCCCTCGCTAACTGAATTCCGAGATTCCTTGGTGCATCGCAAGATTTCGTAGGATCGGAATTTCGTAGAAATATGAGTCGCGAGTCTTTTATTGCTTGCACTACCTCCTCTGTGCCGTCCGTAGAACCGTTATCGATCACCAAAAATTCAAAATCCTTAAAAGTTTGATTTAACACGCTGTGAATAGCCCGCGGCAACAAATCTTTACGATTAAATGTCGTCAAAATTATTGTAAATAATGGTTCTTCCATCTTTCAAGAATTTATATACGATTTCATCAATTTCAAACCAGCAGAAGCATCATGTAAAATAGTTTTACATGATCGGGTAAATTTTTCAGTATCCAACCTCGACCTTAGAGGTCGGGGCACCATATTAACCGAAGGCTCGTTTACTTCTTTAACAAGTGAAGAATCCAACCCCAAAATCGTACATGCCTGTATAGCCCATTGATATCTGTTTATAAAACTGCTGCCGGCAACATGAAAAATTCCATTTGCGTCATTAAAATATAATTCAATAATTGATTCCGCCAAATCACAAACATAAGTGGGATTCCCCCATAGAAATGACGGGGCATCGAAAATTTTTTTATCCCTTAGAGAATTATAAAGATTCATGATATAGTTGGGCGTTATGGTTTTTGGATCCCAGCCATATACATTGGTCGTTCTGACGATCAAGTAATTCGTAAGATTTTGCTGTATCCATTGCTCTGTCTGAAGTTTTAGTCTCCCATATAAATTTAACGGATTTGGCGAATCGTCTTCTTTGTAAGACGCTTTTGAGCCATTAAAAACATAGTCCGTAGATATAAAAACCATCGTTGCGTTAATGTCCTTACAATAATTTCCAATATCTGCGGTCGCATTCAAATGAAAATCAGCAGCTATCCCTGGATTCGATTCACAAAAATTTACTCCTCCAGCAAGGTTGGCGCAATGAAATATAACTTTTGGAGAAAATTTTGAAAAAATTCCCTTGGTTTGCTCCGGGTTAGTAATATCTAATTTTAACAAACCTTCTTCCGGCCTTTTATTGTATGTGCCCTGCCATTTTTTTCCTTTGTCTGTAAGTAACTTACCCACATACCTACCTACAAGGCCGTTCGCACCGATAACCAAACATTCGATATTTTCTGGAGCGGACATCTATCTATCGATTCTCTCCCATTTATAAGGCACTTTATCTCCGTGCGGTTCATAGCGAATCATCTCATCCGGCTCGTGCGGTAGTGTGGCGCAGTTGGCCACAATCGCTGTCTTCGCCCCTATCGTCTTATAGCCGTTTATAACCCCTGTCGGAATACGAACTAGCTGATAGTTATCCTCGCCGATAAATAGTTCCATTAGCTCTTTATAAGTTGAGGAATTGGACCTATTATCGTAAAGGATGAGTTTTATCATCCCATTAATTACCGCATAAAACTGAACCTGTTTGGTATGCTCATGCCACCCTTTCACGGCCCCAGGATATGCGGTGGAGAAATAAATCTCCCCGAACTTTTCAAAATGCGGATCTGTGCATTTAAGCATATGCATAATCATACCTCTTTCGTCACAGATTTTTTTAAGCGGGATTATAATAACGCCTTCTATCATTTTCTGCCTCCTGTTAAAAAAGATTTTTATTCATTTTTCCGGAATCAAGAAGCGATGTAACTGTCCTTATTCGAAAATATTTATCTGACTTAAAATCATCAAAGGTCAAATTATATTTCTTATAGGCATCGAGCAATTCTTCTATGCCCTTTTTAAGATTCCATTTAGGCCTAAAGCCGGCTAGGGTGTTTTTAAACCTTGAGAAGTCAACCTTGTAACTCCTCTCGTCAGAACCCGTCTCATTTAATATTTTAACCTTTGACTCTGGCAATGCTTTTTGAATTTCAAAAGCGATATCTTTGACCCTGTAGTTTTCCCCCTTAATTCCGACGTTAAATGCCTGACAGTGAACTTTTTCAACAGGGGCTTTAAGCGTAGCGAGAAAGGCATTGCATATGTCTTCAATATGTATTATCGGCCTCCACGGAGTACCGTCACTCATTATCCTAATCTCGCCCGTAAGGTATGCCCAAGCAAGAAGATTATTCACAACCAGATCAAGCCTCATTTTCGGCGAGACGCCGTATACAGTAGCATTGCGCAGAAATACCGGATGGAAATCCCTATCTGCCAGTTGTGCCAAACCGTATTCTGCATTAACCTTCGCCTTGGCATACGCTGTCATGGGAGACAACCTGCCTTCTTCATTTACAGGAACATCTGATTTAGATTTTCCGTAAATACTGCAAGAAGAAGCAAAAACGAATCTTTTTACGCCTATCTCTCTACAAATTTCAGCGATTCTTATAGTTGACCTGTAATTTATTTCATCTGTCAGATTAAGGTCAATCTCACCGAGCGGATCATTCGAAAGGGCTGCAAGATGAACTACGGCGTCCACCCCTTTTAAATCATCTTTGTCCAATCTTCTTATATCTTTTATGATTTGCTTGTTGGGCTTAGAAATTTCCGGTACAGGGAAAAATAAGTTTTCTCTAAACCAATTGCCGTCCAGGCCTACGACATAATAAGATTCCCTCCTTAAAAATTTCGTCATGACCGTTCCGATATAACCTGTGTTACCGGTCAGTAAAATTACTGGACCTGCTTTACTCAAAACTTGACCCTCTCCTTTCCTAACCATTTAAAGAAAATAAGAATATAAAGATAAAAGAGGCGCAATACCTCTTTAATTTCATCCAAAAAGTTTAGCGGCACTATGTCCATTTTGAAATTATTTGCCCTTTTTACATGAATGAAATACCCGATTGAATGTGTAATATTATTTTTTCTATATACGGGATAAAATTCCGGAGTAATTTGATACGACAATGTGTATAGTGTTAATGCTAATTTTTTGTCCCTGAACATATCATAAAGCGCATCTCTAAGGGTATTCGTTGTAAAGTTTTTAATATAAGAGTTTGTAAAAATAACTGCTTCTCCTTTATCTGTAAGGTGTTGATCCAATCCCGCAAATATAGTTAGAGCAATTTCCATGCCAAGAAAGCCGCCATATCTATGCAGGACGTCTCTTCCTTCTTCTGGCATAAGTTCAAAAGGAGGATCCGAAACAATCAAATCATACTTTTCCTTTATATTATCATAACAGTCTGAAAAAAAAGAAGTTATGTTATAAATATTGTTTAACTTGGCGTTTATGTCCATCGTCTTTACCGCATGGGAATTTATATCAACGGCGTCAACCGAATCGGCAATTTTGGCAATTTCAATAGAAATAAGCCCTGCCCCACAGCCAATCTCCAGGACCCTCGCTAAATCTCTGCCAAAATGCATCTTTCTTAAAAATTCCAAAAAGGTAACCGAATCATAATTTACATGTGCATATTCAGGGCCCTCCATATCAGACTTCGCGACAAGAAAGAACCCTTCGTACGGAACAAATCTAAAATTAAAACTGTACTTCCCATCTTTACAATTTATGATGCCATTTTTTATAAAATCATTCATTTCATCCGTGCTAAAAAGTGTAAGTAAAAAATCCTTACCTATGGGCTCATTTATAAAACAGATTCTATATAAACCATAAAGTCTGGGATATCTCTTCTTAAAAACAAAATGGTACAGTCTATAAAAACGAGAAGAATGAAAAAGACAGGGTGCTTTCTGATAGAAAAACGACTTAAATACGTAAAATTCCCTGCCTATTGCGAGGGATTTGCGCGTCGGCAGATATTGGAGTTTGTTGTAGCCGTTTTTTTCGAGCCTTTCTTTGATTATTTTAAAGTGTTGCAACATAATTTGCTTTTATACCTTTGATTTTCGACCTTAAGGCTCCTACCCAATCATATGCACCTTTTATCTTCATCTTCAGCCTAAAAGGGCCGTCTTCGCTATGAATACGGATTCTTCTTAAAGCGAACTCATCGCTATGCTCAGCCGAATTACTCCCCATAATATTGGTATAGGCATAATTATAATTTGATTCTTTAAGGACTGCCTTAATCCCTCCATTGAAAGAATCCACATCGCCAAAAGGATATGCAAAACTATCTATCTGATGTCCCAGGACCTGCTCTATGCGGCTCTTTGAATCCGATAATTCCGACTTCAGCTGTTCCTCAGAAACTCGAGTCAAAAACTTGTGCGTCTTTGAATGCGAGCCAAATCTCATCCCAGCTCTGTCCATAATTTTAATCTCATCCCACCTCAAAGGCCGCTCCTTAAAATCCTTGCCGCCAAGGACTTCGGATTTAATCTTTCCATCTACAAAATCTGTAACGAGAAAAAATGTAGCGCTAAGATTATATTTTTTAAGCAGTGGAAAGGTGTCCGTAAAATTATTGCTGTATCCGTCATCAAAAGTAATATCTATTCTATTTTTATTGCCTGAGATGACCTCTAAATGCTTATCAAAGATCTCTGGAAGAACATTAATTCTGTAAGGGTCTGCCTGAGGTTCTATATGTCCGACAGAGTGATATACAAGCGTAACATCGCCTTTCCTTTCTCGAAAATAAATCAATAAATATATCACAAGGCTGATGATATCTCTCAAAAAAAGCACAACTTTTTTACGAAACGTCAAATTCCCCTTCCTCGTTTAAGAAACTTCATATATTTTTTTCCATTCTTCATCCCACGCCCCAAATTTTATTGGTCTCATCTTTTCCTCTCCCCAACAAAACTCAAAATGCGTGCGTCCTCGTGCGGATGATTCGTCTTTACGAGTTCGGATTGAACGATATTGAAACCCGCCCTCTTTAGTATCCCAAAATAGTTGTGAATAAACATAAACCCTCGATAAAGTATGCTCGGTCTATCCTCCTCCAAGAATTCATACGGACGGAAACTTTGGCGACTTATCCCTATCGGCTCTAAACCAATTATATAACGAAACTCTGATTTAAAGACTTCTTTATACAATTTCTCGATGAAACTTTTGGGCAACAAAGTCAAAGTTCTCATATGGAAAAATATCCCATTATCGAATTTTGTTTTTAATAAAACCTCCATTACGTCGCCTGCGATGAATTTCATATTAGCTATATCGGAAAAAGCCCACTCATTGTAAAGTTTCGTGTATCGAGATCTGTCTATCCCTAAAAATTCTATCTGTGGGTATAACTTCGCAAGTATGCTGTCTATATGTGCGTAGGAAACCCCGAAATTGACGAAATTTTTTATCTGATCATCGGACTTTATGATACCGAATATCTTCTCTATTGCGTGCTTATAAAGCAACTCCGACTCTGATTTCGAGCCTTTAAAATTCTTATCCTGAAGTTGCTTATGATAGTCTAATGTCCTGCGAAATTCCCCATCTTCGTCCTCATAGCCGTAGGAACTGCCGAATGATTGGGGATTTTGGCAATCGTTTTGCAGAAGTTTCAAATACTTTAACTTCTCTCCCTCTGTCTTCTCTAAATCCCCCACAAAAAGAAATATCCTGCCCATAACACGCAAGACTTTGCCTAAAAAAGGTATTCTATAAACAATGACCTGCAAGAAAGAGATAAACCGCTCTTTTACTAGCCATTTTGTTGAAACCTTAATTTTTAGATGATTGAAATTCATTTTTTTATAACGTATCCATAATTTTACTTTTCATACCTCGTTTAAGTCTGAATTTGTTATGTCCAACTGAAATATCCTTCCTAATAACGCACCTTCCGAGAAATACTCGTAATAGATGTTGGGCTCTTTTTGCTTATCAGGTAATTTCCCATAACCAGATAATCTATCCCTGTGGAATAGAAGCACCTGATAGCATCCTTTGGAGAATTAACCATCGGTTCTTTGTCTACATTAAAAGAGGTGTTCAAAAGAACCGGAACTCCTTTAATTGCCTCAAATGCTCTCAAGAGCTGGTGATAAAGCGGATTTACATCTTTGCTAACCGTTTGCACTCTTGAAGTTCCATCGATATGAACCACTGCCGGAATTTTCTGTTTAGCGATATCCTTCGCCTTTATTACAAAGAGCATAAAGGGGCTGACTTTTATACTTTCAAAAAATTTATCGGCATCCTCGACCGTTATTGAAGGAGCGAATGGACGAAATTCCTCCCTATGTTTAACATGCTTATT
>Ga0111183_1008_pt1 | contig 29134 bp, 26 predicted proteins | sample DeeMarSWOR324_28_FD_80238 | JGI IMG/M metagenome (GOLD analysis project Ga0111183, IMG submission 80238) | Omnitrophica WOR_2 bacterium SM23_29 | reverse complement strand
CCTCTGCGAATGTAACGGCGACCATCGCTTCTTCCGTCTTTTTTGAAATATTCTCCTCTATAAAAATTTGGATTAATGTATTAATTAACGTCCGTGACCTTTTGGGGTTTTTATCTTCGTAGGATATCTGAAATACGTCAGGCGCTTTCATCCTTACTTCCGTGCGCTTGCGGATGCCTAAAATTAATTTTTCATATGTCAGCGGATCGGTTACGCCTTTATCCAATTCAAGTGCTTTAACCAATGTAATTAAGTGGGGGTAACTGAGAATCTTTTCTGTTAAGGTCTTAAGCTGCTCGGCGAGGGTTGGCGATAATATTTCGGGAGGAAAAAACTGCCTATCGTAGCAGTAAAAAATACTATGAAAAAGGGCAACATAAAAAGCCACTTGCGGTGGAATACTATCTGTAGATAATCCCTTAAAGACGTCTGGATTTTCTCGGAAGTTATCTCCATAATCTATCTTTATTCCATATCCAATAATTTCATTATCTCTCTTCTTATTGCTTCGGCTTTCTTCTCCTCCATAGGTGGTGGTATCTCCACACCGCTCGATTGTTCTATCGACTCCTCTATTAACTCGTGGGTCCTTCCTGTCCTATCCATAGTTGCTTTATATTCCTTCCTCGATATGGTCTGACGATTTTCATTCGTCAATATATGGGGCGTTATAAAAACTACTATCTCTTTTTTTACATCCTCTGTCTGTTTGCTCCTAAAAGCTAACCCGAGCAATGGGATGTCGCCTAAAAGAGGAACTTTGTTTACCGTCTTCTTCTTCGAATCCTTAATCAACCCCCCTAAGATTATAGTTTCGCCATCTTTGACCATCATCGTTGTATCAGCTTCTGTGGTATCTCGGGCAACTGAATTACCAGCCTCGGTAACCCTTCTTGCGGTACTGACTTCAGGATGTATCTTCATAGTAACGTACTGGTCTTCACCAATCTGTGGGGTAACATTTAATTTAATTCCGACATCAATGAACTTGACTTCTTCGACAAGTAACTTTGTAACAGGGTCCGTCGTAGCAACTGTATATGGCTCGCTGCTACCAATCAAGATATTCGCCTCCTCCCCACTGATAACCACCACCCTCGGACTTGAAAGAACTTCTGTATCCGCCCTGCTCTTTAACGCCTCCAAAGTTATGGCATATTCATCGGCGGTCAAGCTTCCAATTTTGAATATTCCTCCTGTCGTAGTTAGATTCATAGGAAATTTTGAGGCGAGATCAACCAAAGAAGGGTTGTGAAGACTATCGGTGTCTTGAGTTTGCCACTCTATACCAAGTTTTGTGGTCTCGTCTAATGTCACCTCTAAAATCTTAGCTTCTATGAGCACTTGCTTATGCTGAACATCCCAACCTTCGATCAATTCATCAATATTGTCCAAAATCACAGGAGTTGCCCTCACGATTACGCTGTTAGTTCGCTCATCTATATAAATATCTCCCTTCTCCTTCGAAATTATCTGTAATAATTTCGTTTCGATATCCTTTGCTTCAGAGTATAGCAATCTATATTTGCGCATCTCCGTCTTCTGGTCCAATTCCTTAAGCGCTTCCTCGATCTCCTTTACCTTCTCAGGGGTGTCGGTAACAATAACCTGATTGTTCTTTGGGTTTACCTCGATTCTTCCGCGCGACGTTTTCATGGATAAGAGAACCCGTCTTAAATCAACGACATCGGCATACTCTAACGTAAACACCCTTGTCTGAAGATTGACAAATCGCCTTTCCTGAAATAAATCCTGATAGGTATAAACGTTGATTATTCCGTTTTCTATCGAATATAAGTAATTGTTTGTCTTTAATACTGCGTCCAATGCTTTATAGACGCTCACGTTTTCCAACTTTACCGTGACCTCGCCAACTACATTCTTGCTTATGGAGACATTTAATCCGCTTTGTTCGGCTATCGTCTTCAAAATCGTCTCTATATTCGTATTTTCAACGTCGAGCGTCACCGTCTTCTCTTGAGCACATAAAGGAAGTATAAATATAAAAAATGAAATTAAGAAAATCGCGTTAAAAGATAAAAAACCCCTCTTAACTTTCATTTTTAATCTCCTTTAAAGCGCGACACACTTTATTCTTTCCATCCGCCTTGGCTTTATACAAGGCTTTGTCAACCTCTTTTATGAGGTCTAACTTTGATGTGGCGCTTTCCGGATAATTTGCTACTCCAATACTTACCGTTAGATTAATCGGGGTATCTTTTGTTCCAAAAGCGTAATTTTTTACGACCTTCCTAATCCTCTCGGCCAGGATAAAGGCGCCTTCTATATCTGTCTGAGGTAAAATGACCGTAAATTCTTCGCCGCCGTATCTCGACACGATATCAATTTGCCGACAAATCATCTTTAAAATTTGGCCTAATTCCTTCAATACCTCATCGCCTTGAAGGTGTCCGAAAGTATCGTTTACTTTCTTAAAACCATCTATATCTAACATAATTAAACTAAAGCTCTGTTGATATCTTAATGCCCTCTGAATTTCCCTCTCAAGGGCATCGTTGAAATATCTATACACATAAAGACCGGTTAGCCCGTCAAGAATGGACAACTCTTTTATCTTCTTATGAAGTAGAGTATTATTTATCGCCACGCTCGAATGGTGCGCTATAATAGAAAAAACCTTGAGGTCCTCGCTGGTAAAAGCGTTTGGAAATGAATTGGTAATGGCTAACATGCCGAGGGGCTTATTGTCAACGAGCAGTAGGCTCCTCTGATAGGAACTCAAAATATTCCTGCTTCCTACATAAGTCGCAATGACGTCGGGTCCGTCAGTTTGAGTAATTTGAACTTGTTCTGGCAAAAGCGCACTCCCGCTTAACTCATTAAACGTCTCTGTCATCTTTGACTTAAAATTATCTATTTCATCTTGCGTTACCGGATATTTAATCTCGACTATTATCTCCGCCCCCTTTCCTTCGTCGACAAATAACAATCCGCACACCTGGAAATCGATGGAACGTTCGATGATCTCCAGAATAGCCTTTACAATCTCTTTATAATCTAACCTCGAATATACTATATTACTAACCTCTTGGGAAATTGTCAATTCATATAGTTCATCATCGAGCGAATGGGCGATATTTACTAATGTTTCCCTGCTCTTCTTAAGCTTCTCCATTTTTCCCTTCGCCTCTTGGAGTTCTTTCTTCCAATGCGAAGACTCGATCGCCGTCGATATCTCATTTGTCAAGATAGTAAGTAGCGCTAAATCATATTCCGTAAAAAGTTCTTTAGAAGATTTGTTGTTGACATTTATCACACCGACCACATCTTCCCTTATTCGAATTGGCGCGCTCAATAAAGATCTCGTATAATACTTATTATCGTTCTTTCTGGAGAATCGTTCATCTTTTTCGATATCGCGTATTAGTAAAGGATTTCCCCTCTTCGCCACCCAGCCAGAGATTCCTGTCCCTAGTTTTACGCGCGTTTTATCTATCACATCTTCGCTTAACCCTTTGGCTGCTCTAATGACCAGTTCTTGTGCTTGTTTTTCGAGCAACATTAATGAGCCAAGTTCGGAATCTATCATCATCATGATTTTATCTAGAAGCTCGCTTAGGACTTCTTCGGAGTCTTCTGAGGTAAGATCTTGATTGACTTGATACGCCTTTGTAAGACGTTCTAAAACTTTTTTAAACTGTTCGCTCTGAGCTTGAAATTTATTAACTACTATTTGCTTTTCAAATACCTTTATCGCCTGACCGATATTCTCTTCGAGTTCATCTTCGGTTGTAAATCTTATGATATTCTCTTTGACCTCTGGTTTTGCCCCCCAAAGTCTGAATCTATCTCTTTCGTTTTCTATTATGATTAAAATTGGGGTATCGATAAACCTCGGACCATTTTTCAATAATCTATAAACGTGACAGCCATTGATATCGCTTATTGCGGGGTCTAACAAGATAAGGTCGGGGCCTTCTTCATAGACTTTTTCTACCCCGTCCAAGCCATTGAGGGCACAGAAAGTCTCGTATCCCTTTTTAACAAAGATGCCAGAAAGCATCTGAGCTAATTTAGAATTATCTTCAATTATTACTACTTTTTTCTCGTTCATATACTATATAATATTTTTACTAAATTACAAAAAAATCCCCTTCTTCCCAAAGATTCTCTCTTGGCTTTGTTTTTTCGTTTAGAATACAACAAATCGGGGGGCTTGTCAAGTGACTATAAGCCTAAAGGTAACATTAAAATAAAATACCTTTAAAAACTAAATTTGTCAAGAAAAAAATATTGCTATTTTAGAGGATTTTTTTGCAATTAGAGGGAATCTGGACGGAAAGTGGTGCCGGGAGAGGGAGTTGAACCCTCATGGAGTTAAACTCCATCGGATTTTAAGTCCGAATCGTCTACCAGTTCCGACATCCCGGCATTTAATTTTTGATTCAGTTCTTTGGAGGCGACGACCGGATTCGAACCGGTGAATCGCGGTTTTGCAGACCGCTCCCTTAGCCACTTGGGTACGTCGCCAATATCTCGATTGGGCAAAATATTAACATACAAAACTACAGAAGTCAAACAAAAAGGCACTTAAGATTTAATCTTAAGTGCCTTTTCTTGCCGTTACACTGACTTGAGTTTAATCCTTACGGGGTAGTTACCTTTACATGCCCACCCTTGTAAAGCCTTATCGTCACGCCTGTATGCCTTGTATCGGAAGCAATCTCCATAGTGGAAGCAGAACCAGCCGTCGGCTGTGTATAAGAATATACGGTGGTTGATGTACCCTCTACGGTAGTGGTATTTGGACAATCATATACATTGACGTCGTCAACATAGTTTGGATACAAACTTCCGATTGCTGCAGGATAGGCTTCGTTATAGTCAGCACTATATAAAGCTAGAGCGCTACCTAATTGCTTTAAGTTACTAATGCAAGTCGTCCTTCTTGCTTGCTCTCGGGCTCTACCCAGTGCAGGCATTAATAATCCTGCCAGGATAATTATGATAGCCATGACTACTAACAACTCGATCAGTGTAAAACCCTTTTTCGCTGACATCGACATTTCACCTCCTTTCATTTCCTTTCATAATAAAAGATACTATAACTTCCATCCCTTGTCAAGTATAATTTTCATATTTAAGTTATAACATCCTTTCTACTTTTGCAAGTATTTTTTTTGATAGCAAATTCTTGGAAGAAAAAAACCTCTCAATCTTTCCTTCGCGGTCTATAATAATAGTTCTAATCCTTTGACTTCCAAAAGGAGGATTACTTTTGTCAAACAAGCTTGAAACAATCAAATCTAAGTTCTTCAGCTTCAATTTCTGCTTCGCATTCTTAATTAAACTTTCAGTCTCTAATGAAAACCCGACTAAAATCCTATCTTCTTTTCTCTTGCCGAGTTCTAATAAGATATCGGGATTCCTCTTGAGTTCAATGATTAGGCGTTTACGTATTTTTTTAATCTTCCTTGAAATATACTTTGTCGGCCTGTAATCTGAAACGGCACCAACCATGATTAAGCAATCTACGAACGGATAATATTTCTCCGCGGCAGTTTTCATATCCAGCGCCGTTACAACGGGGATAAATTTAGCTCTTTTGGGCGGTGACAAATACGTTGGTCCGCTTATAAGAATTACTTTATGCCCCCTGCGAAGAGCGACATTGGCAATTTCATAGCCAAGGGCCCCGGTAGACGGGTTTGAGATGAAACGTATTGGGTCGATAAATTCTCGCGTAGGACCAGAGGTTACCAATATTCGCAAGGACGCTTTAGGATGGGGCTTTTTGTTAACTCGACTCAACTCCTTAGTGACTTTTTAACTTCTCTTATTATTGAATCTACCTCCGCAATGTGGCCAATAGCATCATGACCGCACGCAAGAGGTCCTTTAATAGGTCCGATGAATTTAACGCCGCGGTCTTTTAATCTCTTTATATTCTCTTGAACGGCTGGATGTCTATACATCTTCTCGTTCATCGCCGGTGCAATTAAAAGTTTAGCGCTGGATGCTAATGCTACGCAGGTTAAGAGGTCATCGCAAATTCCATTTGCAATTTTTCCTATCGTGTTTGCACAAGCGGGTGCAATTAATATCAAATTCGTTTTATCGGCCAACGAGGTATGCAGCGGATTCCATTCCGTCGGAAGTTCAAATATTTCACAATACACCTTATTATCGGACAGGGTCTGCAAGGTCAATGGAGAAATAAACTCCCCTGCCTCCTTAGTCATTATTACGGTAATGTCAAAGCCGTCTCGGCGCAAAATATTTATAATATCGCAAGCTTTATAAGCGGCGATAGAACCCGTCACTCCTAAGACTATCTTTTTCTTCACCTTATTTTTCTTTCTTCTTATGTTTTATGCTTATCTTACCCTGGCGTATCTCCTCGAGGGCAATGGTTGAAACTTTCCTTGATTCGGTCTCGACCAATTTTGGACTGCCATCATTCAGTTCCAGTGCCCTCTTCGACGCTAAGATAACCAGCTTATACATCGAATTCGTCTTGTCCAATAGCTCCTCCACTGGGATATAGACCCTAAGCTTCAATTTATTACCTCACCTTAAGCCTTTCCGCAGTTAAAATTGTCTTAAGGCCTCCTACAGCCTCATTGAAATTATCGTTTACAACTGCATAGTCGAATCTCTTTAAATTTGAGATATCCTTACTCGCAAACCTCAAACGTTTTCCGATCTCCTTCAAGTCTTCTGCCGAGCGACTGATAAGTCTATTCCTTAATGCCTTTAAAGAGGGGGGCAGAATATAGATTGAAACCGCATTTTTAAAATTCCTCTTAAAGAATGAAGTGCCATTTACATCTAAACTCAATATGACGTCTCTACCGCGGTTAATATTTTTTTCTATAAAACCTTTCGGCGTAGCGTAGTAATGACCGAACGGTTTAGACCATTCCAAAAATTCGCCTTTTCTTAGTCGCCTTTTAAACTCGCCTTCGGAAATAAAATTATAATCTATGCCCTTCCTTTCCTCCTTTCTTGGAGGGCGTGTCGTAAATGAGATTGAGCGGGTTAAATTCGTCGTATTTTTTAAAAGGGATTTTATAAGGGATGTCTTGCCGCATCCCGATGGTGCCGAAATGACGAATATTAAACCTTTAGACTTGGGCATCGTGTCTTTTATTCTATATTTTGTACCTGCTCGCGAATCTTTTCTATCTCGCCCTTTATTGTAATAGCAATCTGCGCTATCCTATAATCGCTAGTCTTTTGACCGATCGTATTTATTTCACGATGAAGTTCTTGCGCGATGAAATCCAACTTCCTGCCAACTTCGTCTTTCCGCCTGAGCGTTTCATCGAAACTTCCCAAGTGCGCCTTTATACGAGTAATTTCTTCCGAAATGTCTGAGTTTTTAGCAAAGAGCGCTACTTCTAATTCAATCCTGCCTTTATCTAAATCGATTTTTCCAGCCGAAAGCTCCTTGATTTTTTTTAAAAGTTGGGCGCGGTATTCTTTAAGGACGGTTCTCGAACGGCGCTCTATCAGCGATATCTCTTTTAATATGGTATTTTTTCTCTTGATGATATCCTTGCGCAGATTCCTTCCCTCTTTTTCTCTCATCTTAACTAACGAGTTTAATGCCTTGCCCAATGCTTCTTTAACGTTCAGCCAAAGTTTAGCTTCTTCTCTGGGCTCTATTTCAACTGTTACAACGTTTGGAAAAGAGATTATTTGGGAGAGGCTGATATCGTCCTTTAATTTCAATGAACGCTTTAGGTCAAGAAGTAATCTTTTGTATTTGCCTGCGAGTTCGTTGTCTATTACAAGTTTCGGGCTTGCCTTTCTTGGACCTTCGTACGTTAAAGAGATGCTGACCTTGCCCCGTTTGATCTTCTTGGCAACTTCTAGCCTTATCTTATCGTCGAAGATCATAAAATTTTCGGGTAACCTGTTCGATATATCAAAGAACCTGTGATTTAACGTCTTTAACTCAACCTGTATCTTGCCCTTGGGTGCCGCTGCTTCACCTCGCCCAAAACCTGTCATGCTTCTTACCAATTCATTCTCCTCTTAAAAGTCCATCGCAGTATAAATATGCTTGGGAAGTCCGGAACACTGTTTATTCAAATAAAATTTACTAATAATTATCTGCGCCTTTAACAGACGCCTCATCTCTGCAACTGAACGGTAATTAAACGGATTTAATTCCGTCAATCTCTCCTTAGACAAGCCCTCGACCTCAACCGGCACCAAAACTTTATTCCCAAAGATTGGATGGGGTTCGTATTTAACCGCTCCCCTTGCCGCTTGAAAAAGAAAAAGTTCCGTCTCCTCGATCGTAGGACCCGTTCCGCCGACAGGCCTTATTTTACCCCCTATTTCTTCAAACTTGGTTTTAGGTAATTTTACCTTTTTATTACCTAAACGAACCTCTGTCCAATCATATTTAGAACCGATCCTTCCGGTAGTACTTATCTGATATACCTCTAAAGGATTATTAGTTTTTCCTCTTTTTTTGATAAATTCGTAAAAACGTTTTACATGCGCGGCGTTACCGACGCCCATCGTAAACGGAAGACAGTACCTCGACTCGTACTTCTCCTCGCCCACACCCTTCCTGCTCTGAGCAGGATGTCCTGTGGTACGTCCGTCCGCCAAAACCTTTGCCGCAAACGAAGCATCATTCAATTTCAGCCAAGCATAATCGGAAATATAGCCGGGGCTTATGAATACGGCCATATTTAATGGTTCGGTTGAATCCACATTTCCGTCGAAGAAACCCGTATCCTCAAGCATCAACACCGTCCTTGCGTTTTGATTCGGTCTTCCATGGAACTGGAATAGCTTTCCAGCAAAACTAACATTTCCATTTTCATCCCACTCGGTATTTTCATGTAAAGCACCGGACGCTGAAGCTGCACGATACATTGCAATCTGGTTCTCGCTGAGGTCCTCCGTTTTCGTCCAACAACCTCTTTCTGGACTGACTACTTTATCCTCAAATACTCCAACAACATCATCATTTTTTATAACCTGGTCAGAAACATATTTTGATATGTCAACGCCGAATTTTTCTTTAAATATAGGGGATGTTTGGTTGTTTACCGTATACATACCATGGGTCGATTTACCGCTTCCGGTCAAACCCCAACATGCCATGACTATCCTCTTGTTCTTCCTATCAACCTTTTGGGCAGTAAATTCCTTTAAGCTCGCATGCTCACCGGTTCCTCCCTTCTTGTAGACATGATATATCCAATGAGAAAGGAAGCCTTTCTTGCACTCGCCCTGATAGGAACTGGCAGTGATAATTGAAAAATTATGATTTGGGAACCTAATTACCCGTAGCATTTCGTGAGAACCGGGAACGTTTGGATTCTCTAAATAGTGAGGTATATAGAAAATTGTAACGTCCGGCTCCTTTGATGGATCGCCGGGGAAATTCAATTGCTTCCACCTGTAGGCGATATCTGGAAATTGTGGGTCTATATAAAGCCGACTTTTCATCTCCGCTATCGAGCCAGGCTGCCCTAAGTTTGCGTCGATTTGTATCATCGGTTTGCAAAGGATCTGTTCTAATACGCTCCGCATTAGCTGAATGTGCTCTGACCTTAAATCTTCGTCCTTTTCCACGACGACGCTTCCTGCAGCACTGCGGTTCCAAATATTCGATGTCCATCCCCAACTTCCATTTTTGTATTGAGTCCCGTAGGATTTTGCCCTCTCTAATAGATCGGGGGGATTATTCTGAATCGCCGTTATACCACTAGCGGTCTTTTTTTCGACTACTCTTTTAAAGATATTTAAAAAATTACTGGCTGTAATCTCCTCTGAACGGATGAGCATCATACCCACGCTTTCTTCTCTATATTTTTAAGCTTTATGATTTTTGCAGGATACAGATCCACTATAATTTCTTCCGGCTCGAACCAAAGCTTTATCTCTCGTTCAGCCTCAAATTCGTCCTTCGAGGTATGAATTACATTCTCATAAACGCCCTTGGTCGTTATTCGACCGTAGGCGCCTCGGATTGTCGTCGGATCAGCCTCCTCCGGATTTGTAGCGCCGGCGATAGACCTTACCTTACCAATCGCATCCTCCCCCCAATAAACCATCGCCAGGACCTTTCGCCTCTCGTGTAATTCTCCCTGAATATATTTTATGAGCTCCCCGAAGAACGGTTTATCTTTCATGTGCTTATAATGCTCCTCGGCTAGCTGCCTGTTTACGCGAATTATCTTTGCGGCGACTATCTCCAGCTTCGTCTCAGACAAGCGCGTCAAGATATTACCCGTAAGGGATTTCTTAAGGCCATCGGGCTTTATTAGAACCAACGTCTGTTGTATCATAGTAAACTTATATTCTATTAAATAAGATATTAAATTGTCAATAACTTAATTCTTGCAATCTGTCCAGTTTCTCCCTAGCATCGGCATAATTCGGGTCTATCTCTAATGCCTTTTCCCAGTACTGCCTTGCTAAATTAAGGTTCCCAAGCTGGGCGCAGACATTGCCGATATTATAGTATATATCCGGCATATCAGGGGCTAGCCTCAATGCTAACATATACTCCTCGAGCGCCCTTTTTGGATTCCCAAGTTCAGAATATACCCCTCCGAGGTTGACACGGGCTGCTAATGTATAAGGATAGATATCAAGTGCTTTCTCATACGACTGTGCCGCCTCTTTAAGTTTCCTTGCTTTAAGGTAAGCGCCGGCGAGATCATTCCAGTAATTGGCGTTAGTCGGAACTAATTCCACAGCCCTACGATAAAATTTTATAGAATCTAAGTACTTGTTATTCCTATAATGAATTTTACCGATATATATAAAAGCGAGGGCAAAGGTTGGATCCAATTCCATTACCTTCTCGTACATCCTTATCGCCTCGTCCTCATCGCCCAATTTCTCGTTTAATACCCCTAAATTTATATAACCATATACGGCGTGGACGCCGGTAGGATTGAGCCTCAAAGCCTCTTTGTACTCGCAAGCCGCCTCTTCATACATCTCTAACGTAAGATAAGTATTGCCGAGATTTGTATGTAAACGCGAACTCTGTGGAACATATTTTAACATGTACTTATAAAATGTAAGGTGATCTTTCCAGATATAATTTTGTTTGAACGTCAAATAACCCGACAATACAAAAACTCCAAAAAGAAAGATTATAATATATGGCCTCACGGATTTAAAACCGACAAATTTGGTCAATACGGCTGAGAAAACCAAAAAGAATCCTATGGATGGAATGTATAACCAATGTTCGGCAATAAAGGCGTTTATTGGAACCAGATTTAAAACTGGAAGCAGGTTCAAAAAGAACCAAAGAGAACCGAAAGTGATAAGCATAAAACGCTTTCGGCTTCGCCAGATGAGAAAGCCAATGACAATAAGAAATACCAATGGCACAAGGACCCTGATTTCAAATAAGGAGCCCGGCGGATTTGCCATATATTCCATATGCTCCATATGCAAGCCGAACGGAGAGACTAGCAATCTCAAATAGGTTAGGATTACCAAAGGGATGGTAAAAAGACGATTCGTTAACGGAATAAATTTAGTCACCAAATATGCTTCCTTCACATTGCTCAAAATTACAGACCTGACCAATCCATATGATAGCAAGGCCGCAAAGAATGGTATGTATTTGTACAGGCTTTTCGGTTTAAAACGCGTCTTGCTAAAACAGACCTCGTACAGAATGAAAGAAAATGGAAAAATGACGGATGCCTCTTTCGATAACAGAGCCAGGATAAAAGACAGGAAAGAGCCGAGGTAATAAAATCTCTTCGAATGAGTTTTGCTGTTGAAATATCTGATAAAAAATATAAGCGAAGTCAGTCCAAAGAAAGCAGCCAGCGGGTCTGCCCTTCCCGATATATAAGTAACTGCCTCCGTATGTATGGGATGTACGGCGAACAAAAGTGCCGTAAGAAACGGCAGCAACCCTTGGTTGCCACAGATAAGTACAACAAGACAATATACCAATACGGCATTTGCCAGATGAAGCAATAGATTTATAAGATGATATCCATAGGGGTTAAGTCCACCCAACTTATAATTCAAAGCAAAGGTCGTCATCAAAATTGGACGATAGAATCGTCCGACCATATCTTGAGAATACACGTTCTGTAAAAAAAGGCGGGGTATATTGCCGATATGTCTAATCTGTAAATTATCAACGATTAAACCTCCGTCGTCCCAAATGAGCGGGTTATTTAATGAGTTGGCATATACTAAGACGCCGGCGGCAATTATAAGAAAAATTGCAATTAAATATGCTGATCTTTTCTCCATTGCTTAAAAAATTAACCCCGGATAAAAAACTCCCTAATGATTTGAAAGAGATAGGCCGTGCTCCATTTAAACCTTTGGAGCTTCCTTTTGCCGCCGATCCTCTTCGGCTCATCTGCAGGTATCTCCGTAACTTTAAGTTTTTTCTTTGCCGCTCTAATCGAAAGTAAAGGTTCCCAACTTATCACGGTATGCAATATCCTCTCCGGGGTGGAATAACTTGAATCCTTATCCAAATCCAAATCTTGTATAAGGCTCCTCTTATATGCGCGAAAGATGCCCATCGCATCGGTGTACTTCGACCCGTGAAGTAGATTCAAAAGGCCCGTGCCAAACCAATTGCCGAAAGCGGTTAAAATGTCGTCGTCGTAACTTCTTGCGCCTTGAGCGTAGCGAGAAGCGATAACCATATCATATCCCTCTCTCATCTTATCAACCAAGATCGGTATCGCTTCGGGGATACAATTGCCATCCGGACTGAAGGTAATTATGATATCTGCGTTTACGTATTCTAAGGCTTCCGTATAGGCATTGCGTATTCCTTTTTCTTTCTGAACGAAGACAAAATAACCGTTCTCTTTAGCGTATTCGACCGTGCCATCCGTCGAGCCGCCATCTACTATGATTATCTGGTCAACCCACCCCTTCTTTATCTCCGGCATAACCTGCCTTAACCCATCGATCTCATTAAGAGTAGGAATCAAAAGTACGGTCTTCAGCGGCTGCCTCCTTTTGGTAATTTTAAGGTATATACTGTAAAAATTTGTTTTTTATAATCGTATTTCAAAATATACTTCGGATTTTCAAAATTTAGATATTTATAAAAATGACCCTCTATACAATGTTTGTAACCTTCCCCCCACCAACTTGCGAAAGTTATTTTTGGAGGCGGGCTAACGACATTAAAGGAGAAATCCTTTTCTGTCTTTTTACTATCAACGAAGTCGTAGACCTGGTCAAAATATGATTTTAGAGGAGCTAAGAGGGATGAGATGTGACCTATATCTCTCATTATGATGTTTGAGTGAAATAGTGTCAGGATAAGCATCAGAATTACGCCGGCGCCCTTTAGCATTTTGCTTATCTTTTTTTGGTCTATCAGGCAATAGACTATGATGCAGAAAAATACGTTGAAAATATATGCGAACCGGCATACCGAACCTACATATTTTACAGGGGAGGTAACGACCCTGCCTATCGAAGCAATATAAAGATAGACTAATATGAGCGGCAACAGAAATAAGATGATGATTCTATTCTCCTTTATCTTTCTAAGCGATAGCGTATTCAAAAGCAATAATACCGAGGCTGAGCCTAAGAGCAGACCGACCACATCTAATTTCGAGAGGTCAAGATAGAACCAGACCGTATCATAGAACCACGTCGTTAACATAGATGGAAAGAATATAAGCGTGGTAAAATTTCCAACAGCAAATAACGCTGATACCAGCGAATAGAACAATACCTCTGCGTTGAAAAATGTCCGATAACCGATACCCTTTACCGCGTAGGAAAAACCGTATAGCCTATGAATGACGTACAGGATTAAGAATACTAAGACCGGAATTAGGAAATACAACGACTTATAATAATCGACCTTTAAAATCCTTCCTCTCTTCCTATATAACAATATAAAAATAGAAAGAAAAGCCGCAAAGAATAATCCCACCTCGTTTAAAAGCACAATGGGCAGCTGTAAAAAGACCATGGTAGCCAACAATCCATTATTATTCGGATGGCGTCTTTTGTATAGGATCGCCAAATAGACCGATACAAGCATCAAAAGGATTTGCAGAAGATAAAAATTGTTATTCGTCCATATGACCAAATCGAAGCCCGTGCTCAGCGCGGAGAATACGAGAACGAATAGATATGCCAAATAACTATCGCTTATTTCCAACAAAATTTTTAATAACATGTATAGGATAGCGACGTGTAAAAGAAAGGTGAAGATATGAAAATATATATAATTGGAACCAAAGATAAATTTCTGGATGCCCAGGAATATAAGGGCCATGGGCCTGAAGGCAATCGAAAGGATCGGGTCGAGGCTGAAACTTTCGTCGGAATAGAATTTCAGGAAATACCTTAACCCAAAGGGCTCGCCCCGTGTGTGATACCAATAATTCCAATCGTCATGCCTAAAGATGTGGGAAAAGGAACCATTATATATGATGATATTTATTATAATGATTAATAAAAAAAGTAAGGCCCCCGGGGATGTCCTTCGCATCTTTTATGGTATAAACTTCCTTGCGGATAAGAGATTGTGGCTGATAGGGTCGTAAATGCCTTTGATACAAAAGAGATCTATAAAACTAAGGTAATTTATAATAAATAAGGCTACGATTGTTACAAAAACGAAGTAGGTCTGGCGCTGTTCATCTTTCTGTCTGAATAACTCATAGAGCAACTTAACGGAAAATAAAGCAATGACCATATCAAGATTTATTACAAAACGAACCACTTTAGAGTACCTAAAAAAGCTAAATATGATAAAGACGAGTGTAAAATATATCATAAAATATGTCGTCTTCCACTCAAAATTTCTGATCAACGTTGTGTAGCAAAAATAGCCTGTAAACAGTAGCGTTGTTACGGGCGAAAGCAATAAGTAATCTACGATATACCGATACCAGGGCCCGGTACAAAATAGTAATGCGTACGTGCTGGTCTGGATGCCGAAATGAACGTTCAGCGTCGCGCCAACTATTCTAAGGACATTTCCCACGCCTTGAAATAGAATGACATAGGCGGTGCTGAGCAAAAATAGGGGCACGAAAGCAATCCCCAAAAGATAGGCGCCGGATATGCTCTTTTTATATGCGTACTTATGTATAAAAAAGAAGAGTGCAAAAAATAACAATAATGCTATCGATGATTCTCTAACGGTGATGGAATAGGAGTAAGCTAATAAAAATATAAAATATTTAATCTTGTTCTCTTTCCTTAAAAAATCTAAAAACAACCAGATCACAAGAGCCCAGAGTAAATTCCCATGCATCTCCGACAAAGCACGCCTGCCCATAACCATCATTAAAGGAGAGGAGGAAAGCAATAGGGTGAATAAATATGCTACATCCCTATTAAAATTCCTTCTGGCAAAATAGAAAGATACAACTAAAAATAATATGAAGCAAAAGAGTGAAAATTGAGCCAAGGAAACGAGGGTATTTGGAAACAGTTTAAACCACAATGCGGTCGATAGGATGTGTCCGATCCTCAAAGGGGTAGGAAATAATCGCGCTTCTTTATTATCTATGTAAGTTTTTGCCAAAAACGGGAATTGTGAAACGCCTCCTTCGTTGACCAAACTTGCAAATATAAAATAATATCCTTCATCTGCAGTTTTGGCAAAGTTCTCCTCCGTAGGAATGGTAACGTATACGGAAAGGACGGAGAATAAAATCAAACAGATTATAACAACCCGAAATAACGGATTCATGATTAAGATATTATATTGTTATTATATCTACTTTGTCAAAGACAATTATTATGCAGTAATAAAATATTTAAAATTGACTTCGGAATTTAAAGCGCTTATAATTCATTATGATTAACGGATGACGATGTCTAAATCAAATTGGGGCATTCTGACCTTTATACTTATACTCTTCTTCACTCTGCTCTTCCTGCTTGGATGGCAGAGATTCCCTTTATTTCTGGACATATACTATCACCTCAACGTGATGCGAGGTTTTGAGTTAGCGGGCGGAATAGTTAACCATGACTTTTGGGAACTTGCTCCAGTAGGATACGTTCACATCTATCCGCCGTTATTCCACCTTTTGCTTCTTATTCCTTACAAGCTCGGTTTTAATCTACTATTTATAGCAAGGTTTTTTTCGACCTTCTCTTTTCCCCTTACCTTAGTTACCCTATATTTTACTATTAGCCGCCTTTTCTCTAAAAAATTGGGATTCTTCGTAACCACAGCTGCCTGCATACCATATACCTTTTTCCTTAAAGCCGCGATTACAATTCCGGCAAATCTCGCGTTAATATTCATCCTTCTTGCGTTTTATGCGCTAGAGAGAAAAAGGATGTTCGCAGCTTCGATATTGCTTTCTCTCTCATTCTATTCCCACTTAGGCCTGCCCTGGATAGGAGCCCTTACTTTTTTAAGTTACGGCCTATTAAGGAAAGAAAAAATGAAATCGATTATATGGATTCTGTTGCTGACTTTGATATTCTCTTCTCCGATGCTTTTTCACATCCTCTTCAACTTAGATAAGTTAGAGAGCGTGCTCGGTTTAAAAGTTGGCGAAAATGAATTGATCGAATTTTACCCATTGCTTTATCTATTCGCCATCATTGGACTATTGAAATTAAAAGTTAAAGGAATAGAAAGTCGAAGTCTATTTTTCTTTGCTTTGTTTATAGGATTCTTACCTATGGCAATAAACTACAGATATAGGTTAATAAGCGCGGAGGGCTTACTGCCAGTCATATTTTTCGCGGGTATCGGCCTGGAAAGATGCTATGATTCCTTATGCAAATTCTTTAAAACAAAAAAACTTAAATCCGCCTCAGTAGGATTCTATCTCCTCTTCTGTTTCATACTAATAAACTTCTTCTGCCCTACCATTTCGCTTTATAACACGCTCATTCCGCCTCATAAAAAGAAGGAGCTATCTTTCTATTTAAGGGACTCGACTATTGTCAACTCGCTTCCGAGTTACAAAAAACATTTCAGGCCCCTTGAGGTAAGCCTTTATAACGAAGATATGGAGGAATTGATTGGGATAATAACCAAAAACACAGAGAAGGGCGACATCATCTATTCCAATTACACCTACATTGGAGGGTTGCTTTCTGCATTCTCTGGAAGGGCAAATGCTTTGCACACATTTTATGAGGTTAAGGTACCGCCCTATCGCGTAAATAAAATAAGATCTTCGAAATTGCTGATTTGGTTGAAGGACCCGATAAGAGGGTTCGATGGCGTACTACGAATTTACGTCGATAAATATAAATTTAAGAAGATCGCACAGACAAAGATAGCGATTATCCTAATAAACCCAAACGCTCCTAAAATGAAACCCGTCAAACCCGTCGTCTCAACGCCTTTGGCTCTTTTGCTCCTGTTTTGTGCTTTGTTAGTAATCTGCTACGACCTCGCTTTAGCTCGGAAGAGATTCAATAATCTACCTAAGTCGTCGTTGGAATAATATTCGATTAAAATCCTGCCGCGTTTTTGATGGTGCATTATGGTAACTCTGGTACCTAGGATTTTCTGAAGCTCCTCTTCGATTGTTTGAATTTCCGGGCTGCGTTTTTTTAACCTTTTTCTCGACGGACCAGTCGTTCTCCGCCTTACGAAATATTCCGCTTCCCTCACAGATAAGCCGCGTTTTACAATCTTATTGCATAGTTCAAGTTGTGCCTCTTTTGACTCCAACATCAAAATCGCCTTTGCATGGCCCATAGAAATTCTTCCTGTGTAAATTTCATCTTTTATCTTCTCGGGCAGTCTAAGCAACCTCAAGGTATTTGAAATCGATGCTCTGTCTCTTCCGACTTTTTGAGCGACCTGTTCTTGGTTCAAAGAGAACTCATCAATCAGTCGTTGATAGGCCTGCGCTTCTTCAATCGGGTTTAAATCTTGTCTTTGTATATTCTCGATGAGGGAGATTTCAAGCGCCTCATCATCTTTCACATCTTTAATAACTGCAGGTAGTTGTGAAAATCCTAGTTCTTTAGCTGCTCTTAACCTTCGCTCTCCAGCGATTAACTCATACCCATTTCCTTTAGGTCTTACGACAACCGGCTGGATTACGCCTTTCTCTTTTATGGAAAGCATCAATTCCTTTTGTTTCTCGGGATCTATGACTTCCCTTGGCTGGAACCTGCCTGATAAAATTTCATCCAATTTTAGTAGCGCAGTTCTATCGGTAGTTTTAACAACCGCCTCGTCCGGAATTAACGCCTTAAGCCCCTTGCCTAATACTTTCCTCTCCATCTTGTATCTCCTTTTCTTCTTTTGCTTCAAATTCTATCTGAAGATCTTCGCCTAAAAATTCTTTACTGAATTCGTAATAACTCTTGGCTCCCTGGGAATTCTTATCGTATAAAATTATGGGAAGCCCGAAGCCAGGGGCTTCGCTCAATTTGATAGAACGCGGAACAACGGTGTTGTAAACTTTATCCTTAAAAAATTCCCTTGCTTCTTTTATAACTTCGCTCGTTAAGTTGGTCCTGAAATCTGCCATCGTGAGCAAAACTCCCTCAATCTCTAGAGCGGGATTTAAATTTTGTCTGACTAAATTTATCGTATTTAAAAGCTGGGAGAGTCCTTCTAATGCATAATATTCACATTGAAGCGGAATTAGCGTGGAGTCACATGCGGTCAATGCATTTATCGTTAAAAGACCTAAGCTTGGCGGTGCATCTAAAAATATATAATCAAATGATGACTTTATAGTTTCTAACGCATTTTTTAATCGAAACTCGCGCCCCTCAATAGATACAAGTTCAACTTCGATTCCGGTCAATTCTAAATTTGAAGGTGCAAGCCAAAGATTTGTAACCTTTGTATTTGCAAGTAGTTGCGAAATTTGTTTCTCATTTATTAAAACATCATAGATCGATTCTTTAATTTCTCTTTTATCAAATCCGATGCCGGATGTTGCATTTGCTTGAGGGTCACAATCGACGAGCAAAACCTTTTTTCCGGCTAAAGCGATGAAAGAAGCAAGATTAATTGCCGTCGTAGTCTTGCCAACTCCGCCTTTCTGATTACAAACAGAGATTATCTTTCCCATTGTTCTACGTGGAACATTTTAATATATTGGTTTATGAAAAGTCAAGTAACTTTTTCTTATATATTAAGTTACGGAAGACCTTTGTTTGGATAAGGCTTCGAGATAAATATAAAGTAATGATATATCACAGGGAGAAATTCCGGAGATGCGCGAGGCTTGGCCGAGGGATTCGGGCTTTATTCTATCCAATTTTTCTTGTGATTCTCTACGGAGTCCTCTGATATTTTTGTATTCTAAATTACCGGGGATCCTTAATCGTTCCAATCTCTTTAGGCGCTCCGTTTCTTTAAGCTGCCTTTTTATATAACCCTCATATTTTATTTCAATGCCGATCTGTTTTTTGACTTCCTCAGGAAAAGATGACAATTCTTCCAGGCGATTTTTCTTCGCGGTTTCAACTCCTTTTTGAATTAACTCCTTCTTATTCTTCATCGCCTCATATTGTGTCTTTGAAATCAATCCAAATTCAAATCCATATTCCATCAACCTTAAATCTGCATTGTCATGTCGCAACAAAAGTCTATATTCAGCTCGAGAAGTAAACATGCGATATGGTTCGTTTGTGCCTTTGGTAACCAAATCATCTATTAAAACTCCTATATAGGCTTGAGACCTTTCTAGAACAAACGGTGCTTTTTGCTTAATCTTTAAAACTGCATTTATTCCAGCCACTATTCCTTGGGCAGCTGCTTCTTCATAACCAGACGTGCCGTTTATTTGCCCTGCAAAATATAAATTATCAACAAGCTTTGTCTCTAAGGTAGGTTTTAATTGGGTAGGCGGACAAAAGTCATATTCGATAGCATAACCAAAGCGCATTATCTCAGAATTTTCTAACCCCTTAATAGTGCGTAACATAGCAATCTGTACATCTTGCGGAAGACTCGTTGGTAAACCGTTTAAATATATTTCATCGGTATTTAACCCCTCCGGTTCCAGGAAGATTTGATGGCGTTCTTTATCTTTGAACCTTACAACCTTATCCTCGATAGAAGGACAATATCTTGGGCCTATTCCTTTAATTTTACCACTATATAGGGGTGAACGGTCTAAATTGTCTAATATATATTTATGCGTTTCGGGATTAGTATAAGTTATATAACATGGGATCTGTTTTTGTTCGATTCGTTCTGTTAAAAAAGAAAAAGGTGTAGGATTTTCATCTCCATATTGGACCTCTACTTTTGAAAAATCTATTGACCTTTTATTTATCCTTGGCGGCGTTCCTGTCTTAAGTCTTTTGATTTCAAAAGCTAAGGAACTCAAAGAATCTGACAATTTGACAGCAGGGAATTCGCCCATCCTTCCCGCTGGGAATGATACCAAGCCAATATGGATGAGTCCATTCAGGAAAGTTCCGGTAGTTACAATTACAGCTTTTGCTTTATAACGCATCCCTGTTTGGCAAATTACGCCGCGGACATCTCCATTCTCAACATCGATCCCCTCCGCAATCTCCTGTTTTACATCGAGGCCATCCTGATCTTCAAGCACCTTTTTCATAGTAAATTGATATGATTTTTTGTCGGCTTGTGCCCGAGGAGCCTGAACTGCCGGACCTTTCTTTGTATTTAGCAGTCTAAATTGTATTCCAGTTCTATCAATGACCCTTGCCATCTCACCACCCAAAGCATCTATTTCTCGCACAATGTGCCCCTTCGCTAATCCGCCGATTGCTGGATTACAAGACATCTGAGCGATTGTATCCAGGCTCATAGTTAACAAAAGACACTTCAAACCCATCCTTGAAACGGAAAGGGCTGCTTCGCAACCGGCGTGTCCGCCGCCGACGACTATTACATCGTATGCCTTCGCGTAACTATATATTAACATTGGAGATAAAATATAAAGTCTTTGTCTAGGTCTTGTGGGGGTGGGTTTTCTCTTCTTTTAAGGTTACTTTTACCTTGGCTTGCTTAAGTCCCTTCATTCCAAAAAGGCCGTGATGTCCTTCGCTCAATACCTGTACATTGACTTTATCTCGGGTAACCCCTAATTTCTGAAGCGCTATCTCGATAGCCTCTTTTACAGTCTTTCCTTCAGTCTCAACGGATTTCATAAACAACCCTCTACTTCTCCGTGTGTTCCACGTGGAACACAAATTTCTTTAGAAATATCCCTTGCTCGGCCATCGTAAGAAGCGTGTTCGTAAGCCAATACAAAACCAGGCCTGAAGGTAGACGATAAAATAATATTCCGAACATCAATGGCATCATTATTCCCATCATCCTCTGTTGTTGAGCATATTGATCCGCTGTGGCTGAAGATTTAGGCCTTTTGGGACCGGAAATCTTCTGTTGAAAAAACATACTCGCAGCCATTAAAAGGGGTAATATATTTAACTCATTTCCGAACAATAAAATACGAGAATTAAAAACTACAAGCCTATCCGGCTGAGACAGATCCTTAATCCACAAAAAAGGTGCTCCTCTCAATTCTATAGATCTCATCAAAACCTTATACAAAGCAAAAAATACCGGCATCTGTAATAATATCGGCAAGCATCCGCCCATAGGATTAATCTTATGCTTTCTATATAACTCCATAATTTCCCTGTTTAGTTTCTGGGGATTATCTTTATAAGTCGCTCTTATGGCATCTATCTTTGGCTGAAGCGCCTGCATTTCTTTGATAGATTTAAGGCTCTTTAAAGAAAGCGGATAAAGGACTATATTTATTAAAAATGTTAGCAAGATTATTGCAGCACCCCAATTCTTAACAATTCCATAAAAAAACTTTAAAATAATTAAGAGGAATTTACCAATATTTCCGGTAAGTCCCAGGTGCAACGAGTCCTCGAGCCGCAAGTTTAAACTTCGTATCTTATCGTGATCGTTTGGGCCGGCATATAAAATAAACTTATGTGTAATAGAAGAATTGGGTTCTAATATAAACTCGGCGGTTTCGATTTCTGTTTGTAACTCCTTGTTAGACAATTTGTTAGAATAAAGCGCGTTAGAATTTACGAAAGGCTTTAAAATCAAGCAGAAGTATCTATTCTTTAAAGAGACCCAATCAACTTGTCCGCCATTTACAATAGTTGAGTTTTTGATTCCCCTCACGTTTATGCGAGTAACTTTTCCATTGACGTTTCGAATTATCTCCACGTAAGATACATCTTTTTCTGCGAGTTTTGCAATGCGGGCTCCGCCTATTAATTTATACTTCAGGGTGCGAGCTTGGTTGGTTAAATTGGTCAGTTGTTGTTCTAATTCCAAAAAATATTTATCCGAATGAAAGATGATTTCTTTGTCGATTTTTAGTCCGCTGTGGGTTTTGGCTGTAAATGCTATCCGATCGGATCTCTTTTCAACAGAAAAAGGAAGGCCTCCATCTATTTCGTAATCGAGGGTGGGGGTGAAAAATATCGCCTCTTTCGGTTCATCTATTTTCGCCAACTCTATCGGCGTCTTGTCTTCCGAGTCAAAATATTTTTTTAAAGTGATACTTTTAATGACTCCGCCGATATTCGATAAGACGATTTTGTAATTTTCCGTCTCAAATTCGACCTCTTTTTCTTCGGATAATGGGACCTTTACTATACTTTGGCTTCTATCTTGTGCCTGCTGTTGTGTCGAAGGGGAAATTTCTTTCTTCCGGTAAGTAACCGGTGCATTCGCTTGCCTAAGTTGCGGATAAAATTTCCTTAGAATATAGGGATAAAGAAGCAAAATCAACATTGAAAGGGCTATGGCTAAAAGTGTACGTCTTTCCATATTATTTGACCGGATCGTACCCGCCTTTCGAAAATGGATTACACCTTAAAATTCTAAAAATAGACAAAATCAGTCCCTTTAAAATACCCTTCTTTTCAATTGCCTCGACCGCATAATTTGAACATGAAGGATAAAATCTACATCTTGGTAACCTATTGACAGACAAAAAGTTACGATAAAATTCGATAGCGGCTATTATTAACTTTTTTACCATAGTTCTATGCTGTATTCAGGATATTTGCCTTTTTAATGATCTGCGTAAATTCATCGCTTAATTCGGCAAACGTTAGATTATCACAACCCCTTTTAGGCATTGCTAAAATATCGTAACCCTTTTTTAAAATATTTTTGTTTAATCTGAATATCTCTTTCAAATATCGTCGCATTTTATTTCGTTGAGTTGCAAGTTTAAAGTACTCTCGGCGCAGACATATTCCTATTCTGGAAAACCCATGATCATTTTGTGCAACTCTTAAATTCAATTTCTTGCCGTGATAGGTCGTTCCGTTATCGAGGGCTCTCTTAAACTCAGGGGCACTGGTCATTCTCTCGCGCCTTGAAAGGGAGTGGAATTTCATATCAGTATTTAACTGTCACGGCGTAAGGCGCTTTCTTCCTTTTCTACGTCTCCTGCGCAAAACTGCCCTGCCTTCTTTTGTCGAAATTCTTTTCCTAAATCCATGAGTACGTTTTCGTCTTAAATTGGATTTTAACGTTAAGGTCTTTTTCATAAATAGCTCCTTTTAAATTTAAATTGTAATTATATCACGATTGGCGCCTTAGTCAAGGGTTTCTTGTGGTAAACTTAAATAAAAAATCCTTGCAAATTAGGTTTACGTTTGGTATAATTTGGTAAAATTTCACTGTGAATAAACTGTGAATAACTACTGATGGACAATTCCAAAAACGGCGTCGAGGTCTGGGAAAAAGCAAAGGACCTCATCAAACTGAAAGTTAATCCTCAAACCTTTGAGATGTGGTTTAAGCCTACCAAGGGCATAGCTGTCTCGGAGGATTCTTTAACTATTGAGGTACCAAATAGTTTTTTTAAGGATTGGCTTATAGACCATCATTTAGAATTAATCAAAGATGTCCTTAAGGAAACCTGTGGCGAGAACTTAAAGTTGGAATTTAACTATTCGGCTCAAGAAGAATCGAACTTAAACGTTGATAGCCTTGCGACGCGGCCAGGGGTTCAAGGTTTTGAGAAAAAAAATGAGGGCTTAAACTACTTGGGCCTGTCTCCCGCGTATACGTTCGAAACTTTTGTTGTTGGGTCAAGTAACAGATTAGCGCACGCGGCCGCCTTGGCCGTTGCGGAGTCTCCAGCCAAAGCGTATAATCCGCTGTTTATCTATGGCAAGGTTGGTTTGGGCAAAACGCATCTTATGCAGGCAATAGGGCATTATATCGCTGCAAAATATCAAAAGATAAAAATTGTCTATATAACTAGCGAGCAATTTACTAATCAACTTATTAACTCCATACAAAACCGCACGACTGTAAAATTCAGGGAAAGATATAGAAACGTGGACGTGCTTTTAATCGATGACATACATTTCATCGCCGGAAAAGAGTCAACCCAAGAAGAGTTCTTCCATACTTTTAATGCGCTCCACGACGACCATAAACAGATAGTGCTCTCCAGCGACCGTCCACCAAAGGATATACTTACGCTTGAAGAGCGACTCGTCTCAAGGTTTGAGTGGGGCTTGATCACGGATATCCAACCTCCAGACTTTGAGACCCGGGTAGCGATATTAAAAAAGAAAGGCGAAAGGGAAGCGGTATCTATACCTGATGATGTGATCTTTTATATAGGGGAAAAGATTAAATCAAATATTCGCGAACTCGAGGGAGCATTGAAAAGGGTTGCAGCGAATGCGGTTCTTTTGAAACAAAAAATCACCCTTGACTTGGCGCGAGTAATTTTAAAGGATATGGTCAAGGAAAAAGAAGAAAGGGTCTCTGCGGATTTAATTTTAGAAACGGTTGCTAAATATTTTAATGTCCGCCCCTCCGACATAAAAGGCAGAAGGAGAACTAAACAGGTAGTCTTGCCAAGGCAGGTTACTATGTATTTGGTAAGGAAATTAACCGAGCATTCTCTACCCGAAATCGGCGAAATATGCGGCGGGCGAGATCATACAACGGTTCTGCATGCATATGAAAGGATAGAAACGGATATAAAAAGGAATGTAAAAATCAAGGAACTGATAGGTAAGCTTACAAATCAAATTCAAAGTGAATAATTTGTGGATTCAATTTTGGTTTGCTGTGGATAACTTGTTAATAAATTAGAACGGATTGCGGACAATTTAAATACAAAATAGCCAAACAGCGTAAAAGATTAAAGCTTGTGGATAACTTGTTAATAAAAATTTTTAGTAACTTAAGATTTTTAAACACCTTTTGATTGCTTCCACATATTAACAACGCTTACTATTACAACTATTTTATATTAAATATATAAAAGGAGGAAAGATGGAGGTTAAATTAACCAGGGAGACCTTATTAAAAGGAATTCAAACCGTTCAAAATGCCGTATCTCAAAAGAGCGGGTTGCCTATTCTATTAAACATATTATTTGAAACGCTAAAAGATGATAGAATCAGACTCGTTGCAACGGATTTAGAGATCGGAATAATATCTACTATAAATACCGAGGTTCAGGAAGAAGGGGCTGTTTCAATACCAGCCAAAAAAATCAGCGATATAGTAAAGGAATTACCAAACGAAAAGATAAGTTTATCGGCAAAGAAGAACAATCAAATTACAATAAAGTGCGAAAAGTCTGTATTTAAGATAATGGGGTTACCAAAGGAAGAGTTTCCAAAGGTGCCGGAATTAATAGACAAAGATTTTTTGATGCTTCCTCAAAAATTATTAAAGACCATGTTGAATATGACCTCGTTTGCGATATCGAAAGACGAAACTCGGTATGTCTTAAACGGCGTTCTTTTCTTGGCGACCGAGAAGAGTCTATGTTTGGTCGCTACGGACGGAAGGAGGCTCGCTTTGACCGAAAGAGAATTGCCGAAATCGGGCGGATTAAAGAAAAAGGTTATCGTACCAGCGAAAGCGGTTTCAGAGCTTATGAGGATATTGAAAGATGAGGGTGAGGTCAAAATCTCGTTTAGCGAAAACCAGCTCTCGTTCGAATTGGACGATACCCTACTTATAACAAGACTAATCGAAGGTGAATATCCGAACTTCGAACAGGTTATACCCAAGGAGATCCAAAACAAATTGAGACTAAACAAGGACAGATTTTATTCCGCAACAAAAAGGGCGAGTTTGCTTTCGACGCCCGATTCGCAATCTGTAAAATTAGATGTGCTTAAAAATAAGTTGATAATTTCTAAAAATGCCCAAGATGGAAGCGAATCGCGGGAGGAGGTAGACTGTAGCTATAGCGGAGAAGAGATGACCATGGGATTTAATCCAACTTACTTGATGGACGCTCTTAAGAATATCGATGAGGAGGAGATAGGTTTTGAATTAACAAGCCCGGATAAACCCGGAGTTATAAGGGCAGGGGGCAACAGCTATATCTATATTATCCTTCCTATGCAATTGGGATGAAGCAAATGAGGTCAAAACCCGTTGCAATCAAAGACGTAATAGAAAAGATTATAGAGGGACTTGGGTCAGAAAAAAGTTCTGAGGCCAAAACATTAAGCTCATCTTGGGCTAGGGCGATAGGAGAGGATAAAGTAAGGCATGCTAGGCCGGTAGAGGTTAAAAACAAAATTCTTATAGTTCATATAGACTCTTCGAGTTGGCTTCATAAACTTACTATGGAAAAGGCACGGCTATTGAAGCAAATCCAAGAGGATTTAGGAGAAGACGTTATTGAAGATATAAAGATGAGGATAGGAGCGTTATAAAAAGATGCCAAAGATTGAAAAATACGACGCAAGGACGATTCAAGTCTTAGAAGGAATAGAAGCCGTCAGGAAGCGTCCAGCTATGTACATAGGGGATACCTCCGTAGGAGGGCTACACCACTTAGTCTACGAGGTTGTTGATAACTCTATTGACGAGGCGATGGTTGGTTTTTGTCAGAATATAAGCGTTGTAATTCATAAGAACAATAGCGTAACGGTGGTTGACGACGGTCGAGGAATCCCGGTCGATATGCACAAGACCGAAAAGAGACCTGCGGTTGAAGTTGTGCTGACAAAACTCCATGCGGGAGGCAAGTTCGACCACAGGACCTACAAAGTCGCGGGTGGTCTGCATGGGGTTGGCGTCTCCGTTGTAAATGCGCTTTCCGAATTGTTAGAGATCGAGGTTAGACGAGACGGTAAAATATATCACCAAAGATACGAGCGCGGCAAGGCAACTTCTAAACTCACAGTCATAGGCAAATCAAAAAGCACGGGGACTCGCGTTACCTTTAAGCCGGATAAGCAGATATTCGAAGGTAAGATGGAGTTCAGTTTTGATATTCTTTCGAACAGGCTGCGAGAGCTGGCGTTTTTAAATAAAGGGCTGAAGATAGAATTAAAGGATGAAAAGACAGATAAAGAGAATTTATTTAAGTTCTCAGGGGGCATCGAATCCTTCGTCGAATATTTAAATAGAAACAAAAATCCGCTTCACAAGAAAGTCATTTACTTCGCAAGGGAAAAAGATAGAATCCAGATGGAGGTGGCCCTTCAATATAATGATGGATATGCCGAAAACATCTTTTCATTTGCGAATAACATTAATACTGCTGAAGGCGGAACGCATTTAAGCGGATTTAAATCAGCGCTAACCAGGGCGATAAATCAATATTGTAAAAACAAAGGATTGTTTAAAAACGAGGACATTTCACTCGCTGGAGAAGATGTCCGTGAGGGATTAACGGCTGTTGTATCGGTGCGATTGCCAGACCCTCAATTTGAGGGCCAGACTAAAACAAGGCTGGGCAATTCTGAAATGGAGGGATTTGTTGCTTCCATTGTGAATGAGTCATTAGGCTCCTATTTCGAAGAGAATCCCTCAATTGCAAACAAGGTGGCCGATAAGTGCCTACTTGCTACGCGGGCAAGAGAAGCAGCGAGAAAGGCCAAAGAACTTACTAGAAGAAAAGGGGCCTTAGAGGGCGGTCTTTTGCCTGGTAAACTTGCTGATTGCTCTGAAAAGGATCCTGCCTTATGTGAACTCTATCTTGTGGAAGGCGATTCGGCGGGGGGATCGGCGAAGCAAGGCAGGGATCGTAGATTTCAGGCTATTTTGCCCTTAAAGGGCAAAATAATCAACGTTGAGAAGGCAAGGCTTGATAAGATACTCTCCAACGATGAAATAAAGATTATGATATCTGCTTTGGGCTGTGGCATAGGGGAGGAATTTGATATAAACAGACTTAGATATCACAAAGTAATTATTATGTGTGATGCAGATGTTGACGGTTCCCACATTCGTACCCTTTTACTCACATTTTTCTACCGACAAATACCACTTTTAGTCGAAAAAGGGCATATTTTCATTGCTCAGCCCCCACTTTATAAGGTAAAGAGAGGCAAAAGAGAGGAGTATATCCAGACAGAAACACAAATGAATTCCCTCCTCCTAGAACTAGGCTCGGAGGGGCTTAAGCTAATTAGCGTCAAAGAGAAGAACACCTTTACAGATACGCAACTCAAAAATATCCTAAGTATACTGGTTGAACTAGAGGACTTGACCACTGGGTTAGAAAAAAAGGGAGTAGACTTGTCAAAATATCTCCTTTTTGGAGGAGGAAAGTCCAAAAAATTGCCCATTTATATGATAAAAGTGGAGGGAAAAGACCATTTCATATATAATGACGATGAGTTGGCTAAGTTCGTTGAGGCCGAAGAGAAGGTTTCAGGAACTGAGATTGAAATCAGAGAAGACGGCAAGGGCGTTTCCGTAGGAAAAGGCATAGACCTACTTGAGATTTATGAAGCAGAAGAGATAGAAAAATTGATCGACCGCTTGGAAAAACTGGATCTCTCTATCGCCGACTATGTTCCAGGAAGGACGGATGATAAGACTAAGGGAAAGCCTAAACCGCCCTTTAAGATACTAGATGGAGATGGAGAAATAGAATTTTATTGCCTTCGTGAAATTTTGGAATATGTTCGCAACCTAGGTAAGAAGGGCATGTCCATACAAAGATATAAAGGGTTAGGAGAGATGAATCCGCCGCAACTTTGGGAGACGACGATGAATCCGGATAAGAGGACTATCCTGAAAGTGACTATGGAGGATGCTGTTGAGGCGGAAGAGATTTTTACGATTCTGATGGGTGACGCGGTTGAGCCGAGAAGAGAATTTATCGAACAACACGCACCCGAGGTGAGATTTTTAGATATTTAGACGGCGTAGGAAGGAGAAAAGATTTTTATGTATGCGCGCAATGAGAAGATAGTGCCGGTTCATATAGAAGACGAGATGAAGGACTCCTAT
>Ga0111183_1010_pt1 | contig 29242 bp, 25 predicted proteins | sample DeeMarSWOR324_28_FD_80238 | JGI IMG/M metagenome (GOLD analysis project Ga0111183, IMG submission 80238) | Omnitrophica WOR_2 bacterium SM23_29 | reverse complement strand
AAGGAGATAGAAAAAGGATACATTATTTTGGCGAAGAATCTAGATGAGGCGTGCGAGATCGTCAATCTTTTAGCGCCCGAGCATCTTCAAATTATGGTGAAGAATCCGCAAAAGGTACTAAAGAAGATAAAGAACGCCGGCTCGATATTTTTGGGCCAATATACTCCGACCGCTGTCGGCGACTACGTAGCTGGCCCGAGCCATGTTTTACCTACCGGCGGAACTGCACGTTTCTTCTCGGGGCTTGGGGTCGAGGACTTCATCAAGTCCTCTCACATAATTTCATATTCGAAGAAGGCACTTGAGAAGGCGAAAAAGTCCATCGAAAAACTTTCTACTTTGGAAAACCTAAATAAGCACTTGGAATCCATTAAGGTGAGGTTTTAGATGAAGAAGAGGATAGTAAAGATAAAGAGAAAGACGACCGAGACGGCTGTATCGGTCGAGTTAAATCTTGATGGAAACGGAAAGTCAAAGGTCGATACCGGAATCGGTTTTTTAGATCATATGCTTACATTATTTTCCAAGCACGGACTCTTTGATTTAAAATTAAAGGCAAAGGGTGACCTTGAGGTTGATCTACATCATACGAACGAAGATGTAGGTATCGCGTTGGGCGAAGCATTTAAGAAAGCGCTTGGAGATAAGAGAGGGATCAGGCGTTTCGGTTCAAAAGATGTGGCCGTTCCGATGGAGGAAGCGTTGGCACGTGTTGCTTTGGATATAAGCGGACGACCTTCGCTTCATATGAGGCGAGTTGAAAGAGGGGCTTATCCCGACCTTTCAACAAAAGAAGGATACACGTTAAACGACGCGAAACAATTCTTAGAAGCCTTCGTCAGAAACATCGGGATTAACTTTCATATAGAATATCGAGGCGAAGATTTACATCATGTCTTGGAGTCTATCTTCAAGGCCTTGGGAAGAGCGCTCGGCGACGCAACGAGGATCGACCCTCGCATAAAAGGAATTCCGTCTACGAAAGGTAGACTATGATAGCCATTATAGACTACGGGATGGGAAACCTGCGCAGCGTCGCTAAGGCATTTGAAAGAGTCGGTTCTAAAGCTGTTGTTACAGATGACCCGAAGATAATTCTTAAAGCAGATAAACTGGTCGTGCCGGGGGTGGGCGCTTTTAAAGACGCGATGCGCGAATTAAAGGTTCGACGTCTAATAACGCCCATCAGGCAATCTATTAAAGACGGCAAACCATTTTTGGGGTTATGCCTTGGATTGCAGTTACTTTTTACTGAGAGCGAAGAGGGCGGATTAAAAAAAGGTCTCGGCATCGTTAAAGGTAGAATTTTAAAATTTTCTATCAAGTCTTTGAAGATTCCGCATATGGGCTGGAATCGGATAAAAATCAAAAATCGAAAATCAAAATCCAAAAATTCGTGCCCTTTGCTTAAAGGGATTCCGGACGGGGCATATATGTATTTTGTGCATTCGTATTATCCAAAACCTAAAGATAAGACCGTTATCGCCGCTCGGACAGATTATGGCCTAAAATTTCCGTCGGTAATTTGGTCAAGGAACATTTACGCGGCTCAGTTTCACCCGGAAAAGAGCCAGAGTTTAGGACTTAAAATTTTAAGGAATTTTGCGAAACTATGATAGTAATACCTGCGGTAGACATAAGGGACGGTAAGGTAGTGCGGCTATTACGCGGAGACTTTTCCAAAGAGATCGTATATTCCAACGACCCCGTCAAGACCGCAATTAGATGGCAGAGCGAAGGGGCAAAACGCATTCACGTCGTCGATTTGGATGGCGCATTCGAAGGAAAATTAAAAAATTTAAACTGGATTAGAAAAATTACCGCCGCATTGGACATCCCCATCGAAGTCGGTGGTGGTATCCGGACGGAGGCGGAGTTGAAGACGATACTAAGCTCGGGTGCTACTTATGCGATTTTAGGGACGAGGGCCTGCGAAGATGAAAATTTTTTAAAGGAAGCCGTGGATGAATACGGTGAGAGAATAATGGTAAGCCTCGATGTAAGAGATGGCTATTTACATACTAAGGGATGGGTACATCCCACGGAGATAAAGGCAATAGATTTTGCTCAAAAGATAAAGATGCTCGGCATCAAAACCATCGAATATACCGATATCTCAAGGGACGGGACCTTGCAGGGTCCTGCGATTGAGAATATATCGAAGCTCTTAGGCGAAGTTACAATCGACGTCATAGTCTCCGGCGGTATATCCTCGCTTAAGGACCTTAAGGACATTATAGAGCTTAAGAAGAAGACGATAGCAGGCGTAATAATAGGGCGCGCACTTTACGACGGAAAGATCCTGTTAAAGGAAGCAAATAAGATATGTTAGCAAAGAGAATTATCCCTTGTTTAGATGTAAAGGGCGGGCGAGTCGTAAAAGGCGTAAAATTCGTTAACCTGCGCGATGCCGGCGATCCTGTCCGTAATGCCTCTTTTTATGATAAGGAAGGAGCGGATGAGTTGGTATTTTTGGATATCACCGCCAGTTTTGAGGATAGGGATATAATGCTGGATGTCGTAAGGCGCACAGCCGAGCAAGTATTTATGCCTTTGACGGTTGGCGGTGGAATCAGAAATATAGATGATATCCGCAATCTGTTAAAAGCCGGGGCCGACAAAGTTTCGATAAACACCTCTGCCGTAAAAAATCCCCGATTGATTTCGAAGGCTTCAAGCAGATTTGGCAGCCAATGTATCGTTGTAGCAATCGACGCTAAACGTAAAGGAAAAGGCTGGGAAGTTTATATAAACGGCGGCAGAACGCCGACTGGAAAAGACGCGGTGAAATGGGCAAAGGAGACAGAACGTAAAGGAGCGGGAGAGATTTTGCTTACTTCTATGGATTGCGATGGGACAAAAAAGGGATATGACCTTAAGTTAACGAAGGCCATTTCGGAAAAAGTCGGGATTCCTGTCATTGCATCCGGCGGAGCAGGAAAACTGGAGCACCTTTACGATGCCTTGACTAAAGGAAAGGCCGATGCGGTGTTGGCGGCGTCGATATTCCATTACAGGGAATTTAGCATAAAAGAAGCAAAAACATATTTGAATAAGAGAGGATATAATCCAAAAATCAAAATGCAAAAATCAAAATTACAATTTAAAATTCAAAATTTAAAGTACGACGAGAAAGGGCTCATTCCAGCCATCATACAAGATTATAAAAGCGGCGAAGTGTTGATGATGGCGTATATGAACAAACAGGCGTTAAGGCAAACGCTGGCTACCGGTAAAACTCATTTTTATTCGCGCTCTAGAAAAAAACTGTGGCTAAAAGGGGAGACATCGGGGCATGTTCAAAAGGTTAAAGAAGTTCGTTTTGATTGTGATGCAGACTGTTTGCTCATCAAGGTCGAACAGAAAGGCGGAGCCTGTCATACGGGATATCGCTCGTGTTTTTACAGAAAGTTAAAAGATAAAAAAGGGCGTATAAGTATAAAAGTAGTTTGCAGAAGAGTATTCAAACCCGAAGAGGTATATAAGCGGTAATGGATTTTATTCCATCAAAAGCCGAATTTATAAAATTATCGAAAAGGGGAAACCTGATTCCGGTTTATAAAGAGATCTACGCCGATTTAGAAACCCCTGTCTCTGCTTTTATGAAGATAGATAGCGGTGATTATTCCTTTTTATTGGAGTCCGTCGAGGGAGGCGAGAAGATTGCACGATATTCTTTTTTAGGAACCAAGCCATCCTTAGTATTTAAAAGTAAAGGAAATACTGTTGAGATTGCTGAGAACGGAAGGTCGCACAGGTTCGACACCTCGCTAGATCCGCTCTACGAAATGAAGGAGATCCTCGATAGGTATAAGTTCGTTCCGATAAGCGGTCTGCCGAGGTTCTGCGGAGGATTAGTCGGTTATATGGGATATGATATGGTCAATTTCTTCGAGGAGTTACCTTCTGAAAATTCCGATGATTTAAATCTTCCCGATGCTATATTTATGTTAGCCGATACGATTTTGTTATTCGACCACATAAATCATACGATAAAGGTAGTATCCAATGCATATATAAAGGGTAGCCCCTCAAAGGCCTACAGGGAAGCGACCAAAAAGATAGGCGATTTAATCAAATCGTTGGAGCGGCCTAACCGCAAAAAAACCGAAAAGTCGCCCAAAAAATCGACGAATAAATTAAACTTTGCGTCTAACTTTACGAAAGAGGAGTTCGTCGAGGCGGTTAAAGAGGCAAAGCATTACGTTAAAATCGGCGATATTATTCAGGTTGTACTCTCGCAGAGGTTCGAGACCAAGTTCAATTGCGCACCGATCGATCTGTATCGGCGCTTACGGATGATTAATCCTTCGCCTTATATGTATTATTTGAAATTGAACGGCATGTCTCTGGTCGGTTCTTCTCCGGAACTGATGGTAAGGTGCGAAGAAGGAATTGTCGAAGTAAGGCCGATTGCAGGAACGCGTCCAAGAGGGAAAACCGAAGAAGAAGATAAGAAGTTGAAAAAAAATTTGCTTGCAAGCCCTAAAGAAAGGGCAGAACATATTATGTTAGTAGACCTAGGGCGTAATGATATAGGAAGGGTCTGTAAATATGGCACGGTTAAAGTTTCGGAATTGATGGTCATAGAAGGGTATTCCCACGTAATGCACATCGTAAGCGAATGCATAGGAAGGCTTCGTAAAGGCAAGGATCAATTTGACGTCGTTAGAGCCACATTTCCAGCAGGCACGGTTACGGGTGCACCCAAGGTCCGTGCGATGGAAATCATAGAAGAGTTGGAAAAGGTAAAAAGAGGGCCGTATGCCGGGCTCGTCGGATATTTCAGTTTTTCGGGAAACGTCGATACGTGTATAAATATCAGAACGATTCTTGTAAAGGGCAGAAAAGCATATGTACAGGCGGGAGCCGGCATCGTCGCGGATTCGAAACCGAAAAAGGAATATCAGGAGACCGTAAATAAGGCTCGCGGTATGATTAAGGCAATTGAATCGGCCGAGAGCGGCATGGAGTAATAAGATGATATTAATGATAGATAATTACGATTCCTTTACATATAACCTTGTCCAATATCTGGGCGAATTAGGAGAGGATTTAAAAGTTTTAAGAAACGATAAGATAACCATAAAAGAGATAAAGGCGATGCGGCCCAAGAAGATAGTGATTTCGCCAGGTCCTGGAAGGCCTGAGGATGCGGGGATTTCTAACGAAGTAATAGAAGAACTGGGCAAAGATATTCCTATTTTAGGAGTTTGCCTTGGGCATCAATGCATAGGAGAAGTTTTTGGCGGGCGCGTTATAGGTGCGGATAGGCTAATGCATGGCAAGACATCTTTGATCTATCATAATGGCAAAGGCATCTTTAAAGGCGTCTCTAACCCCTTCGAGGCAACGCGTTACCATTCCCTTATCGTCGAACGCAAAACCTTACCTAAACACCTGGAAATAGTAGCGGAGACTAAGGAAAAAGAGATTATGGGGCTCAAGCATAAAAAATATCCGGTTTGGGGAGTGCAATTTCATCCCGAGTCCATTTTGACTAAGGAGGGAAAAAGGATATTAGCAAATTTTTTGAGGATAAATAAACGATGATTAAGGAAGTTATCGCAAAATTGGTAAAGGGCGCAGACCTCTCGCAGAAGGAGGTCGAATCCGCCATGGAAGAGATTATGACGGGAGGAGCTCTTCCTACCCAAATCGCGTCCTTTTTGACCGCAATGAGAATGAAGGGTGAAACGATAGACGAAATTGCGGGTGCCGCATCTATTATGCGCAAGCATGCCACAAAAATCGTAACCAAACATCCTTACGTTCTGGATACTTGCGGAACAGGCGGCGATGAGGCACATACCTTTAATGTTTCTACAGTTGCTGCTTTCGTAGTGGCGGGCGCTGGCATACCTGTCGCAAAACACGGTAACCGCTGCGTCTCTTCAAAATGCGGCAGCGCGGATTTATTGAAGGCAATCGGAGTAAATATCGAAATAAGTCCGGAGAAAGTCTCTGAATGTATCGATGAGGTCGGAATCGGATTTTTATTTGCGCCGTTACTTCATAAAGCGATGCAATACGCAATTGGCCCCCGTCGAGAAATCGGCATTCGTACCATCTTTAACATTTTGGGACCCATGACCAATCCCGCCGGCGCAACGCATCAGTTGTTAGGAGTTTATAACGATGAATTGGTTGAACCTATCGCCAAAGCCCTGGGAAAATTGGGTTCTCGGCACGCTTTAGTCGTACACGGATTGGACGGATTAGACGAAGTAACTACAACGGACGAAACTTCAGTTTCGGAATTAAAAGACGGTAACGTTAAAAACTTTAAAATCTCGCCTACCGATTTCGGAATTAAGAAGACAACCCTCAAAGCTCTACAGGGCGGCGAACATGATTACAACATAAAGATAATGACAAATATCTTGAACGGAATAGAAGGACCGCAATATGATATCGTAGTTTTAAATGCGGGTTGCGCAATATATGCAGCAGATGTGGCGGAAGACATAGGCGAAGGGATTGAACTGGCGAAAAAATCCATCACATCAAAGTCAGCGCTAAAAAAACTTGAGCAGTTGAAGGAATTTACAAATAGATGAGATTTCTAGAAGAGATTTTGGAACATAAAAGAAGGCAGGTCGAAAAGGCAGAGGAACGTCTGCCAAAAGATGAGATAGAGAAGATAGTTGCGGTTACAAAAAGGAAGGATTTCAAAGGAGCGATTTCGAAAGCAAAAGATATAAATTTAATCGCTGAATTAAAAAAGGCCTCTCCTTCGCACGGGGTACTAAGGCACGAATATGACCCGAAAGAAATTGCAAAGATTTACGCGGAAAACGGCGCGGCAGCAATTTCCGTTTTGACCGAAGAAAAATACTTTCAGGGCAACCTCATACATTTGAACATCGCAAGGGAAGCAGGAGGCTTGCCAGTTTTAAGAAAAGATTTTATAATATCAGAATATCAAGTTTATGAATCGGCGCTTGCGAACGCCGATGCAATCCTGCTTATAGCGCGCATATTGGAAAAGGGCGTGCTTCGAGGGTTGTACAATTTGGCGAAAGAGTTAGAAATGGACGTATTGGTTGAAGTTCACGACCAGCGCGATTTAGATAAGGCGCTTGGAACAAATGCCGAAATCATAGGGATCAATAACAGGGATTTTGCGACTTTTGAGGTCGATTTAAATACAACGCTTGAGTTGACCCCAAAGATCCCGCAGGATAAAATTATTGTCTCCGAAAGCGGAATAAAAGATTTCGAAGACGTAAAAAGGATTAAAGAAAGAGGCGTTAAGGCGGTATTGGTCGGCGAAGCGTTTATGCAGTCCGATGACATCGCTGCTGAGATCAAGAGGATTATGGGGTGGTAAAGGTCAAGATTTGCGGAATAACAAATTACGATGATGCATATGCGGCGTGTAGCTACGGCGCGGATGCGATAGGTTTTGTGTTTGCGAAAAGTCCTCGCCAAATCTCCCCGACGACGGCAAAATCTATAATCGAAGAACTACCGCCCTACATCGTTACCGTCGGAGTCTTTGTAAACGAAGGGGAAAAACAAGTCCGCAAGATCGCCAGAGATTGCAACTTAGCATGTCTTCAATTTCATGGAGATGAAAGGCCTGAATATTGTAGGAGATTTAAAGGGGAAAAGAAAGTTATAAAAGCGATAAGGATGCGCAATGCCAGAACTTTATCCGCGTTGGACAAATACGATGTCGATGCTTTCCTTTTGGATACATTTATCGAAGGAAGACGCGGAGGCACGGGCGTTAAATTCGATTGGGATTTGGCAATCGAGGCGAAAGGATGTGGCAAGCCCCTAATCCTGGCGGGCGGAATTAATCTTGAAAATATAGAGGAAGCGATTCAGAAGGTAACGCCCTATGCGATAGATTTATCCAGCGCAGCGGAATATGCCCCGGGAAAAAAAGACCATAATCTAATGCAGGCATTGATTGAAAAAGTTCACAATTTAACTTATTAGAGAGGGAGTCCCATGGCGTCAAATAAACGCAGATATCGCCGACTGGCATTGGATGTAGAAGTCAAATGGCATCAAAAGAAAGACGGCAAAGGCGGTAGCAGTAAAGCATATCTACTCAGGGCAAGGAATATAGCACAGCACGGATTATTTTTAAAGACGGACAGACGATTTCAACTCGGAAAGGAATTGGATTTAGAATTTTGGCTGCCGGCGATTTCACACCCAATCAACGTTAAGGGACATGTCGCATGGATTGCGGATAGGAAAAAGAATCCTACATACTATCCGGGGATAGGGGTGGGAATAATAAAAATTTCACCAGAAGATAAAAGAGAACTTATATCTTATTTAAATAGGAAATTTAGGAATTATAGAGACGCCCAAGAGTTAAAACGGATGTATCTTGATTTGATAGATATGGGCGCAAGGCTCGTTGAGCTAGGCGAAAGGCATCCTGGCGCCATCTATTTTAAGAAGGCGGTCGATAACGCGATAAAAGAGATATCCGAAGTTGCGCATCTAATCGATAAGGAAGTATCGGAAATAAAAAACCTGTAATTCTCGCATTCGCCGCAATGCTCGTAAATTACTGTTTGAAATTTAAGTCCCGCTTGGCCTATTTTATTACTCGCTTAAGATTAAGATGTGGCTGCGTCATAAACCGGCTCTGCGCGGGACATTAAATTTCAAACTAAAATTTCGGAGAATTGATATGAATACGTTAAAAACGATGTTTTTATTGACGCTACTTACCCTGTTGTTTGTTTTTATCGGACGACTTATTGGCGGCCCGAGCGGGATGATAGTGGCATTCGTCTTGGCGCTTCTGATGAATTTCTTCGCATATTGGTATTCCGACAAGGTTGTGCTTATGATGTATAAAGCGAAGGAGGTTTCAGAGGTCGACGCACCAAAGTTACACCGGGTAGTCGAAAATCTAGCTCAAAAGGCCAATTTGCCTAAACCAAAAATTTATATTATTCCTCGCCAGACACCCAACGCATTTGCGACCGGCAGGAACCCAAAACATGCAGCTATCGCAGTAACGGAGGGTATAACGCGCTTATTAAACGACGACGAATTAGAAGGCGTGTTATCGCATGAACTTTCACACGTCAAAAACAGAGATATCTTAATCTCAACGGTTGTAGCAACAATTACCGGCGCGATATATGTTTTAGCAAGTATGGCAAGGTGGATGGCCATCTTTGGAGGCGGCAGAAGAAGCAGGGAAGGCGGAGCATTTCGATTAATTCTTTTATTGGTAGTTGCCATTATAGCTCCTCTGGTTGCGATGCTTATACAACTTGCGATTTCTCGTTCTCGCGAATATCTTGCGGACCAATCCGGCGCCAATATATGCGAGAGGCCGCTTTCATTAGCGAACGCTTTAAGAAAACTACATAACTTTTCTCGCCAAGTTCCCCTAGAAGCAAATCCGACGACAGCTCACATGTTTACCGTAAGCCCCCTTACGGGCGGAGGCATGCAAGCTTTATTTAGCACGCATCCCCCGATCGAGAGAAGGATAGCACGATTGGAGGAACTCGCCATCAAGGGCCTTTAGATAAATGATCTTAGCAAATTATCCGCTGGGCGTAAGCACAGAAAAAGCGAAGGCCAAAATCGATGTAGCCAAGTTCTTTGGTAAACGAGGTCTTCTATCTAAAACCTTTAAGGACTACGAATATCGTCCGCAGCAATGCGAGATGGCGAATGCGGTCGAAAGAGCTATTATAAATAATACTCACCTTATAACGGAAGCGGGCACAGGCGTCGGTAAATCATTTGCGTATTTGGTTCCCGTCATAGATTTCGCAGTCAGGTCAAATAAAAAAGCGATCGTTTCAACAAATACGATAAGTCTTCAAGAACAGCTTGTAAAAAAAGATATCCCATTCCTGAAATCTGTCCTGCCTTTTGAATTTAAAGCCCTGCTGGTAAAGGGAAGGGCAAATTATCTTTGCATAAGACGGTTAAATCGCGCATTTTCGTCTAAGTCGGACCTGTTCGAGTCGAAAGAAGAGCTCGAAGAATTGCAGAAGGTTCTGGCGTGGTCGAAGGTGACTGACGACGGATCGCTTTCGGATTTTGACGAAAGCCCAAGCGGAAAAGTATGGGATAAGGTCTGTTCCGATTTCGATGCCTGCCTGGGAAAGAAATGCCCCTTCAAAAGCAAATGCTTCTTCCAAAATGCCAGAAAGGTAATGCAGGAATCTGACTTATTAGTTGTAAATCATCACCTTTTCTTTTCTGACTTATCGCTTCGCAGGTCCGAATATGCGCTACTTCCGAATTATGAATGCGTGGTCTTCGATGAGGCGCACACTATCGAAAATGTCGCAACAGAGCATTTAGGATTTGAGATATCCAATTTTAAAGTTAAATACCTGCTGGATTCGTTATACAACCCATCGAAGAAGAAGGGCTTTTTAGCGACGATAAAGGACGGGGAAGAAAAACAGCTTATTTTGAAGATAAGAGAAAAAGCCGAAGGATTCTTCGATTCAGTTTCAGATTGGCTCGGTCAGGATGGAATAAGAAGGGTAAGGGTTCCTAATTTTATCGAAGATAATTTATCGGGTTCGCTCGAAGCCCTCTCAAGTTTTTTGACCGACAGACTAAAGCGCTCTAAGTCGAAGGAAGAAGAGGTGGATATAAAATATTATTTAAACAGAGTCGTAGGTTTAGATGCAGCTTTTTCGGCATTTTTAACCCAGTTGATGGAAGGCTATGTCTATTGGGCAGAGACTGCAGGAACCAGATCAAAGAAGATTTCTCTTTACTGTGCGCCGATTGATATCAACGATACTTTAAATGAGATGTTATTTTCCAAATTGAATACGGCGATCTTAACCAGCGCTACATTATCTACGGGAGGAAATTTTGAATATCTTAAAAGCAGATTAGGAATAAAAAAATGTGAGGAGAGATTATTGGGCTCGCCCTTCGATTATAAGAACCAGGTTAAAATCCATATTCCTAAAAAGATGCCGGACCCTAACGATTATGAGCAGTATAAAAAGAAAGTTATTGAAAAATTAAAGGATTATATAGGCCGGACCGAGGGCAAGGCCTTTGTCTTATTTACTAACTATAAATTTATGGATGAGGTATACAGCGAACTTAAAGGTTATCTTAAAGATTTGGGGATCGCCTCCTTTAAGCAAGGCGATGGTTTACCCCGGATCAAAATGTTAGAGGCATTTAAGAAAGATGTGGATTCGGTTTTGTTTGGAGTGGATTCGTTTTGGACAGGAGTGGATGTCCCAGGCGAGGCGCTTAGCAACGTGATAGTAACAAGGCTTCCGTTTTCGGTGCCTGACCATCCGATTGTCGAAGCGAGGATGGAAAATATAAAGGCGAAGGGTAAAGATCCATTCCATGAATATAGTTTACCGGAGGCAATTTTAAGGTTGAAACAAGGTTTTGGGCGCCTTATTCGGACGAAATATGACAGGGGGATAGTCGTGGTTTTAGACAGCAGGATTCTGCACAAACCATATGGCAGGAAATTTTTAGCCGCTCTCCCCGACTGCGAAATCATTATAGAATAGTAGGGACAGTCCCTAAAACGGTTATGAGGAAAAAGAATAGTTTATATATTGGGTTAACCTGTGCTCTGATAATCGGCCTGATTTATTTGTTGGGCGGATTTGAATTAGCCGAATATCAGGCGTTGGATTTTCTATTTAAGGCACGCGGAGAAAAAGAGGCAAATCAAAATATAATAATTATTGAAATAGACGATAAATCCTTAGAAGAATTCGGTCGCTGGCCGTGGACGCGCGGATATCATGCCGCGCTCTTAGAAATCCTTTCCCAAAGTAAACCAAAGGTAACCGCCTTCGATATAATCTTCAGCGAGCCGCAATACGAGCATCCGGAAGAAGACGAACTTCTTGCCTATACGAGCAAAAGGCTTGGCAATGTATTTTTTGCGTCATATTTTAATTTGCGGGAAACTAAGCCAAGAAAAGATTCGACTTTAAAGGCCACCACCATAACTTCACCTTTACGATGCTTAGTACAAAACTCTAAAGGATATGGTTTCGTAAATTCCCCACCTGAAACCGACGGCAAAGTCCGTAAGATACCATTATTTATTGAATACGAAGGCAAGACATATCCTTCCTTGGATTTGCTGGTAGTTGCGCAATATCTCGATACTAATATCGCAAATTTAAATATCCCTCAAAATAAGAATGGTATGATGTGGATAAATTACGCGGGCGATTTTAAAAAATTTAATAGAGTACCTTTCACGGATGTCGCCTACTCTTTTGATCAGATGAAGAAAGGGCAGGCGCCCAGAATAGATTTAGCCCAATTTAAAGACAAGATTGTTTTAATTGGTTTGACTGCAGTCGGCTCCGAAGATTTATGGCCTACATCATTTTCGCCGCTTTACCCCGGCGTCGGGATTCGCGCAAACGCAATAAATACCATTTTGGAAAGGGACTTCCTTATTCGCATAGACCGTTTTATTATCTTTTTAATCTTGTCGATATTCGGAATTTCGCTCGGTATCTTAATGCCCAAGCGAAGTCCGTTTCAGGGGCTTTCAATTTTTATAATATTAATTTTCGGGCTTGTTCTTATAACGATTTTATCTTTCAAACTTTTAAATATCTGGATCGATGTCGTTGCACCTTTAACCTTATTAGCGGTAGCCTATTTGGCAATCACCGTTAACCAATTTGTTATAACCCGATTCGAAAAAGGTTTGATCGAACAAGAACTACAGATCGCAAGCCGCATTCAGCAATCGATTTTACCTCAGACCTTACCAGAAGTTCGAGGTATAGAATTGGCAGTTAAATGCGTGCCGGCTAAGCATGTCGGCGGTGATTTTTATGATTTCATTAAATTCCTGTACGATTTCACTGAACTCAAAGATAACAAACTGGGCATTGTAATCGGGGATGTCTCCGGTAAAGGTGTGCCAGCCGCATTATTTATGGCAAAGACGATGGCGGATTTTCGAGGATTGGCACATGTTTTTAACGAACCGCACGAAGCATTAACTGCCATAAATAATCGCCTGGTCGAAGAGGGCGTATCCGGGATGTTCGTTACGTTGTTATACTTAATTTACGAGCCCAAGGAGAGGCTAATAAGATACTCCAACGGCGGACATAATCCGCTTATATGGGTAAAAAGTGACGGTGAAACAATGTTGTTAACCCAGGAAGTCGGCACGCCGGTAGGTATTATCCCCGGTTCAGAATTTAAGACCGATAAGATTGCCGTTTCCGAAGGCGATATATTCATTACCTATACAGATGGAATTTCAGAGGCAAGAAACAAAAAAGGGAGAGAATTTGGCGAAAAACGCCTCTTGGAACTTGCTAACTCGAATCGAAACCTATCAGCACATGCATTGGCAGAAAGGCTTATAGCAGAAGTGATAAATTTCAGCAAGGGAATGCCACAACACGATGATATGACAATGATTATCTTAAAAATTATATAATTTTGCTTGACAAATTTTATGGTAAATGATATCCTGAACTTACTTTAAAAACTATTTTTAATAACTGAAAGGACCTTAAGATGTCCTCTCCCCGACAAACAAAGGCAGTAAAAATATTACTATCAATTTTATTTTCACTTCTACTATCTTTTTGTGTAAACACTACTGCAGTATCCGCAGAAGAACTCTCGCCTTTAGAGCAGGGTATAACTTACTACAAGCAGGAAAACTACGATGAAGCATTGTCAATCTTACAAAAAGCGAGAGAATTAGAACCCGATTCTTCATTAGCCGCCTATTATTTGGGCATTACGTATAAACAACTTCAAGATTATAAGAACGCGAAGTCCCACCTTATAGACGCCGTTTCTTTAACCCCAAAAATAAAAGAAGCACTTTTAGAACTCGTAGATGTGCTTTACCAACTTGGGGAATTAAACAATGCTAAGAGATATATTGGGTTAGCGGAAAGGGAAGATGTAAAGCCGGCCCAAATCGCATTCTTAAAAGGACTTGTCTTACTTAAAGAAGGCGACAATCTCGATGCAGTGGAAGCTTTTGAGAAGGCTAAAGAGCTTGATAGTTCGCTCCAACAGTCGGCAGATTACCAAATAGGATTAGCATATTTAAAAGAGAAAAAATTTGAGGAGGCTAAGGAAGTCTTTAGAGAGGTCATTGTGCTCGAACCAAATACTGACTTAGCCGCTTTTGCAAATCGATATATAGATGCGATCGAGAAAAAGAAAGAGGCAGAAAGGCCGTTTAGATTTACCGTTGGCCTAGCAGGCCAATACGATGACAATGTGCTTTTAAAACCGAGCGATGCGACTGTTGCAGAAGACATAACCAACGAAGATGATTTTAGAGAAGTTTTGACTTTCAAAGGCGAATACCGGAAAAGACTGACAGAAAAATTCGGTCTGAATTCTCAATATTCCCTTTATTATGCTCATCAAAATAATATCGGTCTATACGATGTTTTAAGCCACAGCCTATCTTTAACGCCGACCTATTATTTCACTAAAGGCACGGTTGGACTGCCGGTGGGCTATAATTATACTCGGGTAGGCGAGAAGGAATACCTTTCTACGATAAGCGCAATGCCTTTGTGTAACTTAATCTTTGGCAAAACGCAAATGGGACAGCTGTCTTTTAAGTATCAGAGGAAGGATTTTCTACGCGCGCCACTTAACGCGGATGAAAACAGGGATTCCAACGACTTCGGCGGAGGGTTGGGATGGTTTGTGTTCTTTGCCGAAAATAGGGGTTTTTTCAGTTTACGTTATGAAATAAACAAAGACGATACAAAAGGCAATAACTGGCGTTATATCGGAAATAGGATTAATGCAACGTTATTATATCCATTTTTTGAAAAATTTAAAATTAGCGTATCAGGCGATGCATTCCTGCAGGACTTTTCTGAAACTCACACCGTATTTAATGTAGAAAGAGAAGATAAGGTCTACACCGCGTCTACGATGTTGGCATACAATTTCTGGAAAAACGCGGAATTACAATTCCGTTATACATACGTAAAAGACGATTCTAATATCATAATTTATGATTACGACAGAAACGTGTATAGCATAGGAGTGGAATATAAATTTTAATCAAGGAGAGTTATAAAATGAAAAACCAAAGAATAAAATTTCTGATTTTTCTCTTTGCCCCCTTGCTTTTAAGCTCTGTGGCTTTCGCTGAAGATATCGGCAAGTTCACATCAGTCGACGGTAAAGTAGATGTCGTTAAAATGGGACGGGGCGAAGCCATAAATGCTGCAAGAGGAGAAGTCGTTTCCGTCGGAGACATAGTGAGGACCAAAAGCACATCCAAAGCAGAGATAACATTTACCGATAACACTATATTAAGGTTTGCCGAAAACACACGGCTCGAAATAAAGGAATATCGGATAGGCGAAGATGGAAAAAGAATCAATGCAGTAATAAATCTTCAAAGGGGCAAGATAAGAGCGATTGTCTCGAAGACCAACGGGAAGGCGGACTTTACTATAAATACGCCCAACGCTTCAGGAAATGTCATGGGCACGGATATATTTGTTTTTTATCAAAAGTCATCGACCGGTGTCCTCGTAGTAGATGGTAAGTTTTCTGCGGTCAATTCAGTTTTTCCGGATGAAGTCGTCAATATATTCAGCGGTAATACATCTGTTATCCCAGCGGACGAATCACCACAGGAACCAAGGGTATATCTAGCGATGGAATTGGAAAGTCACGAAGAAGATACTTCGCCCGCTGCAGAACAAGAAGTGACCGCAGTAGAACAGGAGGAGCCGGGTCAAATGAAAGCTGTAGTAGTAGAAGTTGCGGGCAGCGTAACCGTCCGAAGCCGGGGCACTCTATTCTGGCACGATGCGAAGGTAAACGAGGTCCTTAGCGCTGGAGATGAAATTGAGACCAAGGAAGATGGCAAGATTGAGATCAGATTAGAGAATAGAAATATAATTAACTTAAAACCAAATACAAAACTTATACTTCAAAAATTAAGTCAGGATCTGGAAACCGGTGATTATGAAAATTTATTGGAATGCAATATAGGCAAGATTCGAGCGCAGGTCGAAAAGATAAAAGGCAATTCAAAATTTGAAATAAAGACTCCGACCGCTGTTGCCGCTGTACGAGGAACTATCTTATACCTTAATGTTCTACCAAATTTAACAACTGCCTACTTTGAAGGCGGGAATGGTGCTTTAACAAATATTATCTCAGGCATTACTCAGGTTGTAAGCGACGGAAATCAATCTTCCTCGGATAATCAGGGAAACGTCTCCACTCCGACACCCCCATCCAATGTAGAACGTTCACAATGGCAAGAGGGCTGGGAGACAGAAGGCGGCGCCGAGGGATATACACCGCCTGGAGGTGGTGTCGGTGGAGGAGCAGGCGGAGATACGGGCGGAGGGGATGATACCAAACCATTTAATCAAATTCCTTTTACACCGCCTACCACTACTACCACAACCGGGACTACCACTACAACAACTACGACGTCTGCTTTAAATGCCGCCATAATTGGTAATTTTGGATCCTTCGGCTCTTCTGAGACCGATATCTTTGAAAGCGATGAAAGTTCATCCGTTGATGCTGTACTAACAGCGCCGACAACGCTTGCTCAATGGCCCCTTCCTTCTGGACCAGCGACACTTACAGGCACTTATTCGAATCCGAACGACCAAACACTTTGGTGGGAAAGCGAACTTACAGGCACTGATACCAGCGGAGGCAATCTATTAGGGTGGATAGGTGGTTCCTGGCATAGTTGGGAAGGCGTTATCTCCTCTATATATATTGACTCATCTGGTATAGCTGGAAATATATTTGGATATATGTCTGGTACAACTGATGAGACAGCCGGTACTTTAAGCGGAAACGGCGATTTATTTGTTATACCTCTGGCGGGGACTGATATTTTACCCGCTAATCTTTCCGATTCCGTAACTGAAGGCAGCGGTTCAGGTAATCTTTATATTTCATTTAATGATGGATATCTTGATGCCCAATTTGGTAGGGAAATGATGAAAATAGAGGGTGAGCCATGGGGAATCTGGAGAGAGATATACAACGGAAGTTATGATAGGCCGGACGATCTTCCGATTGATCCGGACGATGATCTTGCACACTGGATCGGCACGGCGGGTGGAAATTATAATGAAGAAGGGTACTTCTTCATCGCCTTCGAAGGTTTAGATGATTTAAACGGTTCTCTTAGGATAGACCTCCTTGGCACATATATGGATTACGCGAAATTAGGGGCTCACTATGGCACAATTCTCGGAACTTATACGCCAACCGATTCTTATGATTTTGAGGGAATAGGTTTAGGCGGATTCGTCGAAGAACCTCTTGCCTGGAGTGCAGAGATAGATGCCTACTATCATTATTATGATTATTACTGGGATGAACTCTACGCCTATAGTCCTCATTATGGCATCATGGGAGCAATTCAATCTCCTTTTGAGTCTCCCGGCACTCCAGCGGATATTACCCTGATGGGTGAAGCATATCCCGATGACTATATCACGTGGTGGGGATATCTCTACGGAAGTTATGCAGACGATGGAAGCGAAATTCCGGATGGCTTCATAGGCGGCCGGACAAGTTCCATAGAAGGTATGCTTGTTAGCTTATACATCGATGATGCTGGTAATGCAGGTACGCTATCCGGAAATTTTGGAGGTTACTACGATGAATTTGGTGTGTGGATATCTACCGGCGACTACTACGATGAATTAGATATGTGGATGGCCACAGGAGAGATGACCGCCATTCAAAGAGCGACTGGATATAATCCTGACGATTACGATTATGATGATACTTATATAGATGGATACATTTATGGTAATTTTGACAATGGTGGAGAAATCTACTCAGGTAATAGCATCTACGATATAGGATATGGCCAGCTTATGAGTTATACAACCTGGTTGATTGACCCATCTACGGGTAATCCTGAACCATGGGGTATATTCAACATAGAACTTGGTGGATATTTTGATTATGAGGATGCATCTGATGACTGGACACTCTATTTATGCGGTGCCGACTGGAGAGACCTAGATGGGGAAGAATATTGGTTTGCTACCGTAACAGGCAGTCAGTGGTCCGATCAAAGGATCGCCGGAACCCTATTAGGAAATTATCTTACATATACCGCCCTTGGCACTATCGAAGGAAATGTCCTCGGCAGTTACGATACTGAAGATTACGATCTTTGGGAAGCTATAGCGTTAGGAACATTTGAAGAAGAACCTCTTACCTTTAGCGGAATTTGGGGAGGCGGTTATGATGGAGCATATTATTATATATCTGGCTGGAGCCTTTACTATAATGACGATGGTTACTTAGGCTGGGCCGGAGAAGATTACGGCTTAATCGGCTCTACAACACCTGATTGGTGGAATCAAGGTTCATTTCCAATTCTTGCAATGGGTGAGTATTTGAGTGAAGAGGTCGGGTATCAACCCCTCATCTTCAACACCCCCATATTTAGCTACAACGGATCAGATGGTTATTTCACGACGCAAGATGGTGCAGCGTTCTATGGATTTACGGCAGGGTTATGGAAGATATTACACGATGAAGGAATCGATGGTGCGGTTGTAGCTATTTACGTAGCTCCAGCTGATGTTGAAGACGTATATAATGCGGGTATTTTACGAGGAGACATCTCGGGTGACTATTATTCAGGTCTCGGAATGTGGATGGCCGAAGGAACACTGAAGCCAACTGAAATGGTGCAGGATATAGGCATAAGCCCAGAAGAATTGGAAGATTATATAGACTACGGTTTTCTTGAGGCTTATGTTTATGGCTTTTTTGGTAACATAGAAAGCGATAGTTATATCGAGGGTTCAGATATTTGGGGTCAAACTTCATTTATCAATACCTTCGACAGAGAGATTACCTGGCCGTGGGGAATCTACGATATAAAATTAGAAGGAGCGGATTCCTATTCTAACCCAGGGGGCTTGACAATTTGGCTTGCCCAGATCGGGGGAGAAGGCGAATTTGGTGAATATGACTATTATGACGAGTATCCCGACGAAGATTATCCAAATGGCTCCTGGGTAGGAGTAACCGGTGGAATCTGGCAAAATGGCGAAATTAAAGGCGCTTTACGCGCGCTCTATGTAACCGATGAACATAACGCCGGTTTGATGGAAGGTGATGTATTCGGACTCTACGATGAGATTGAAGCCGGTTACGGTACTTGGATTGGAGAAAGTATCGGCACATTTGAAAAGATGGATGTTACCGATGTTTCTCGAGGTGACCTCGAAGAATTTTACGGAATTAAAGAGAATGAATTTTTTGGAGGGGGCCTTGGGAACTTCGCGGGCGGCGGCACACTCGAAACTACATCACTCGAGGGCATTTCGTGTAACATATTCGACCAAGACTGGGGCATCTGGGCTGTTTATACAGAAGGTTCTTATAAAGGACCGTCTTCTCCGTATAGATTGGCAGCAGGAGGAGTAGCAACAGGAGGAGATATGGGTGAGGGTGCTTACTGGCTAGCAACTATCTTCGGCGATTGGGGATCCGAAACTCTAAATGGTGAATTAAGGGGAGTATGGTTTGGTTGTAAAGAGTTTGGCGATGAAGGAAAACAAGTATTTAATGCGGGGCCAATAACGGGAGAAATATTCGGTACCTACGATGAAGTTGATACTACGTGGCAGGCGGCAGGAGTAGGTGAGTGGGTTGAATTAGCAGAGCTGGATCCAGATATACTCGGTTTCGATAACGTTGCCCTAGCGGAAATGGTCGAGGTCCCCATAACCGAGATGTATGCTTCGCTTCTTACCGGCGCAGGCGGATTTGGTTCCGCCGGAGATATCGGAAGCATAACGGGCGCAATGGATATAAGCTTCTATGCGGATGCCGCAACAGCTCTAAGCGGCATATGGGCGTCATTGATAAACGGAAGTTACTCGGATTATCCGGGTGGAAACGATTGGACGCTTAACTTAAGCGATGCCACCGGAACAAACGCAACTTTAACAGGGACCCAATGGAATGATGGACAATGGCTTGCGGATGTAAACGGCACTGCGCCTGATAGCGTCAGTTTTGCCGGCCAAGCCGGTGGAACGTATACAGGGACAGATTCCGGAACGCTCACGGGTGTCGGCGCAGGAACTTGGCAACAAGGAGTACAAGAATAGCGATGATGCGTTTCGCATCCATAACATTAATTGTTTTTTTATTGTATGGTTGCGGAAAAGCAAAACCCGTTTCATCTGGGCCTACCGATAAAATAATTGCGACGGTCAACGGGGAGCCGATATACGCAAAAGAGCTAAAACTGGCGCTTGCACTTAGAGTAAAGGATGACCCTTCGTTTAAGGTAACCGCAAATACTTTTAAAGAGCAGATTGATATAATGGTCAATGAGCGCCTTCTGCTTCAAGGAGCGGAAAAGAATAAATCGGACATAAAGATATATACCGAATTTTTTAATCTCCAGTAAAGATTCAATCGCTTTAATTCCCTACCCATAAATAAGCCATTTTCAAGAAATCCATTGACCTTAAAAATTCCATATGTTAAAATTTTGTTAGAAAAAGGAAGGTGAGAACAGATGGAAAATCCGGGCATTGCGGCGGTTCTCTCGTTCGTCTTTAACGGACTGGGGCAGGTTTATAATGGGCAGATAGCCAAAGGCTTAGTTATAATGCTATTTTCCGCCATCGCTATGACAATAACTTTGATAGGCGCGGTTGTCCTGGCTCATTTTATATTGTCCAACTTTATATACTTTGGCGAATTGATAATCGGTGCGGTCCTGTTCTTCCTCGGGGTAATTACAATAGCCATCCTCGGCATCTATAACATTTACGATGCCTACAATGTGGCAAAGAAAAAAATCCAATAGATGGAACGCGTCTTTCGCCACATCGATTCCAAAAAGGATGATATCGTCAGTTTCACGAAAGAGTTAATTTCTATTCCCACCGTAAATCCTCCCGGCGAAAATTATGAAAGAATAGTAAAGGTCCTGGAGAAGCGGCTTAAGTCGCTTGGATTTTCAACGAGGCGTTATTCGACCCCGCCTAATATTTTAAAGAGATATAAGGTTAAAGGGGGGTCGCCGCGGATAACTCTGATAGCCAGATGGAATGTTGGCGCAAAAAAGACGCTACATATAAACGGGCACTACGATGTCGTGCCCGTTACCTCTAATTGGAAAACCGATCCTTTTAAACCGGTAATAAAAGATGGAAAATTATACGGCCGCGGCGCAGAAGATATGAAAGGTGATATCGCCTGTGCGTTATTCGCCGTCGAAGCATTAAAGTCTCAGGGCATGATGCCAAAAGTAAATATTGAGTTTTCGTTCGTGCCCGATGAGGAGACCGGCGGCGAAACGGGTTTAGGTTATATCATAAACAAGGGAATCATAAATCCAGATTATGCGCTGGGAGAGGGATACTGGAAGGACTATGTTTCGATAGGGAATAAAGGAGTGCTTTGGTTGGAGATAGAAGTAAAAGGGCGCTCCTGCCATGGTTCGTCGCCGCATAAAGGAATAAATGCCTTTGAGAAGATGATAGATGTTGCAGGTGCAATTAGAAATTTGGAAACGAAGATTTCAAAAAGGAAGACAAAATATGCAACGTTAGATTGCCGCGATAGATATGCCACGCTTGTTATCGGCGGAGAGATGAAGGGGGGCCTTAAGATAAACGTTGTTCCGGATAAATCTGTTTTTACAATAGATAGACGAATTCTTCCGGAAGAGAATTTAGATAAAGCGGAAGAAGAGATTCGAAAGGCGATAACGCATCTTAAAAAGAGGGATAAATCGCTTAATGTCAATATGCGGATTATAACGAAAGATATACCCGTTGTCGTCGATAATAAAATTATTTTAACCGCAATGGGTCGAGCTATTAAAGTAGTATTTAAAAAGCGTCCTAAATTTGCGATTCAACCGGGCGGAACAGACCTGAGGTTTTTCATTAAGAGGGGGATTCCGGCAGTCGGTTACGGACCGTATGGTGGCGGCAAATTTCATGCAGACGATGAGCACGTATTTGTAGATTCTTTGCCGAAAACCACGAAAGTCTTTGCCCAGTTTATGATGAACTTAAGTTAAAATGATATTCAGAAGATTCCTGCCACCTGAAATTCGAAATGCATATAGTTACGATTCCCTCGCTGCTATTTTGGCGGGAATTCATCTCGGGCTTATCGTCCCGTTTCTTGCCATAGTCGGCAGAAGGTTAGGCGTATATCCTTATTTTATTGCGTTGATTATTGCCGCTCCTTTCCTCGGCAACCTTATGACATATTATTGGGCTCATAGGGCACAGATTGAAGGTGAAAAAAAATTCGTTGTTTGGGGAGGCTTCATCGCAAGGTCGCTGTTCTTTGCGATGGCTTTTATTGTAAGCCCGCTGGCTTTTACGGTTGTCGCATCATTAGGGCTTTTTTTTAGCACCATTTCCCGCCCAGCGTACGTCGGGGTATTAAGTCAGATTTATCCGGAACAATACCTTGGCAGGGCGATGGGGTTCGTATTGGTCGGCTCTTCGACGGCAGCGATGATAGCCGCTTATTTCGGCGGGAAATTGCTTGACGTCGTAGGTTATAGATGGATTTTTCCCATCGGTGCGTTATTCGGGGTTGTCTCAAGTCTTATTTTCAGCAAAATCGAAGTTAAAAAAAGACTGTACGATGAGGTGCCGGCAAAATTTAGATTCGGTGAGATTTTAGAGATCCTAAAAAGAAACATCGCCTTTAGTAAATTCGAAAGATTGTATTTTATATTCGGCTTCCTAAATTTAATTGCTGTACCGGTATACCCTCTTTTTCTCGTCGACAAACTACATATTACAAATTTCGAGGCCGGCAAACTCGTCGCGGTTTCATCGCTGATGGGGATAGCAACCGTTTATATATGGGGACACCTAACCGATAAATACGGTGCGCCGAAGCTTATGCCGTGGAACATCTTGCTTTTAAGTTTGATGCCGTTAATTTACGCATTCGCTGATAGATTTTGGGTCTTATATTTGGCGAGTCTAAGTTATGGCTCCGCATTTACGGGATTGGAACTGCTCGTTGCGGGTTCGGTAATTTCGTTATCCGGCGGCAAGGATGTATCTAAATATTCCGCAATACACTCGACTTTGCTGGGAGTTAGAGGAGGTATAGCCCCATTTTTAGGTATTAAATTGTTTCATCTTTTAGGATTTAGAATGGTTTTTCTTCTGTCATTTGCAGGAATTTTTGTCGGTGGCTTTTTGCTCTATCTATGGTCGAGAGAATATAAATTGACATCTACTTAAATGATATGTTATAAATGAGGGACAGTCCCTATGAGGTAAGAGGATGAGATGAAATTACCGGACAAGAAAGGATATTTCGGCATTTTTGGCGGCAAATATGTTCCAGAAACATTGATGGCTGCTTTAACTGAGTTAGAGGAAGAATATCATAAGGCCAAGCGCGATAAGAAGTTCGTGCGATTATTGAACTTTTATTTGACCAATTTTGCCGGAAGACCAACACCTCTTTATTTTGCTGAACGCCTAACGAAGAAACTAAAAGGCCCTAAGATTTATTTAAAGCGCGAAGATCTATTGCATACAGGCGCACACAAAATAAATAACACCTTAGGCCAAGGACTTCTTACTTTGAGAATGGGCAAGAAGCGCATCATTGCCGAAACAGGCGCAGGTCAACACGGCGTCGCTACGGCAACGGTCGCCGCTATGTTCGGACTTGAGTGCGAAGTATATATGGGTGAAGAGGATATAAGGCGGCAAGCACTGAATGTATTCAGAATGAAGTTGCTTGGCACGAAGGTGACGCCCGTAAAAAGCGGCAGCAAAACATTGAAGGATGCGATAAATGAGACGATGAGGGATTGGGTAACTAACGTAAAAACAACTCACTACTGTTTGGGCTCCGTCGTAGGGCCCCATCCGTTTCCTATGATGGTTCGCGATTTTCAATTGGTTATAGGAAATGAGACGAAGCAGCAAATTCTTAAATTAGAAGGAAAGCTACCGGATTATCTTTTGGCTTGCGTTGGGGGCGGCTCGAATGCGATAGGAATTTTCCATCCGTTTTTTAACGATAAAAATGTAAAACTTATAGGAATCGAAGCGGCAGGTCGCGGTTTAGCTACCGGTAAACATGCTGCAACTTTAGTAAAAGGTGAACTCGGAATTTTACACGGAAGCAAAAGTTACCTATTGGAGGATAAATTCGGACAGGTAAAAATTGCCCATTCGGTTTCAGCCGGACTCGATTATCCGGGCGTAGGACCGGAACACGTCTATTATAAAAAAATCGGCAGGGCAAAATATGTAGCCGTTACGGATAAAGAGGCCCTGGAGGGGTTTAAACTGCTTTCCGAAACGGAGGGAATTATCCCCGCGCTTGAACCTGCGCACGCTATTTATTATGTAACTAAAATGGCACGAAAATTAAGTAAAAATAAGGTCGTCGTAATCTGTCTTTCCGGCAGAGGCGACAAAGATGTGGAACTGGTATCTCAAATAAAATCCAAAATCCAAAAATCAAATATCAAAAATGGGTAGGATAGAGGGAAAATTTAAAGACTTAAAGAGAAGGAAACAAAAAGCGTTTATCGCTTTTATAACCGCCGGAGATTTCGGTCTATCCACAACGAAAAGATTGATTTCGATTTTGGATAAATGCGGCGTAGACATCGTTGAGCTTGGCGTTCCGTTTTCCGATCCTATCGCGGACGGCACTACTATTCAAGCTGCTTCCGAAAGGGCGCTTAAACGAAAAACTACCTTATCAAAGATAATTAGATTGGTTGGCAGTCTACGTTCTTCGGCGGATATTCCGATCGTTTTTATGAGCTATTTTAATCCTATATTTAAATATGGATTGAAGAGGTTCATTTCCGACTGCGAAAAAAACGGAATCGACGGAGTAATTGTGCCGGACCTTCCGCCTGATGAAGCGGACGAATTGATTGCGGCTTCGCGAGGCAAGAGATTTTCAACGATATTTCTCTTAAGTCCTACGAGCACAAAAGAGCGAATTAAGCTGGTAGCCAAAAAATCCAAAGGTTTTATCTATTATGTTTCATTGACCGGAATAACAGGAGCACGCGAACGCCTTCCAAAAGAACTCCTTTCTCAGGTCCGGCTCGTAAAAAGGTATACAAACAAACCTGTTTGCGTCGGCTTTGGCGTATCGCGCCCTATTCAGGTAAAACAGATATGCAAAGTCGCGGATGGTGTGATAGTCGGTTCCGCGATAGTAAAAGTTATAGAGCGATATGCCGGCAATAAGAATTTGTTTGAGAACGTACATAGATACGTTAAGGATTTGGTCGAGGCAGCCCGCGCATAAGATTTCTCGATTATATCAGAAGGAAAATAAGAATAAATGAAACGCAACAAAAATATTTATGCGGTTATAATCGCAGGCGGCAGGGGCAAACGGTTCTGGCCCAAGAGCAGGTCCAAAACCCCCAAGCAGACATTGAAGCTAATGGGCAGGCGTTCCCTGATTCAGGAGACGGTGGGCAGAATAAAACCGTTGGTGTCTAATGACCGAATCTACGTTATCACAAATAAGGAACAACTAAATTCGGTAAAGGGCGAATTACCCTTCATAACAAATATAATTGCAGAGCCCATTGCGAAGAATACAGCTGCAGCATGCGGTTTGGCGGCGATGATTATAAAAAAGAGGGACCCTTTAGGCATAATGGTGGTTTTGCCCTCCGACCACTTAATAAGAAAAAAGGAGCAATTCATCGAAGCGCTTGCAACAGGTATTGAGGTCGCAAAGGCATCGAACGCGTTAGTTACCATAGGAGTTAAGCCGACATTTCCAGCGACCGGTTATGGTTACTTAAGGATAGATACGAGCGGACAGTTCAAAATTAAAGGGCCCGGACTTAAAACAAGGGTTCACAGAGTCAAAGGATTTGTAGAGAAGCCAAATTTTCAAACGGCCATTAGATTTTTGAAGGAAAGAAGATATTATTGGAACAGCGGCATTTTTATATGGAGAGCATCGAGCATCTTGGAATCTATCAAAGAGCATCTGCCGAGATTATATCTTGGTTTGCAATTGATAAGCCCGAGCATTGGACATTTCGGATTTTATAATAAACTAAAAGACATTTACCGACATTTTGAAGAGATTTCAATAGATTACGGAGTTTTGGAAAAGGAGAAGCGAATCTTCGCCGTTGAGGGCAAGTTCTGTTGGGACGATTTGGGTTCGTGGAATTCGCTTGCACGCCATTTAAAATTAGATGCTGACGGAAATATTATAATTGGTTCATACAAAGGAATAGATACAAAGGATTCTGTGGTCGTTTCAGAAAAAGGGCTCATTGCCACAATCGGCATTTCGGATATCGTTATCGTTCGCGAAGGGGATTGCGTATTAGTCTGCAGTCGTAGAAGGGCTCAAGACGTTAAAACTTTAGTTAACTTATTAAAGAGTGAAAGAGAATTTGAAAGATATCTTTAATGAGAATCATTGGTTTAGATGTTGGAGACAAACGAATAGGAGTTGCAGTAAGTGACGCATTAAAGAAGACGGCGCAGGGCGCCGGCGTTATCCAAAGAAAAAATTTGGAAGATGACATAAATGAGATTAAAAATTTGGCAAGGGAGTACGAAGCGGATTTAATCGTCGTTGGGTTGCCCTTAAAGATGGACGGAACTTCGGGCGAAAGGGCAAAACTTGTTGCCGAATTTATTAAGATATTAAATTCTGCGCTAAATATCCCTGTAACAACGTACGATGAACGATTATCGACCAAAGAAGCCGAAAAATTCCTAATCTCTTCCGATGTCTCCAGAAAAAAGCGTAAGAGGGTAGTGGATATAATTGCTGCACAACTTATACTACAATCCTACTTAGACAGAAATAAATAACTATGTATGAATCGATAATCTTAGACAATAAGACCAGATGCGTTGGATTAAATATCCCGGACAGAGACTCTCTGTCCATTGGAATATGGATAAAGGTTGGCGGTCGTTATGAGCCACAAGCAAAGTGCGGCGTATCGCATTTTTTAGAACATCTTTTGTTCAAAGGTACCACGAGAAGGTCCGGCGAAGAAATTAAGAGGGCCATCGAGGGAAGAGGCGGTTCCATAAATGGCTTTACGACCGAAGAATTTACCTGTTATCTAGTCAAAGTTTTAAGCAGGGATATGGATATCGCTCTCGATATATTATCGGATATGATATTAAATTCCCGGCTTACATTGAACGACATAGAGAAGGAAAGGACCGTTATAATCGAAGAGATTAAGATGTACAAGGACCTGCCGATGCATTACGTTCACGAATTATTGGCAGGGCTTCTCTGGCCAAATCAACCTCTGGGGAGATTCCTCGCCGGAACGGTAGAGAGCGTAAGTAAAATTAAACGGCGAGACATACGGTCATTCAAAAATAGATTTTATAATCCGCGCAATATCGTTGTCGCAGCCTGCGGGAAAATGCAGTATCGCAATTTTTTTACGTGCTGTGAAAAACATTTTAAAAAAATTCCCCGGAGTTTAAAGTCGACGTTCAGGAGAGCCGAGGTAAAACAGAGAAAGCCCCAATATAAGGTCTTATTTAGGGATACCGAACAGGCGCATCTATCTATGGGGCTGCATACGTTCGGCCGAAACGACCCCGACAAACACGCCCTGAATTTCCTTCATATAATTTTGGGCGGAAATATGTCAAGCAGGTTGTTCCGCGAATTACGCGAAAAGCGAGGCTTAGTTTATGAGATAGGCACGCACGTAAAGAAATTTCAAGATACCGGCGCTTTTGTAATCTCCGTCGGTCTGGATGATAAAAAAATACCCAAGACGATAGAATTGATATTGCGGGAGTTAAGGAAGATAAAGACGAAATCCGTCGGTGCGGAAGAGTTTAACAGAGCAAAGGAATTCTATAGAGGACAGCTATTACTTGCGCTGGAGGATACCTCAGACCATATGCTCTGGATGGGTGAGCATATGGTCGGCGAGGATAAAATCCCGACTCCTCAGGAAATATTAGACGAGATCGAGAAGGTAACCGCCGATGATTTAATGCGCGTCGCTAACAGGGTATTTAAGAATTCCCGTCTAAATCTGGCATTGATAGGGCCGACAAAAAAGACGGATGAAAAGAAGATAGAGGAGGTTTTGACGATACGATGAGGGGCTCCATAAAACTCTTTGAGATTTTCGGGATTTCAATCGAAATCCATATAACTTTTTTATTGCTGCCGCTCTTATTCGGGTTCCTTGAAGGACTCAAAGGTGTCGTGCTCATCCTCGGAATCTTTGCCTGCGTTACATTTCACGAATTAAGCCATGCTTTGCAGGCAAAACGGTTTGGCGTTAAGGTCGACAGGGTTGTCTTGCTTCCGATTGGCGGCGTCGCTGCTATGAAGTCAATCCCTGAGAAACCCTCACAGGAAATTAAGATTGCGATTTCGGGCCCTTTATTCAATTTTATACTGGCAGCGTTCTTATTTTATCCGATGTATTATCTGTTAGGAGAGCAAATCTTCTTTAGCCCTTCTTTAAAAACCTGGGGTCATACGTTCGCTTATTTATATTGGCTCAACATCATCCTTGGAGTCTTTAACCTGTTGCCCGCATTTCCGATGGACGGAGGCAGAATTTTACGGGCATTTTTGGCGCAGAAGATGGATTTTCAAAAGGCGACGAAGATAGCGGTTAACTTCGGACATATATTCAGCCTTCTGTTCGTGTTCTTAGGGATTGTGTCTAGTAATTTTTGGTTGATTATAATTGCTATCTTCGTATATATGGCTGCCTCTCAGGAAGAACTACAAGTCGATATTACGGAAACCCTAAAGAGGTTTAAGGTAAAGGATATTTTACCCGACCAATATATTACGGTTAGCCGCGATACCTCACTTTCAAAAGTATTGGAAATGATATTTCACAGCCACCAGGAGGACTTTCCCGTTATGGAGGGCGCAAATATAGTCGGCTTTGTGACCAGGACGGATATTATTTCGGCCATTCATCAATACGGCCTCGACAAAATGGCCGGTGACGTAATGAGGAAGGATTTTCCTTCCGCAAGTCCCCGCGATTCGTTGACCAGGATTCACAAACTGATGGAAGAGTCTAGCTTAAGGGCGATACCGATAATAGAATCCGGACATTTAGTCGGAATTATAACGATGGAAGACTTGAGCAAAGTATATTCGCTTATGTCCGCTAAGGGAACGAGATGAAAAATAACGATGTGCATAAAATAAAGTTTGGAACCGACGGCTGGAGAGGAATAATTGCGGAAGACTTTACTTTTGA
>Ga0111183_1014_pt1 | contig 31712 bp, 23 predicted proteins | sample DeeMarSWOR324_28_FD_80238 | JGI IMG/M metagenome (GOLD analysis project Ga0111183, IMG submission 80238) | Omnitrophica WOR_2 bacterium SM23_29 | reverse complement strand
CAATAACGGCCTTATTAGTAGTTGGTCTATTAATGTTAAGCACTCCATCATATGCTCAGGATGCTTTTAAGAAATTAGGCCGTGGCGTTGTAAACACTTTTACTGGATGGCTTGAGGTTCCAAAAGGAATAGTTGACGAAAGCCAGGCATCCAACGTATTTTCAGGCCTAACAATCGGAACAATAAAGGGTCTTGGTTTGGGGCTGGTTCGTACCGGCGCCGGAATTTATGAAGCATTGACATTCCCGTTCCCAATTCCGGAAGGATATGAGCCGATAGTAAGACCAGAGTTTGTGTATTCTGAAGATTAAGCTTGGTTCGAGCAAGCCAAGAAAGAAGTTATTACGCGGGGTCGTAAAGGGGCCCCGCTTTTTTTATTCCAATCCCATAAATTGTAGAATTTATACTTGACAAAGGACTTTTTTTATGGCACTATTTTTATGAGGATTATTTAAATAACCTACTTATTATAAAGACCTTATATACTTATTTTAAAAAGTCCCCCTAAGTTATAACCCTTTAAAATATAGAGAAATAGAAGACTTAAATGAAATACCTAATTTCAATTAGTTTGATTATATTTCTTGCAGCAATGTTTTTATTATGTCACCCGGCTTTTGCTCAAGAGAGGTGGAAGTCTAAAATTTTTTTAGAAGATTTTGAATTCCCAAACCAAAGAGAACTCGCCAATAATTTTACCCACCATATATGGTCCCGTTCCTCGCAATCCCAAGCGACCTTAGAGACTGAAACGGTCCACCAAGGGAGGTCCTCGTTGGGTATAATTTACAAGCCACATTCCTCTTCTGGAATAGTGACGATACAGAAAGATTTACCTACGTTCCTTAATTGGCGAGACTTTAGTGGGATATCGGTCTGGGTGTATGGGGATGCTTCACAAAATGAGATTAATATCAAATTCAAGGATAGGGATAATGAGACGTGGCGTTCGCCTTGGATTAAGGTCAATTGGAAGGGTTGGAGAGAATTGATTTTTAAGTTCTCCCAGTTTCGACTAGATGCGTTTTATTCCCAAAGTATTGAGAACAGAGTTATGGATTTGGAAAAAGTTAAGGCAATAATATTGGCGATGGAAGGCGGCACAGATTCGAAGGTGTTTTTCGACGATATTTGCCTTGTTTCAGAGAAAGAGGTCAACCATATAAAAGTAGCAGGAGAATATGACATCCCTGCCAATTTTAACTTGTGGAAAATAGAAGGATTTGAGTACGAAAATGATTATGATTTTTGTAAGATATATCCCAAACGGATGGTCGGAGGCAACGGAAGGGATGTAGAAGTATCTTTGGAACGTGCGCTGGTAAAAGAGGCAAACTATGCTTTGAGGGTGGAATTTAATCCATTTATTGATTCGGGTTGGGCAATTATAAAGCGCATGTATCCAATTCCAAAAGATTGGTCTGAGGCAAGCGGCATTTCATTTTGGGCTTACGGCGACGGCTCTTTTGATGAACTCGCCGTAATGGTTACGGATTACGATAACGAGACCTATCAAGTTCCCTGGATTCGTTTAGGCTGGATTGGGTGGAAGCGGTTCTATTGCGATTTTGATAGGGTAATTCGAAATGAGTCAGATACTCGAAAGGACGGCAATTCAGTCTTCGATCAAAACGGTATTAAAGCGATATCATTTATGATACGCGGAGGAAAATCGGCATTAATCTATTTGGACGATATAGGCCTTACCTGTAAAAAGGAGATCTTGCATGAACCGATTGGATATGCCAGCGGTATTCCATCGAGCGGCAAGGTTCATCTATATTGGGAATCTTCTAAAAATCCCTTCCTCATAAAATATAGAGTATATCGCCACGGCGTTCTGATCGGTTCGACGAGCGATTTATGTTTTACCGATTTCAATGTAGCTGCTGACGCCAGATATGATTATGAAGTCTGCGCTGTTTATGGGGATGGAAAAGAGGGCGATAAGGTTAAAATTAAAGTTGCGACCAAATATAAATATATACCCAGAAAAGAAAAAGTAGAGATTCAATACGATTGGATTTACGTTGACGGTGAAAAATTTTTTGTAAAAGGAATAGTATATAGCCCCTATAGGCCAGGCAGAGATCCGAGATACGATTCTCCGGCATCGCTGGAGATTTTAGAAAATGATATGAAACTCATTAGAGAAGGGGGATTTAATACAGTAAGGACATGGGAGGCGCTTTCCGAAAGGGAACTCATCCTTGCCGAGAAATATGGACTTATGGTTATCCAAGGACTGCTCGTTCCTGAAAATGCAGATTTTAGAGATAAAAGGCTCCTCGAATATAATCGGATTCAAATTTCGGAGAAAGTCAACTGGTCTCGTAAATACGATAATATATTATATTATATTCTAACTTCAGAACCAGATCCCGCGGCAATTATAACCTCAGGCGTCGATGCAACCAGTGAATTCTTTGGAACGCTCGCTAAAGACGTAAAAAGAATAGATCCCGATAGGGAAGTTTCATTGGCATATTGGGAACTCGCGGATTATCCACAATTGCCCCAGTTCGGCGTCGTGAGCGCTAACGTATGCAGGTATGGCCCCGTCTTAAACAAGAAGGATACAAGGTATGAAGATTATATTAGATGGTTTAAACAGACGTACGCTAAAGATAAACCTCTTGTAATAACCGAATTTGGGTATAGCGTCTCAAAGAAAGGCTATGGTCCTTATGGTTATGGAGGCAATACGCTCGAGACCCAAAAGGAAGGTACACTCGAAGATTTAAAACACATAATCGCGGGGGGCGCAACCGGCGCATGCATATTTGAATGGATAGACGAATGGTGGAAGAATCTTGAATACGAAAATGACGCCTCTTTCCACGATGACGAACCAGAGGAGTGGTTCGGTATTCTAAGCATTAAGAATGAGAATTCTGACCGGAAGGGCACCCCTCGGACCTTATATTATACGCTTCAAGATGTATTCAGGAGTTTTGTTTATTATTGCGAAACTGCGATAGCGGATTCTAAATACGATCACTTAGCTACGTTGAAGATAAAGTTAGATAGAAACCAATATCTGTCGAATCAAAAGATGTGTATCTGGTTTATATTAACGGACAAGAATGGTAACCCAATCAGGAGCACCCCAATTACCTACTACATAATCGATACGAGGGGTAGAGTTCAAACCACCTTTAAAGCGACGACCGGGTTGCGAGGTATCTACAAAACTAAATTTAAATTGCCATTTAATACCGAGGATACAGTAATATCGATATTTGCAATTGCCTATACTAAGGATGGAAAGCATTTCGCTAACGTAAAGCACGTTAAAGTTACAGAAAATAAGCCCGCCAGAGGTCGCATCGCATCTAGGATTAAAGTAATAAGTCAGCCGGTCCTTGAAATACCAAGGGCTTCGGAGAGGATAATAGTAGACGGCAAGATGGAGAAAGCTTGGGATGACGCGGCATTGCTTATAATGAATCGCACCGAGAGTTCAAAGCCGATTTTAAAAGTTGGGGAATGGTCAAGCGATGGTGATTTATCGGCTAAGGTCCGTTTGCTTTGGAATGAAGAAAATTTGTACCTGTTTGCCGATGCTACGGACGATGTACCCGCATTAAATTCCAATGACGGAAATGATATTACGGATGGGGATGCTATCGAACTTTTTGTAGGTACCGATTCCGAAAATATCCTTGAGGAGGGTTATTCATCTGGCGATTTTCAAATAGTCTTTGGTGCAAATGAGAAAGCATGGATTTTTGGACAGGCAGACGGAGGCATAAGAAATAGCTCCCCTATAGATTCCGAGGTTAAGGTTCAAAAAAGAGAAGACGGGTATTCGCTTGAGGCGAGGATCGCTTTTAAAAATTTCGGCAAATACGATTTTTCAGAGGGGAAGGAATTGCGCTTCGATATCGCTATAGATGATGCAGACGAAGGTTCTAAAAGCGAATGTCAGTTGGTTTGGAATGGTTCGCAGAAAAATTTCAAGGATTCTAAATATTGGGGCAGGGCAAAGCTTGTAGGCGCACCTAAGTAAATTAGATATTGCATTTTTGATGACTACAGGTATAATATGTTTTACTTAAGCGGAAACAGAAGTTGTAACAAGGTGGAGATTCTACAATGAGACAAAGATTATTTTTTGCTTTACATCTCTTCATCGTGGGCCTGATTTTTACTTTTCAACCTGCCTTTGCGGAGGTTAATCCGCTCTTCGACTCTGGTTCGGAGGAGATAGTCGATTATGCAAAGTACGGCGAGTTTAACGGCATCGGCACGGAGAACTATAAATATATAATTAAGGACAGGCAAGGCTTGGCGAAAGCGGTTGGGGAAGGGATATATCCGAATACCTCAATTTATAAAGATCCGGGTTTCGTCGAGGCGCAAAAAAGCGGTAAGTTAAGTGGAAACCATTGGGATTTTGTTGATATCGATGACCAGATGCTCGCATTTTACAAATGGGCGACAACCGCCGAAGACCCGGGAGTGAGGCAATTCTACGCGGCACTCGCCCTTGAAAAAGCGGGTTATATTAGTCATGCGATAAAAGGATATTATGCGATTTTGGTTCATTTTCCTAAGACGATAGGGTGGACATACTGGCATACGCCCTTATATATAGGTAAAATGGCGTTAAACGAAGTTGATTACCTTACCAGGACCCATCCTGAATTGGGGATAAAACTTGTGGGCGCTAAAATTTCGATAAGCGGTGCGACAGATGACAACGTCTCAAACGATAAATTTGTCATAAACCCCGGTGAATTGGTAAAAGTAGAACCCCGCGACGTAGCTGAGAAGAAAGTGAAATTATCCAGGTTAAAGATTGTCAAATCCGTAGGTGGCAAGCGCGTCAAGTTGGTTAAATTCGAAAACGGACATTGGCAATTACGGGTTGATGGTGAGCCGTATGTAATTAAGGGAATGGCCTATTTTCCAAACAAGGTGGGCCTTTCTCCCGATAATGACACTTTAAATGTCCAGACAGATTGGATGATAGCGGACTACAATAATAACGGAAAAGTTGACGGTCCTTATGATGCTTTCATGGATGAAAATAGAAATAACAAACAAGATGAAGACGAACTTTCAATCGGTGACTTTCAATTTATGAAAGATATGGGCGTGAATACGCTACGCCTATATCATCACGCAAATAATAAACCCCTGCTTAAAGACGGTTACGAAAACTACGGTTTTATGTATTTGATGGGCGATTTCTTGGGGATGTACGCAGTCGGCTCCGGCGCTAATTGGTATGAAGGCACAGATTACACTAATAAAGACCATAAGAAAAAGATGAAGGAAAGCGTAAAGCAGATGGTATTAGAGTTTAAAGATGAGCCTTATATTCTGATGTGGGTCTTAGGAAACGAAAATAATTATGGTTTTTCTGGAACCCCCGGTGAGATTCCGGGCTTAGGTTGCCGGGCCAAGAGTCAACCTGTAGAATATTATTCATTCGTTAACGAAGTTGCAAAGATGATAAAATCTATAGACCCCAGTCGTCCGGTTGCAATCTGTAACGGCGAAGTTCATTACTTGGAATACTTCGCTAAGTATGCGCCAGAAGTGGATGTTTTTGGAATCAATGCCTATCGCGGTCCTAAAGGTTTTGGAAGAAGCTTATGGGAGGATGTTAAAGATTTTGCCGACAGGCCGGTTATAATTACGGAATACGGTTGCCCTTCTTACATCATCGGAAAAGAGGAAAAGGCAGAGGAAGCACAAGCAGAATATCACAAAGGAAACTGGGAGAACATCGAATATAATTTAGGAGGTTCAGGTGTCGGCAATGCATTAGGCGGAGTTTGTTTTGAATGGGTCGATGAATGGTGGAAGTCGGGTCCACCGCCACAACTAGACCCCGGAGCTCAAGAGTGGGAGGGCTGGGACTTTAAAGCGAATAAAAGAATACCAGGCAATTTCCGAGGCCCTTTTCCCGATGGTTGGTTTCACGAGGAGTATTTGGGGCTCACAAGTCAGGGCAATGGTTCAAACAGTCCATTCTTAAGGCAACCTAAAAAAGCGTTTTATTGGTATAGACAAAGATGGACTAGGTAATGAAGGGGGGTGGTGAGGTTATAGAAGAAACATTAGGCTCAAAAGTTGATTTTTTTAGGGCTAAAGTAAAATTTAAAAGGAGATTAAAGGATGAAGAAGTTTTTAGCGGTTGTAGTTGCTTTAACAATTTTAGGTGCTGCGGCAAATGTTGTCTATGCTGAATTCAAGCAATTTAATGTCTACACCGAGAATGCCGCTCGAGATAATCACTATATACCATCTGGCTGGATGGGTGATTGGGGCGATATGAAATTTGACCGCGCCTGGAAGGAGAATCCCCATTCCGGCACAACCTGCATTAAGATAACCTATTCGGCGGAGCAAAAGCAGGGCGCAGGTTGGGCTGGTATATATTGGCAGAATCCCGCCAATAACTGGGGTACAAAGCCGGGTGGTTACGATTTAACCGGCGCGACTAAGCTGGTCTTCTGGGCAAGAGGCGGAAAAGGCGGAGAAAATATATCCGAGTTTAAAGTCGGGGGAATAACCGGAGAGTATTCTGATTCGGATGCGGTTTCGATAGGCCCGATTATTCTCACAACCGATTGGCAGAAATACGAGATAGATTTGACGGGAAGGGACCTATCGTATATCTCGGGTGGCTTCTGCTGGGCTGCGAGCTCAATGGATAACCCAGAGGGGTTTACCCTATATTTTGACGATATATACTACGAGTAAGGCAACACCTTAAAGAGTAATTTTGATTAAAAAAGGAGCGGACAATTGAAAAAAAAGTCCAAGAGGGGGATTTTGTCATTATTTTTTGTATTGATTTTACTACTTGCCGGATTTCTGTTATTTAAAGAGGTATTGAAGCCAAGGGTAGAAAAGGTATCGGTTATAAAGTTACCAAACGGACACTTCGAACTTCAAGTGGGCAAGACACCTTATTTCGTAAAAGGCGTTGTCTATCAGCCAATCCCCGTGGGGGAGGATTATAGTTACAACTTCTGGGGCGATCCAGCAAAACCATGGTTAGTCGACGGCGTACTTATGAAGGAAGCCGGGATAAATACTGTGCGATTCTATCAACCCGGCCAAAATCCGGGAGAGGTAAAAGAATTGATCGGAGATCTGTATAAGAAATATAAGATACGCACAATAATGGGACACAATCTTGGCCTTTACGATTTTCCGCTTCCATGTTATGCCGATGAGACATACAGGGAGCAGATGAAAGAAGACGTATTAAAGATGGTTATGGAGTATAAAGATGAACCCGCAATTTTGTTCTGGCTTTTAGGAAACGAAAATAATTATAGTTTCGACGATATGATTTCACCGTGGAGCTCGGAGGAGCTAGACCAGATAGATGATCCGAGAGAAAGGTCAAAACAAAAGGCAAGGATTTATTATTCTTTTGTTAACGAGTTAGCTAAAGAGATACATAAGATAGACCCGAAGCACCCTGTTGCGATGGGAAACGGAGAACTGTTTTACCTTGAGATAGCAAAGGAGGTAGCTCCGGAAGTTGACCTTTTAGGTGGGATTTTTTATCGTGGCAAAAGTTTTGGAAATTTCTGGCAGGAACTACATTACAAATTTGGGAAGCCGGTTGTTTTTATTGAATTCGGCTGCGACAGATTTAACGCCAAGACGAGGAAAGAGGACGAAGATATTCAGGCCCATTTTTTGGAATTTCAATGGAAAGAGATAATTCGTAATTCTACCGGAGGAAGGGGTAGAGGCAACGCCTTAGGCGGGTGTATCTTCGAATGGGCGGATGAGTGGTGGAAGCATGACCCGTCAAACCCTGCCGGCTGGTGGGTACACGATGAAGAAGCTGGTTGGACTAACGGTTCTTACTATTTCGATATAGAGGTCGAAGGCCATATGAATATGAACGAGGAATGGTACGGCATCGTTGGATTGAGTGCAGAAAAGGAGAACGGCGTAAACAAAAGGATTCCCAAGAGAGCATATTATGTTTTAAAGGACATATGGTCTAAAAGTCCCGATGAATTATTTAAACCACTCAGAGGAAAGAAGGTCGATTAGTGAAATACGGGCATTTTAGCAACGATGGGACTGAGTTTATAATCGAGACTCCTAATACACCCAGGCCCTGGATTAATTATTTAACCAACGAGGAGTATTGCGCGATTATTTCTCAATGCGGTGGCGGTTACAGTTTTTACAGGGACTGCCGCACGGATAGAATTTTAAGGTGGCTTCCGGAGAATTACCGTTTTGACAGGCCGGGACGGTTTTTTTATTTGAGGGATAAAGATACGAAGGATTGTTGGTCGGCGACCTATCAGCCGATGATGAAAAGGTTAGATTATTTTGAAGCGCGGCACGGATTGGGATACTCATCGATAGAGAGTAATTATAAAGGCATAAATTTTAAAGTCACATATTTTGTTCCGCGGGTAGAGCATTGCGAGGTCTGGCTGGTAGAGGTTACCAACAATTCTAAGAAAACCAGAGACTTGGAGATATATCCCTATATCGAGTGGCTTCTCGGTGAATATCATATGGAATTAGGATATAGAAATATAATGAATTTGTATAACCGCGTATGGTTCGACAAAAATGAGAAGGCGATATTTGCCAAGAAGACGGCTATGTGGGCCGATTTGAATATACAGCCGTTCAAAGGAAATGCATTTTTCGGTTCAAGTTTGAGTATAGAAGGTTACTGTACGAGAAAATATCCTTTTTTGGGATTATACGATACCGAGGCGAATCCGGAGATGGTCGTCAAAGGGAACTTTAAGACCATCCCCTTTTGTTCGGGGGAGGACGGCATTGCAACTTTCAAGCATGAATTGAAACTGAAGCCAAAAGAGTCAAAGGAATTTACGATTGTCCTGGGGCAGTCTGAAAAAGCGGAAGATATCAAAAAGACGCTCTTTAAGTATAGAAAAGTTAAAGAGGCAAAAGAGGAATTAGAGAATGTAAAATCGCTTTGGCGAAAGAGGATTTTGGGTAATATCTGGATTGAGACGCCGGACAGAGAGTTCGATTTAATAATTAATATCTGGGTCAAATATCAACTTTATATCTGTAGCTTTTGGTCGCGGTCTCCATCATATTATCATGAAGGCTCAGGCGGGAGGGGATACCGGGATTCCTGCCAGGATTCCGAGTCGATAGCGTCAATAAATTCGGAGCTTACCCTTAAAAAGATAAAAAAAATAGCTACGCTTATTCGGCGGGACGGAACGTGCGCCCCTGGCTGGTCCGATACGCGGGGACCCGCAACATATCGTCCTAACAAAGACCATCCGGTTTGGCTTACGATGACGGTCGCCGCCTACATTAAGGAGACCGGCGATAAAAATATTTTGTTGGAAAAACTTCCTTATTTAAAGGATAAGTGGATTCGCGGCTGGGATCTCGATATAAATTTTAAAGGTGATGCTACTACCGATGATGATGGCACGCTCTTTGAGCATTTAGAGAGGAATTTAGATTTTACTTTTAATGACGTCGGGCCTAAAGGCCTGCCTTTAATCGGCCATGCCGACTGGAACGATGCCATTGATGCAGCCGGCATAAGATTGCGAGGAGAAAGTGTTTGGCTTGCTCAAGCGCTTGTGCATTCTTTGAAGACCTTGGCTGAGTTGGCAAAACTAATAGGCGAGGACAAAAAAGCAGAGGAGTTAAAGCAGAGGACACAGGTTATGACCGATAGAATCAATAGATATTGCTGGGATGGAGAATGGTATAAACGCGGCTTTACGGATTTGGGTAGAGCATACGGTTCGAAGGAGAATAAAGAAGGAAAAATATTTTTAAATACCCAAGCATGGGCGCTGCTTTCCGGAGTTGCCGATAAGGAACGAACCGCTAAACTATTAGGATCGACCGAAAAATATTTGGATGGCGAACATGGCCTGGCGTTATTTTATCCCGCTTATAGCGAATGGAATCCTGAATTAGGAAGAATCAGCATGTTCTCCGAAGGGACGAAGGAGAATGCCGCGGTCTTCTGCCACGCTGCAACATTTATGATAGTCGGCGAATTAATGGCAGGACGCGGTACAAACGGTTATCGCAATATGAAAAAGATTATGCCGAACGCGCAGAAGGATTACGACCTTTATAAGACAGAGCCCTATGTTTACGCCGAATATATAATAGGTCCCCAGCATCCGTATCTTTATGGCGAAGGTGCATTTACCTGGATTACCGGTGCCGCCGGCTGGAATTTTATGGCAGCTACAGAATGGCTATTGGGTGCGAGGAGGGATTACGAGGGCTTAAGAATAGACCCTTGTATTCCAAAACATTGGAAGTCCTGCAGAATTATGCGGCCGTTTAGGAATGCAGTATATGATATTAAAGTAGAGAATCCGGATGGCATCGAGCACGGAATAAAAGAGATTTATGTTGACGGAACAAAGATTTCAGGAAATTTGATTAGACCGCACGGCGACGGGAAAGTTCACGCAGTAAAAGTAGTTATGGGAACGGAATTAAAGAGGAAAGCGGAAGTTCCGAAAAAATTAGTCTCGCAGGTGTAAATCCGCATATTGCGCTATCATTTCAGCGATTTTTTTAGGTGGTATGACAGAAAAATAGTGATCGACTATGCAGTGGGCAATCTCATGCGCTAAGATATTTGCGGATATCTTCCATTCGCTCACAAAGAGCGTGTTGAGTTTAAAGACGTAAAAGGCGATAAATTTATTCTCCTCATTAAAAATCTGCACGTAGACCCTGTCCAAACCGTTTTTATCGCGATATATTTTCGCATTTAAGTGTATATCCTTCGGCCTCATATCCAAGAGCTCCTGTACCTTCAAAAATATAAGGTCGAATTTGTAGGCGACTATATCCTTAACGTCCTTGCCCAGTCGAGGCGGCTTTACGGTAAGCCCATAATCGACTCTATAAGTATCTATTTTTTTATTTACGGCCTCGATATTTACATTGCACCCGAAATATAATGTACAAAAATGGCTTTTAGTAATTATCCATTCTTGTTCGCTTGACGCCGGGACATCAGTAACTTGTGCGTATGCATTTACTACGGGCAAAAGACAAAGAAGCAAAATTGCCATTAGTGAGACTTTAAAATAGGATAGGATATGCTTTATTCGCTGAATCTTTTGAAGGGTTGGGTTTAATATCTGGTCGATATCATGTTTGGCCATGCCCTTTTGCGCTAACTCGGCCTTTATGCGAGCCGTATCGTTCTCTAATTCCAATATTTTTTCCTGCGAAGAAGAAAGGGGGTCTCTTAAATTTCTTATCATATTGTTTACGCTCGCAGCGAGCGCTTTGATCTCATCGGCCTTTCTTAAACGAACATCAACCGCTAAATTTCCCTTCCCGATTTCAATCAGCGATTTTTCGAGGCGATAGAGCGGTCCCGCAATGCGATGAGATATAAAAAGTACGACTATAATACATGCTAAACTTACCAAGGCCGTCGCTATAAGGCTGCCCAAAATTAGCGTAGGAAGTATAAAATCAGACGTGCTTTTTACGATTAGTCGCAAGTTCTCGAAACTTGTGGTAGTGGTTTTTGTCGAAAGAAAATATACCAATCCACCCATAACAATGCAAGCCAATATTATAAGCAAGCAGAATTTCAGGATGAACTTTGCCTGGAATTTTTTCTTTATAAAATAATTTCTTCTTCGGTTTTTAGCACTTGTTGGTTTATTCATTTCAGCTCTATCTTTTCAAGCGCTTCTTTATTTATTTGAATCTTTGCTCTTCCTTTTAAATTATCAGACCACTCCTGCATCATCTGGCTCGCCTTTTGATTTCGTTCTTCCTCCGGCGCTTCTATGGAAGATAAGATCTCCGTAGATCTTTTTTCTAATAAAGACCTTAATAAGCTTTGTTCCCAGAAGCGTTCGACCATCTTCATAAAAGCCGGGTCCTTATCCAAACCTCGGCGTTGCGCTTCCTGAAGCAAAAGTTTTTTCTGAATCAGGTCATCTAAGATTTGCTTCTTAGTCAATTTTTCCCGATATGACGGGGGATATAATTTCGCCTCGGAAAGGAAGTCCTCAACATATAAAGAATAACCATCAATCGTTGCAAGGACTTCTTTAGCGGGTTTTTGTTTAGCACAGCCATTGAAGGCAAAGATTAAAAGCACAATAAAAATTGAATATGAAATTTTTTTCGGCATAATCACTATTATAAATGCTTTACTTAAATTTTGCAATATGATAAGTTATGTGCGATGAAAATATTCCCATTTAAAGGAATTGGCAAAAAGAACCTCAAAGCCTTCAGTTTTGGGGCGATGTTAAACGATACGGGCGAGGAGATGTACGCACCGTATCTGCCTTTTTTTGCGAAGACATTTTTAGGCGCAGGCCCTCTTCAATATGGTTTGATAGAGTCTTCTGCCGAGGCGATAAATAGGATTTTACGGGCTGTAACGGGGGCAATCGCAGATAGGATAGGACGCAAGAAGCCGGTCATCTTGGGATACATTTTAATCGCTACATCACGCATCTTTCTTGCTATGGCTACGTTTTGGATTTGTTTAATTCCGGTGCGAATGTTGCGCCAAATAGGCCGTTCATTACGAGACCCAGCGCGCGAGGCCTCTATCACGGATTCCATAGAACCCCAGATGCGGGGAAAGGCATTTGGTTTACTTGAGGCGGTCGATACGATTGGTTCGGCTTTAGGTCCAATACTCGGTTTAATAATACTTTCATTAGTCACGTTCGGCGCGCTAAATTTTAAAAAGCAGTTCTCGGAGGTCTCATACCGCTGGCTCTTCGTATTTGCGGCGATTCCAACCTTGATAAGTTCGTTCATAATTTTCAAGGGCGTGGAAGAGACGCTTACAGCAAAGGCGGCCAAAGGTAGTGAGGTCAAAAGATTTTTCGATGGATTTAAGCTATATTTTAAAAATAAAGACCTCGTCGTAATTACGGTTGCGAATTGCCTTCTGGCGGTTTCTGCCACGACGGTTCAGATGATGCAATTCTATGTATATACATTGCCCAAAGGAACGGTTCTGGTCGGAGGATTAGTATTCGTCCTCTATTCTATATCCCATTTCCTCGCTGCCTATCCCGGGGGGATTTTAGCCGATAAATATGGCAAATCAAATGCGTTGAGCTTTGCGATAATCCTTGTTATAATATCGTTAGCAGGATTAGCGTTCATACCGAATGCATTGTGGGCGGTCGTTCCTTTCATAATTTACGGAATATTCGATTCGATTTGGATTGCTTCCAGGCGCGCTATCGTCGCAGATTTGGCGCCATCCGATGCGCGGGCGCAGACCTTGGGAAGTTTCTCATTTATTTATGGAATGGCCTCGATGATTTCGCCGTTTCTCTTCGGGGCGTTGGCGCAACATCTGAGTTTTAAATTTGCGTTTCTAATCTGCGCTGGGGTTGCTACTACATCCTTAGGCGTATTGAAGATATTTTACAAGGGAAGATGAAGATAAGAATCATTCCAATTTTAACTTTATTTATCATTTTTTTGGCTTGCCCGGTTACTTTAGCACAATATAATGTCGCAACGGGCAAAGAAGACCTGATTTTAGTCTCGACAGAGAGGGAAGTCGGCATGGGAAATTCTCTCTCAAAGCAGGTCGAGGAAAAGTATAAGCTTGTTGAGGATCAAGAGATACAGGAGCGCGTCCAAAAAATTGGCCAGAGATTGGTTGAAGTTTGCGACAGAAAAGAATTGATATATCATTTTAAGGTTTTAGACGAAGATGATGTAAATGCCTTCGCGCTGCCGGGCGGATGGGTCTATATATTGAAGGGCTTAATCAAAGAGGTAAAGAGCGATGATGAGCTTGCGGCAGTCATCGCTCACGAAATTGGCCATATTGCGGCACGCCACTCTGTAAAAAAACTCCAGACCGGTTTGACATCCACTCTTTTAATGATATTAGCCGCGGGCGCTAAAACCAATAGGGAATTCAAGCAAGGAGTAAACTTGGCGTTAGCTTCGTTAATGACCTCCTATTCGAGAGAGGATGAATTTGAAGCGGACAGGCGTTCTGTAATGTATTGCAAGGCCGCTGGTTACGACCCAAATGCGATTGTCACTTTTTTAGAGACGCTAAGAGAGATTCACAGGAAGAAGCCCTTAAGGCCAAAATCCTACTTTCGTTCCCACCCATATGTTGCCGAAAGAATTGGCGCTGTAAAACAGGAGATTACCGGAGCGATAGACTTCGAAGGCTGGATTAACCGCCCCGTGCAGTGATTCTTAAAGCCATAATTTTTCCATAAAAAAAGCAAAAACCTCTTCTTGACAGAACATAGAAGCCGTGTTATAGTTTGCTACGTTTCGAAACATAAAAGACCGCTATTTAAAAACGAACCAAAAATGAAGACCAAATTCTTTCTTGTTATATTTTCAGTTATCTTATTCTTTTCTTCTTATTCCTTTTGCACCCCCCCTTCCTTTATTGCCATAACCTCACCCCAAGATGGCGCATTCGTAACCAATATAGTCCTAATCGAAGCCCAATTAACCCAAGTCCCTCAAGCAAGATCTGTCAAGTTCTATATAGATGATATATTAGCAGGGGAAGATTATGACCCTCCATATCAATATTCCTGGGATACAACTTCCTATTCAGATGGCCAGCACCAAATTTACGCCTCTATATTGCAGGCTTCCAAACGCCCTGTCATTGAAAAAGCTCCACCTATCCTAGATTCGTCAAAAATCACTGTTACAGTGGATAATTCACCACCTTTGACCCCCATTGTCACAGATGACGGCGCCTATACCAGCTCTTTAACTGGTCTACATGCAAGCTGGACTTCTCAAGACCCTCACTCAGGCATAATAGAATATCTTTACTCCATAGGCACGGAACCTGGCAAAACAGACCTTGTAGATTGGACCTCCTCAGACACAACAACAGAGATAACGCTTAATAACCTAACCTTAACCCAAGGCATAACCTACTACTTTAACATCAAAGCCAAAAATGGGGTAGGGCTATTCAGCCAAACAGGTACCTCAGACGGCATAATCGCAAACGACGGAATAACCTTACTTATAAATATAACCTCACCTAAAGAGAACTCATTATTGAACACCTCACCCATAACAGTAGAAGGCACGGTAAGTAACCCACAAGCTCAAGTCCTTATAAATAACTACCCTGCAACTCTTATAGGCCAGAGCTTCTCCTGCTCACTTACTTTAGATGAAGGTTCTACCATAATAAACGCAAAGGCGATATTTAACACAGAGGTCGCCTGGCACAGGATAAGGGTTATTTTAGATACAACTCCTCCAGCTATAAACATCCTTATCCCCGATAAGGATTCAACCACAAGGTCTAACATAATCTATGGCAGGGTATCAGAGGATACAGAATCGCTTACCCTAAACGGCCAGGATGTCCAATTACTTGAAAACTCCTACTTCTTTACAAAGCCTTCCCTAACCGAAGACATAAATACCTTAAACCTACAAGCAACCGACAAGGCAGGTAACCTAAACCGGATAACCCTTACCTTTACCTATGATACAACCACCCCTAAAGTAACCATAACTTTACCTTTAGATAACTCAGAGATAAATACCTCGCCCATAAAGGTAGAAGGTACAAATACCCAAGACATAAAATTCATCATGGTAAATTCTCAAACCGCAATAATAGATAATACCAACTTTACCGCGGAAGGAGTCAACTTAAATTCACCTAAAACAATAATAACCGCCTCTGGCTATGACGAGAACAACAATAAATTTTCTGACTCAATATTAATAAATTCACCTCAATTAGCCAACTATGAGATAGAAAAGCTCTCAGGCGACACAGATGAGTCTGACCCAAATCGCCCCCAAGCCGGCTTAGAGCATACTTTAGCTATAAAACTTAAAAAGAATAATTCACCCGCCCCAAACAAAGAGATACAATTTAAAGTAACCCAAGGAAATGGTACATTATCTTACAATTCCATCTTTACAGACATAAATGGAGAAGCACAAGTTATCTTAACTTTAGATACTAACTCAGATATAACCAACCAAGTCGAATGTTTTCCAACATCTAACCCTTTAGTTAAAACTACCTTCTCTATAGACACTAAGCCAGGACAACCCTCAATACTTACAAAGATAACAGATGAGTCAATTACCCCTGTCCCAGGCGCAACAATACCGTTAATAGTAAGACTAACTGACCAATATAACAATCCCAATTCAGATGAGACGATAAATTTCCAAGTAACACAAGGTGCAGGAACTCTATCATCGCCAACTGCAACCACCAACTTCTATGGCGAAGCAAAGGTAAATCTAACCTGTCCTGATTTAGGTTTAGCCTTAACTCAGGTTAATGTCTTATCCTCAACTATTTCGTCTGTAACCACAACCTTTAATATCACAACCTCAGCGCCTTTAACTGTAACAATAGATGATATAATAAACAAAGTAAACTTAAACGATTCTAAGATTCAAGACATAAAAGCCGATATAACCGTAACCTCAAATGCCCCATTTCTGCCTGCCACAATGCAACTTAAGATATGGCAGAAACAAGATAAGCAGAAGGTAGAGGAGATAAGCCCCAATCCACAGGTTAAGATAAGGCCAATCAGTAGCCAAATTTTACAGATGAATAGAGAAATAATTTCATACAATCTCTCAACAGATGTTTACGTTATTAAATCAAAATTAATTGGACAATCTGAAGAATATCCCTACGATTTAGACCATATAGATTATCAACGAGGTGTTATTATAAAAACTGAACGCCATTTTAAAGTTCAGCAGGACCTCGAAAACTTATATGTAATAGAATATCTCGATTTTTTACAATTTAATGATGTTTGGGGATTTCAAAAAATTAAAGAAACAATGTACGATGGTAATCTAAAAGAAGAATATTATATTATAAAAGAATATTCAAACATTCAAATTAATACGGGTATACCCGATAGCGAATTCAATTAGGAGGTAAATATGATAGAAGTAATGTTAGTTACCTTTTTACTTTTTAGGATACTATACATATTACCATTAATAGTACCTTCTGTATTATTCGCCAAAGAATACAGAACCGATAAACACAAATTTTATATAACAAGGATAATAATAACCTTGATAATCTGGTTTATTTGGTCTGTATTTTGGTTCGTATTTTTAAAAGCTTATAATCTTACTGGATATAAGGGGTGGGTATCAGAAATTATTGGGGTAATGCGTTACGACCCAAGCACTCTGCCCTTTTTATATTGCCTTGTTACTTTTCTCGCCTCTTCGATTATATATGTATTTTTCTGCTATTTTTTGATGAACACCACTAAATTGGAATCAAATCTTAAAAGACGAATTTTATGGTATGGATGGATAGTGGGATTTATAATTATATTTGTAGTCATACATCAGAATATAAAAGAAATTTCTGCGGTCGAATGGGCAGAACCGATAAGCGCTTTTTTTAATTATTTGTCTTTCGCATTAAAATGGATAGTATTTAGTTTGCCAGCCACTAGGAAAATAAGCGGAATTCTAACAGATAGAAAATGAAAAAGATACTTACTAGAAAAATAAATTTTATTTCATTAATCTTATCTGTTGCTACTTTTTTTGTTTTTAGCTCCATAAATGTAGATGCTCAAGAAATCGTATATCACCCCTACCCCATAATATTTATTCACGGAATTAACTCTAAAATGGGCACTTGGGGTTACTCAAAAAATAACTTAGAGATTTATTTTAAGAGTGGCAATGTCTATAAGTATAAGCAAGAGGATCAGAAAAATTATGGCCGCCAAAATTATTTCCCGAATTGCGATTATGAATACATGAATAACGGTGATATAAAAGCAATTACCTTTGAATTAAAGAAATCTATAGATAACGCAATAAGCTCATTGTCGACTAAGATTCCAGATAATGAAAAAAAAGTTATTATTGTTGCTCACAGTATGGGCGGTTTGGTGACTAGAGCTTTGCTGAAATATGATGAAAAAGGTTTCGCAGGAAAGGAAAAAGATTATTATAAATCTAAAATAGATAAAATTATATTTATAGGCACGTCCCATCTTGGTGCTCCAATAGCGAGTGTTTTATGGATTTATAATGAAATATCCGAGGAGGATTTACCCGCCTTACTTGATGATAACGTCAATTTTTATTCTCAAACGACTTTGACACCCTTCAGATTTCAACAAACCTCACCTTCTACCTCTAATTTTGATGATAGAAAAATGGCAATATTGGCAGAAGAGAGAAAAATTGCTAAGATTCTTGCAGGACCGAGAATACTAGGTCCTTATCCTGATGGTATAGCTTTGGAGCAGCTACGACTTGTAGGAGATGTATCATGTTCGTATTATATAGAGTCATATGGCATTGAACCGATTCCTATTATCAAATCGATAACCGGAAGCAATACTTTTTTAGGAAAAACACCGTCAGATTTAGCCATTCCTCCTCGCTCTGTTTTTAAGGTAATCCGCGGCAAGAACACGGAAGGAATTAATATTCCCTCTTGGGCCATAAATAAGATAATAGGTAAATATGAAAATGATTTTATTTTTCCTGTTTTTAATCAAGAGACCCAATCATTAACTGATTGTGCAACGGGAGAAGGTAGAGGAGATGGTATAGTAACAAAGGCAAGTCAGGAGGGTATCGGATCAGCTGATTATATAATTAATGCTTTTCATACTAGTGAAACCAACGCTTGGCAAACCATCCTCCAAGCCATCGATGATAAGCCGATGATTGAGGATGTGAGGGTGGTAAGGTTATTGCGATTTGATTATAGTTATTATTTAAATAGAGCTTTTAAATTTCATTTTCCAGATAAAACTTACATTATAATCAAAACAAGAGATTATTTATTAGCCGATATCGAATTCGAAACAAATATCCGCGCCATCAATCTTGAAGAATACCGTGATGACACCAACAAGCCTTACAAACCATATTTCAAATTTGGAAGGGACTTCTTAAAAGAACGCACTGAACTTATAAAGGACGCAAATGGCACTGAAATTCCCTTAAGGCTACAGCCAGGGGAATTCTATCTCGAGGTTAAAGGGCCTCTGTATAAGAGTGAATGGATAAGATTAAAGAATCCAGCCGGCAAGGAAACAGAATGCGAGATATATACTGCAAGTGGTACCGCATACGTGGCTAGGGGTGGGGTTTCGTTGTCTTTCTGGAACGACGACCTCGAAGGGTGGGTGCCAATGTCGAATTATTCGGATGATAGATGGAAGGCATATAATAGTTTTCTTAGTATGCCAGAAAGCTTGTCGAGCAGTGATCCTGGTGGTCCTCTTGGTGCCTATGTTCATGGGTCTGGCGGTTATTTTAATGTACCTTATTATCCTGGAAGATTCGCTTATATCGCAATGGAATACTTAGGGTTTGTCGCTTTCAACTTAAATATTACTGATAAAAAAATAAAATCAGTTAAATTTGCAGGGTATGTTAACAAAGAATTAGAAGGTGGCGGTAAAGATTTTAAAATCTTTGTCTTGCGTGATACTTCAAATATTTGGCCTGTAACTTTAAATTCCCAAGGCGATAAACTACTTTTCGAACTTAATACCTTATCATATCAAGATAGCGACTCTTTTGAGACCGCAATTGAACCATTTGATTTAAATCTGAATGGCTATAATGTATGGCAATGTAGATCAAACATCCCTATACCCGTAAGTTCGGAAGACAATATTATTCCTGCCAGCATACCAAATGAAGGAAGCATCCGCAATGTTGAGGTAAGATACCACCGTTCCTTCTATATTAGTAACCCTGTCTTAATAATCATATACGAATGAAAGAAAATCCAACCATCTATCGTCTATCTATTAGAAAGGAGAACAAAAGATGAGTCTTAAGAAATACTTAATCTGTATGCATCTTATCTTGCCATTTTTTATTTGTCTTTCTTCCCTCGCAGAAGAGCCTCATGTCTTACAACCTACCTTCAAAGACGAGCCCACCATCTTAGAACTCCAACGAGCCGCAATAAGATATGCTGAAGTAAACCCAGGTAAGATAACCAACTGGCGAAGACAAGCCGCTATAAAGGCACTCCTCCCCGAAGTATCAGTAGGCTATGATAACAATACCTATAGAACAATAAGCTCCTCATCCTCAAAAGGCGAGATCACCTTCGCAGTAGGTCCAGATGACCTAAGTTACGGCTGGGACTTCTCCTTAAGCTGGGACCTAGGCGAGCTAATCTACAATCACGACCAGACCACTATAGACTCCCGTTCTAAACTTATGGTCCAACTTAGAAATGATGTATTAGAGCAATTAAATAAGGCTTACTTCGAAAGAAAGCGCCTCCAAACCGAACTTACCAAATATCCAGATAAAACAAGTCAGGCATACATAGAAAGACAACTTAAAATCGAAGAGCTCACCGCCACGATAGATGGCTTGACAGGAGGATATTTAAGTAGGAAAATAGAGGGAAAGTTTTAATTTTAAAATTTAATGACGAAGAAGGGTTTTTATGAAAATAAAAATTTTAACTTTAACTTTTGTTTTCGTCTTTTTAATTTCTTTTTCGGCGGAAGGCGAACAAGAAAAACCCGAGATAAGCATTTTCAAAACCGATAAGACTATAAAGATCGATGGAAACCTTGAGGAATATGCAAATTTTACAATCCTTTGAAAAACTTATGTACAACCCCTGGAATGGAAAAAATGATTTAAGCGCCGATATATATCTTTTATGGGATGACGAAAATTTATACGTCGCCGCACGGATTTTTGATGACGTTCCATTTGTAAATGATGAAGAGGCAAGCGAAATCTGGAACGGTGACTGCCTAGAGATTACTTTGGGGGCGAATGAAAGTGCGGATCCCGAAAGGACTTTCATCCAAAATGGCGACTACCAAATAGGGTTAAGCCCGGGGAACAACAAAGACATTAAACCAAGCGAATGGATTTGGAGGAAGGACGATTACACCGGCGGCATAGAGGTTGCTTCCGGTAGTTTCGAAGGTGGCTACGTAATAGAATCGAGGATTCCTTTTAAAGTTTTAGACGATTTTAAGCCGCAAGCCGGAAAAGCGATAGATTTCAATATAGCGGTGGACGATGCGGATAAAGATGCAAGGGAAATTCAATTTGTTTGGTCCGGTTCAAAGAACTTTTATATAGATCCTAGCGAGTGGGGCAAAGCTATTTTTGTTATTCCGTAAATATATTTTTCTCCTTGAAAAGCCCTTCCGATCTTGATAAAATTTGAAATGATTAAGAAGGAAGTTCTTATGCGTTGCGATACGTGCGGACGGGATGTGCCTGAGGTTAGAAGGGTAGTATTAGCGCCCGGCTATGATAGGACGCTGTCTAAACCCATTTACAATTGCCCCGAATGCTACGAGAAGAAAGAGAAGGCCAAGAAATATAACCTGCCTGAAGGCCAAGAGAAGAAATAGAATAATATAATAGCCCCGGTTAAATTGAAGCCAAAACAATAAAGTTATGGATTTTGCCGACTTAGATAAATCTGACGAACAAAAGTTAATCGAAAGGTGCATCAAGAAAGATAAACGCTCCTGGGATATCTTTGTTGGACGATATTCTAAACTCGTTTTGTGGGCGATAAGAGACCGTTTGAGCCGGTTCAGATACAACTTCAATGATGACGATGTGGAAGATATTCACCAGGAGGTATTTGTTTCATTATGGGCGGCCAACAAGCTCGAGCAAGTCAAGGATAAAAGTAAAGTTGCAGGATGGATTGCTATGGTAGCGGGAAATGCCGCCATAGATTATTTTAAAAAGACCAAACGGCAGATGCCACCCCGCACTATCTCAATCTTCGAAGAGATTTACTCAAGCACCGAAGGTAAGGCAAAGACATTGGAAGAGTTACTGCCTGCACACATTGGGAATCCTAACAGGGAATTGCACTTAAGCGAAATTCGTATAATTTTAGATGCCGCTCTTGAGGCGCTTACACCGAAAGAGAAGACGATAATTACGTTAAACCTCCTTTATGGCAGGAAACATCGCGAGATCGCCGAAATATTAAAACTTTCAATAAATACTGTCTCAACAATAATAGTTCGCACGAAGGAGGAGTTGAAGGAGAAACTTAGGCAAAAAGGCATCGAAGATTTTTGAAATAATTTGAAGAGTTTTTTCGTCTAATAATAATGGTGAGATATGGATAGAGTAGAAGAGATTTTAAAGGCATATATGAAAGCTAAGATTTCACCCGTAAGGATGGAAAAGACCCCTTCATGTCCAGACGAAACAACTTTAGCGGCATATTCAAACGGAGTTCTCTCGAAACCCGAGGAGGAAAAGATTGAAGGGCACGTAGCGGATTGCTATTTCTGTCTCGAGAATTTAAGGACTGCATATTTAGGCGATAAATTATATAGAGAAGGGAATTTACCTGATTCGGACGAAAGGATTATTAATAAAGCGAAAGGAATTGCAAAGTTGAAAACCAATAACAAGCACCTCAAAAGAAATCTTTGGTTATTTGGAACGGTTTTAGCATTTGCTCTGTCGTTTATATTTCCGAGATATTTCGTGCAATTTTTGGTAGCGGCTCTTATTTTAGGGCTCAAATGGGTATTTGAAAGCGAGAATGCACGCACTCTCATTATGGTTTTAGACTCTTGGCGCCGCCACTCCCACAAGAAAGACGAAGAGATTAAAGACAGGATTAAAAACAGATTCTAGTTGTAAATTTGATGTGATATATCTATAGTGATGAAAAAAATATTTGTAATAATTATTATAACCTGCGGGATAATATTATTAATCATAATGCTGTCTCTTCTTATTGTCACCGGTAATAACTCAAGATGCGAGCCTCCAAATATAATAACACTGCCTGAACCTAAGTATAACAGCGAGACATCTATAGAAAAGGCCTTGCTCGAAAGAAGGTCTATCAGAGATTATAAAGACAAAGCATTGACGCTTGCCGAAGTTTCACAACTTCTCTGGGCTGCACAAGGGATTACAGACCCAAGGGGTTTAAGGACAGCGCCTTCCGCAGGAGCTCTCTATCCGCTTGAAGTCTATATTGTTGCCGGGAATGTGATTGAACTTCCGAAAGGTGTTTACAAGTATGACCCTCATAAACACGAGCTTGTTAAAACTATGGAAGGTGATAAGCAAGCTGAGTTATGTAAAGCTGCACTTGGTCAACCATGGGTTAAGGGTGCTGCAGCGGTTCTGGTATTCTCAGTTGTTTATAAGAGGGTGACCGGAAGATACGGACATAGGGGAATAAGATATGCGGATATGGAGGTGGGTCATGCCGCCCAAAATGTTCATCTTCAGGCGGTTTCGCTGAATTTGGGAACGGTTGTTATAGGTGCTTTCAACGACGATGGGGTGAAGAAGATCATCAATATGCCGAAAAATGAGACACCCCTTTATATTATGCCAGTAGGAAAGAGGTAAGATCGGATTTTATTTGGTGCCGAGGGTGGGAATCGAACCCACACAACCTTACGGTCATCGGTTTTTGAGACCGACGCGTATACCTATTCCGCCACCTCGGCGCGCCGGTAGCAAATCTTAAACAAATTTTAAGTCCGCTTTATATTAGCGGATGTTTTATTTTTGCAGAAGGTTTGAAGTTGAATAAACTATAACATTTATATTCGGCTTTGTCAATTATATTGACGAAAACACGGATAAAATGTTATTATTTTAAGTCTGTGGGGCCGTGGTGCAGTTGGGAGCACGCAACACTGGCAGTGTTGAGGTCACGGGTTCGACTCCCGTCGGCTCCACCATAATATTATAAAAAGATGAAACTCGGAGTTCATGTTTCAATCGCAGGGCATATTTACGAGGCGGTAGATAGGGCTGCGCAGCTAGGTTGTAATACGTTTCAGATTTTTAGCAGAAATCCGCGCGGCTGGGCTGTGACAAAGCTCAATCCCAAAGACGTCCAAGAGTTTAAGCGAAGGCGCAAAGAGAAGAATATTGCCCCCGTTGTCGTCCATATCCCTTATCTTATAAATCTCTGCTCGCCGGTTGAGGGACTTTGGAGGAGATCGGTTAATGCTTATATCGATGATATAAAGCGCGCGGATATGTTAGGGGCTGAATATTTTGTAACGCATTTAGGCAGTCATAAAGGGAAGGGAGAGGAATTTGGGATTTCACGTTTTTCGTCGGGCTTGAATGAGGCGATGAAAAAAGCAGCACCAAAACTTATGATTTTGTTGGAGAATGCCGCTGGTTCGGGTGATTGGTTAGGTTATAAATTTGAACATTTAAAGGCGATAATAAATAAGATTAAGGATAAGAAAAAAATAGGAATCTGTCTCGATACGGCACACACGTTTGAGGCAGGATACGACGTCAAGACTAAGTCAGGGCTCGATGCGACCTTAAGAAAGATAGATTCCATCGTCGGGCTGGATAGGATAAAGGTAATTCATTTAAATGACTCAAAGACCAAAAGGGGCTCAAATGCCGATAGGCACTGGCATATAGGAAAAGGTGAAATAGGGTTGGATGGGATGAGATCGATTTTAAAGCATCCTAAATTGAAGGACCTTCCTTTTATCCTGGAGACCCCGAAGGAAGATCCCAAAGCTGATCCCACGAATTTAGCAATCGTAAGAAAGTTAATAAGATGAGTACCGAGAAGACGTATCCATTTTTAACTGTCGAACCCAAATGGCAGAAATATTGGTTTGAAGAGCGTAACCTATTTAAGATGTATGAGCGCTCTCCAAAGGAGAAGTATTACTGCTTGGTTATGTTTCCGTATCCGTCCGGCGATTTACATGTCGGCCACGGCAGAAATTACATCATAGGCGATTGCGTTGTGCGATATAAGATTATGCGTGGCTATAATGTGCTTTCTCCGATGGGATGGGATGCCTTCGGTCTGCCTGCGGAAAATGCGGCGCTCAAATCCGGCGTTCACCCAAAGGAATGGACGTTATCAAATCTCAAGCGGATGAAGGAACAGTTATACCAATGGGGCTGCGGATACGATTGGGATAGAGAAGTTACCGCGTGTCTACCTGATTATTACAGGTGGACTCAGTGGGTATTTTTGAAACTGTATGAAAAAGGCCTCGCGTATAAAAAGTTGGGCGCTGTCAATTGGTGCCCATCGTGCCAGACCGTTTTGGCGAATGAGCAGGTAATTGGTGGCGCTTGTGAACGATGCGAGGCCAAGGTTATTGAGAAAGACTTGGAACAGTGGTTCTTTAAAATTACGGATTATGCCCAGCGGCTTTTAGACGATTCGGAATTACTGGGTGAGTGGCCGGAGCGCGTCAAGATTATGCAGCAGAATTGGATAGGTCGTTCGGAAGGTGTAAATATAGGTTTTCCTATTGTCGGCGGTAAAGAGATTTTAACATGTTTTACGACGAGGGTCGATACTATTTACGGCGCAACATTTATGGTTTTGTCTCCCGAACACCCCAATATAAAAGAGCTAATAAAAGGTTCTCCTGACGAAACTAAGATTTTGTCTTTCGTCGAAAAGGTGCGCGCGCAGAGCAAGGCGGAACGCGGAGCAGCGGAGGTTGAGAAGGAGGGGATATTCACCGGCAGATACGCGGTAAATCAAATTAATAAAGAGAGAATTCCAATCTGGATTGCGAATTACGTCTTAATGGAATACGGTAGCGGTGCGATTATGGCTGTGCCTGCGCACGATCAGCGGGATTTTGAATTCGCTAAAAAATATAATTTGCCAATAAAGGTCGTCATCGACAGTCCGCACGAGCATTTAGACGGCGAAAAGCTGAAAGCAGCCTATCTCGAAGAAGGCGTTATGGCAAATTCCGCACAATTTAATGGTATGCCGAGCACGCTGGCAATAGGTAAGATTGCAGATTTTATGGAGCAGAATAAAATTGGAAAGCGCGCCGTCGCATATCGGCTTCGCGATTGGCTCATATCGCGTCAGAGATACTGGGGGGCTCCAATCCCGATTATATATTGCAAAAACTGCGGTACTGTACCGGTTCCGGAAAACGAGTTGCCTGTAGTTTTGCCGGAAGCCGTTAAGATTAAACCGACAGGCGAATCACCATTAAAGGATATCCCGGAATTTTTAAATACAGCTTGTCCTAAATGTAAGGGAAAAGCCGTTCGCGAAACGGACACGATGGATACATTCGTAGATTCAAGTTGGTATTATTTAAGATATCTTTCGCCTAAGGACGATAAGCGCGCGTTTGACCCTGAACTCGTAAATAGATGGCTTCCTGTCGACCAATATATAGGCGGAGTTGAACACGCTATCATGCATCTTCTCTATTCGAGGTTTATTACGAATGTATTTTACGACTTAGGGATTATAAAATTCAAAGAACCATTTAAACGGTTATTCACGCAGGGAATGATTATAAAAGATGGCGCGAAGATGTCGAAATCAAAGGGAAATGTTGTAAGCCCCGATGAATTGATTGAAAAATATAGCGCCGATACGGTAAGGCTTTATACGTTGTTTATCGGACCGCCTGAGAAGGATGCCGAATGGAGCGATAGGGGAGTAGAGGGCGCATGGAGATTTTTAAATCGCGTGTGGCGCCTCGTCAACGACTTCGCTGAATCGAAATCAAAGGCGGACAAAAAGGACGAAATAGACGCAACTTTAGATAAGAATTTAAAGCGCAAGACGCATGCAACCATAAAAAAGGTAACCTCGGATATGGAAGGCGACTTCCATTTTAACACTGCGATTAGCTCGATTATGGAATTGGTAAATGAGATCTATTTAGCATTGGCAGAAAAAGGAAAAACATCTACCTCAACGGTTGAGGAAGCTATAAAAGCGGTCGTAATATTGCTTGCGCCGTTTACACCGCACATTTCCGAGGAGATGTGGCAGATATTAGGAAATAAACCGTCCGTCTTCGATCTGCCCTGGCCAAAATACGATGAATCCGCTCTAAAGGTCGAGCATGTAACGATCGTCGTTCAAATAAACGGAAAGGTAAGAGCAAGAGTTTTAGTCGCTGTGGATTGTGGCGAGGAGGAACTAAAAAGAACTGTGTTTGAAAATGCACGCGTAAAGGAATGGATCGGCGGCAAGCCCATCAAAAATTTCGTCGTTGTCCCAAATAGGTTAGTAAATATTGTTGTTTAATCTCACAACCCAAGAAAAAAAAGTCTTAATAGTATTAAGCATATTCGCAATATTAGGGCTTACAGTTTCAGGTTATAGAAACTATATTGCCCGCCCTCAAATTGAAGTCGTTCCCACTCAATTAAAATCTGCCGAAGCGGATTATCAAGTCCTGTTTAAGCAAAGGCGGACTGTCAATATAAATATTGCCGACGCAAACGAACTCGAAATCCTTCCAAATATAGGTCCTGCATTGGCCAAGAGGATCGTCGATTACCGCAATGCCCACGGTCGGTTCCTCTTTAAAGAGGATTTAATGAAAGTAAAAGGCATCGGCCATAATAAGTTCGATGAGATAAAGGAATACATCTGTTTAGAATGAATTCTCCCTTAGCCTGGATGGCGATTTTTCTCACCTTAGGAATTTTAGCAGGCAATGTTATCCACATCCCTCTAATATTTGTTGTCCTTACTGCGATCCTTTTTAGTTTAATAGGACTTTTCGCATTAAGGCGAAAAATTATTTCCTTAATTACTCTGTCAGCTACGATATTTTTTATTGGATTTCTGCTGCTTCAGACAGGACAGATCTATCCCGCCAACCACGTTAAGAATTTCACACCAATCGAACCAGAATCTGTTTACGTCGAAGGCCTTGTTATAAATGAACCGCAATTGAATCGGGCCTCTTATGGTCAGACAAAAATCGACCTCACCTTGTCAGCGAATTTTTTTCAAAAAGGTGATATAAAACAAAGGGTTATAGGCAAGATAAAAGTTTTTATTTCGGGAGAAAAGCCCGAACAATTAAATTATGGAGACAGAATTTTAATAAATGGCCTTTTGTCTCAGTCAAAAGGTCCTACTAATCCTGGTCAATTTGATTATTTACAATACTTAAAAAGGCGAGGCATATTTTCGATTTTATGGGCGAAAAGTTATAATGTTGTAATTTTAGGGAAAAAGGCAGGCAATCCACTTTTTGGCGTTATATATTTTGTAAGAAACAACATAAAAAAGATAACACACTCTCATCTTCCGTCAGAAATGGCGAACTTTCTAAATGCGGTTTTATTAGGTCAAAGACAGGATGTAAATATTGAATTAAACGATAATTTTATGAAAACTGGCACAGTACATTTATTAGCTGTGAGCGGTCTCCATGTCGGACTTCTCATCTTCCTCATTATGCTTATATTTAAGATAGTTCGAATTCCAAGGAGAGCCAATATCTTAGCGACGATATTATTTCTTATATTCTATGCTATCTTAACAAGCGGCAGGCCCTCTGTGATTAGGGCAACTATTATGGCGATAGTCGTCTTATTTGGGTTATTAATTGACAGGGAACCATCGATATGGAATTCATTGGGACTTGCAGCGATAATAATTTTGGGTTTTGACCCACACGCCCTATTCGATGCAGGATTTCAACTTTCGTTTGTCTCAGTCGCCTCCATATTATATATCATGCCGAAGTTAGAGAGTCTTTTTTACTACGACAAAAAATTATCCCTACTTTTCATGAATAAATGGAAGAAATGTTTAATTAAAGCCATTTGCGTCTCGGTTGCTGCATGGATGGGGACGTTTCCATTTATTTTATACAATTTTAACATAGTAACGCCAATCGCGATTTTAGTAAATCTGTTTGCGGTACCGCTCACTTTTTCGATAATAACGTCGAGCATTCCATTTATCGTATTTAGTGCCTTCGCCCCTTTTGTGGGAAAAATATTTGCGGGTACGACATGGCTTTTTTGTTCGATGCTTTTTAAGGTAACAGATGTCTTTTCGCGTTTCCCTTTGTCATATTTTTATCTTCCAAGGCCCTCCATATTTTTAATCTTCGTATATTACATTTTTATCATTGCATTAATCGAAAATAAGCGACTCAAAGTTTCTGCCGGTAAAATTGCCGTCATAGGGCTGGCGCTTATAAATATAATCGTATGGCAGAATGCCTTGAAACAAAATGACAGCAAGTTGAGAGTTTGCTTTTTGGACGTTGGGCACGGAGACAGCATATTCATAGAATTTCCATACGGTGGCAATATGTTAATCGATGCAGGTGAGGGGATAAATTCTGATATGGGTAGAAATGTCGTATTGCCCTTTTTGAGAAGCAAAGGGATAAATATAATAGATACGGTAGTTTTAACCCATCCGGACTCCGATCACGTTGGCGGGCTCGCTTCGGTTGTAAAAGAGCTTAAGGTAAGGCATATCTTCGACAACGGCGTCAGGGCAGAGAATCAAGCTTATCATAATTTTCAGGACGCGGTTATTAGAAGGGGATTAGGCAGTAGCGTTCTAAAACGAGGCGATTTAATAAGGGGTATAAAGGATACGGATTTAATCTGTTTAAATCCACCTAAAGAGTGGGCAGGAAGTACAAACGTTAAAGCTAACGATGGTTCTTTAGTAGTAAAGGTTAAATATAGGGATGTCGATTTGCTATTCTGCGCGGATATCGAGCAAAAAGCGATAATCAACGTCCTTAAATATGAGCAGATGTTGGGTGCAGAACTTATTATGATGCCCCACCATGGAGAAAAATTGACACAAGCAGGAAAGGTCTTAATTGAAAGAGTGAATCCAAAATATGCAGTAATATCGCAAGGAAAAGCTCCGAAGGAGATTTTAAATACAGAAGAGATGGAAAGTTTCCTGCTTGCCGAAGGGATAGAAGTGTTTAGGACAAACAGGGATGGAGCTATATTTGTCGTAACCGATGGAAAATCTATTTACGTAGATAATTTTAGAAGGGACTAATTTCATATTGACAAATTTCTCCTTGAGGTATAAAATTATTATTTAGAGGATGTTATAGAAATGTATGAAAGGTTAGGGCAAGGCAAAGATAGGAGACAATACCCAAGGGTCAGTTCTGCTATGCCAGTTCAATACAGAGGGATACGTCAAGCCAGCAATTCATTCGTCAGCACTATTGCCAGAGACATATCTATTGGAGGGGCTCGCGTTATAGCGCACGAATTTATATCTGTATTTACGAGACTTGTCGTGGAAATCTCTATCCTTTCAACCCCTAAGCCTGTTAGGGTTGTTTCGAAGGTAGTCTGGATACGTAAGATGCCATACGGGGAACACTACGAACTTGGGATGCAATTTTTAGAGATGGTTGAAGAAGACAAAAAGAATATATTCCAATTTGTAGATAGGTCAATCCCCAAATAACAAAAACCTTTCAAATATTCTGTTATCGACATTTCCTAATATGAGAAGATATCTAATTATTGTTTCAATTATATTATCGTCTTTAATTATTCAACCTACGCTTCACGCCTATTGGATTTGGACCCCGCAGACCGGCAGGTGGATAAATCCAAGGTGGGCCGTTAAGGACACCCCTCAAGAACAGTTTGATTGGGCAATGAAATTTTACGCGGCAAAAGATTATAAAAAGGCGGTGGGAGAGTTTTCAAAGCTGGTCAGGTATTATCCGAATTCCGAACTCGCCGCTGAGGCACAATATTATGCTGGCAGATCCTATGAGGGACTGGAGGAATACGAACAGGCATATTCGGCGTACCAGAAGGCCATAGAGACCTATCCGTTTACTAAAAGGATAGAGGAGATGATAGACCGGGAGTTTGAGATAGGCAATAAGTTTTACGAAGGAGAGAGGATAAAATTGTGGGGCATTCCGACCTTTCCATCCGTATATAAGGCAATCGAGATATACCAGAAGGTAGTCGACAATGCGCCGTATGGCAAACATGCCGATCAAGCTATGTACAAAATCGGAGAGTGTTATAAGAAGGCGGGAGATAATCAGGAAGCGAGATTGGCATTCCAAAAGCTGGTTGACGAATATCCCGAGAGTAAATTAGCCGAGAAGGCCAAATTTCAAGTTGGACTATGCGCATCCGAGACGTCATTAAAACCGACGTACGACCAGTCCGTTACCGACGAGGCGTTAAAGCAAATAGAGGATTTCGCGAAGCGCCATCCGGAGTCACAATTAACCGATGAGGCGGATAAGATGCGCCAGTCTTTAAGGGATAAGAAAGCGGAGAGCAATTTTTCGATAGCGGAATTTTATAGAAAACAGAGACATTACGAAGCCGCATCAATATATTATAAAAATATAGTGGAAAATTTTCCCGAGACTACATGGGCCAAGAAGGCGCAGGATAGGTTAAAAGAGATGGAGAGAAAGTAACATGAAGAAAGTATTATTTTTTACGCTCGCGATAATCGTTTTAATCTCGCTTAGCAGTTGCGGCTATTCGATACGTTCTTTGTCATATAGCAGAAATACCAAAATTTATGTAAAACCGTTTGAAAATAAAGTCGATTTAAATATTGCAGATGAATATTCGGATCGATACCCGTATAAACTGTATCGCCATCGCCTGGAGACCAAGATTACCGACGCCGTAATAAATAGATATTTGCTCGATGGTTATTTGAAGGTCGTATCTAAGGAAGAGGGTGCAGACTTGATTGTAGAAGGCGAATTAACCAATTATGAAAAACAGCCCTTAAGATACGATGATGCCAGTAACGTCGAAGAATATAGAGCAAATCTTATAGTAAATGTAGCCCTACGCGATGTTAATAAAGACGAGCTTGTTTGGGAAGAGAAGGGATTTGTCGGGTATTCCGAATTTTTTCCAACCGGCAGTCAAGCTAAATCAGAGGATACCGCCATCGATGAAGCAGT
>Ga0111183_1007_pt1 | contig 32093 bp, 33 predicted proteins | sample DeeMarSWOR324_28_FD_80238 | JGI IMG/M metagenome (GOLD analysis project Ga0111183, IMG submission 80238) | Omnitrophica WOR_2 bacterium SM23_29 | reverse complement strand
GAATATAAAATCCAACTTCTATCTATATACTCCGCAAGACGAGATGCGATCAACATAAAAACGAGCAAAGCAAAATTCATCACGATGCCTAAAGAACTAAAAATCCTGCCACGCATATGTTCCGAGATGACTTCATGAATCATAGTATTTGCCGAAATCCCGATCGGCGCGATCGCCGTTCCTAATATCGTGGCCATAATCGAGATAAAACCAAACGATCGCGTCCATTTTAGAAGAAAGGTAAAAATAAACATCGTGCTACCGCTTAAGATTAAGCAGGCAAAAATTGTTTTTGGCTTCGGGATGTTATGACCAAGCCTTCCATATAAAAGTGAGCCGATGAAAAAGCCGCCGCCCAAAAATAGCCCTAACAGGCTTAAATCGCGCGTAACAGAACCCATCGCTTCTTGAATGAAGACTACGGCAACCGCAAAAGAAGCTCCGGCTCCCGCCATCAAGATAAATAACACATTAAATACAAACTTGACATCGCGGTGTTCCCTCAGATAATTTAAGCCGTCCTTAATCTCTCCAAGCAGCGAGGTCTTTATTAACTCTTTAATTTTTATAGAATCTAACCGTGAATCAACGCGATGCTTCTTTCCAACGATGAAGCTAATCACTATCGCAGATAAAAAATAAATTGCGGAATTTAAATATAGTCCTCCTTTAATTCCAGAGAGCTCGATCAAAAGCCCGCCGACGACGAACCAAGCTATCGTGCCGATCATCCCGGTAACGTTAAACAGCGAATTCGCCGCGAGCAATTTATCATCCGAGACCAAATCTGGAATTATCGAGAACCTCGCGGGCAGAAAGAAACAACTTACCGAGAATATGAGGAATACCGCTGTATAAATTGGAAAAGATGGCTTTAAAGCCAAGAAGGCGACGGGAATTGTTAAAACCAGTAAACCGCGCAAAATATCGCAGGTTATCATTGTCCTCTTCCTGTTCCATCTATCTACGAAAGCGCCTGCGATTGGACTTACTATGAATGCAGGGATCATCGTCAGAGAAAGAAATTTTGCCAGTTCAAAGGCTGAACCGGGGGTTCTACTGTGGACAAGTGCTATAAGCGCCATCAGATTGAGCCTGTCGCCAAATTGCGAGATTATCTGTCCCACCCAGAGTAAGAAAAAATTACGTTCTTTTAAAACCTCTCTAAATCTCGCCAATTGAGCCCTTCAAAATCCTCTCGCTAGATTTCAAATCCTCTAATGCTGGAGCTGCGCCAAATCCTCTAATGCTGGAGCTGGCGAGAGGATTTGAACCTCCGACCCGCGGTTTACGAAACCGCTGCTCTACCACTGAGCTACGCCAGCAAATAAAAGAACCTGTGGCGCTATTTTACTTCGAGCACGCAGTTTGTGCTACCGAATTGATTAGGGACACTAGAACTGCAGGAAGGGTCATTCTGCCATGAACCGTCAACATAAAATTTATATTCATAACGTCCTGGCTTTAAATTCAATGTTGCCCTCCAATCGTCCTTCCAATCCTTCTTCATCGGGTTGGCATTGACATCCCAATTATTAAAGTCTCCTGCAATACTGACTTTATTTGCGTATGGGGCAATAAGTTTCAATGCCACCTTCTTTGTGCCCGCCTTTGCTGCTACCTTTGCCATAACCTATCCCCTCCTTTTTAAAAATGGTGCCGAGGAGCGGAATCGAACCGCTCACGCCGGGATTTTCAGTCCCGCGCTCTACCATCTGAGCTACCTCGGCACGTATGAGCAATTATATAATTTTAGACTTGCCAAGTCAATCCTATTTGCCAAGTATCTTTTCTAACTTTTCCTTTATCTGTTTTGCTTTCTCTTGTGCTTCGCCGCCTATAACTTTGCCTATTTCCTCTATCTTCTCGCCAGCTTTTTGTGGCTTCTTTAATAACTGCTGAACCCCCTCGGAAATCCTGCGCATCATCGCTTGCTTCAAAGCGCGCTCTATTTCGGGACCTAGCCGAAATTCGGGCTTCTCTAAATTTCCCACAATTTTAAACTCAAAAGGGCCTATCGTGCCCTTCTCATCCTTAAAATATTCAATCACATATATCGTCGGCAGTTCAAAAAGTATCGTCTGTGAGGGGTCGCCTATCGGTTCAACTTCGACATTTTCGATCTTTGCTATATTCGTGACATCCAGATTCTCCTTGTCGCATATTGCCCTCGAATCCAAATATAAATTTCCCTTTTTTACTATTATCGAGAGGTTCTTTCCATAATAAGGGGTAAATTTAGGTAACGAAAGATTCTCGATCTTTATATCGCCTTCAAAACTGCGTGGCTTTGATATAAAATTACCTGCCCCATTTATCGAAAAGCTACCCTGTCCTTCAATCGTTCCCTTCGCTTCGAGGCGGGTTGAGATCTCTCTTTCTACGAACGAAAGCGAATTTTGAATATCGCAATTCAGATCCGAAAATGTTATAACGGTTGGTGGAGTCGAAACTAAATGATCGACAAGTTTTAAACTACCGTTTCTTACTATCAAACTCTTGATGAAAATTTCAAACTTCGATCCCTTAGCTACTTCTTTGCCTGAGGCAATATCAAATTGCGGAAGCTGTAATGTCCCTGTCGAATCTCGGTGGAGCACAAGTTCAGGCTGGATTAGGGTAAGATTTTGTAGCGCGCGTTTCTTAAACAGAAGTAAAGTTAGATAAAGGTCTATACTTAATTCCTTAGCTTTAATTAAATGTTCATCCTTATATTGGGGGCTTGGGATATCTACATTTTCCAAAACTATCTTGCCTTTTAATATGCTTATAGCACAATTGCCAATGGAAACTCCAACGCCCAAGGCATCCGTTGCCTTTTTGGTAATTAAATCTTTGATGTAGGGCGCCGCCATCAATTGCGCGATAAACACCAAGATTATAGATACGCCGATAGCGATAAAAAATTTCTTCCAGAACATATGTATCCTTTTCAACTAAAAAAGTCGACTTGCATTAGCGTCCCTTGATCGGCTTCTTAAACTCCAATTGAAGGCGTCCTTCTTTGCCTTCCAAAATTAACTTATCCGTATCTATTTGGAGTACGTTATACTCTCCAAAAGTCTCGCCTTTCTTGAGGAAGTAGGTCTTACCTCGGTAGTTTACCTGGGCGGTTATTTCTCCGTCGATGCCTTTAATATAACCATTATAAACAAAATCCGTATCAGGTTTTGCCGTCGACGGCTTTTTTATGATCTCTTTTATTTCCTCTTTGATCTTTTCTGGCAAAGATTTCTTTGGAGGTTCTGTTTTTGGCTCTTTAGTTCTTTTCGGAACCGGCACAGGTTTTTCCGTCTTTTCTAATATTGCATTCATTGTCTTTGAAAAATCTGCCGGACCAACATAGCCCGGAATTTGCTGCACAATATTCCCATTGCTATCAAGAAAAAGTATAGTAGGATAACCTCTTATGTTATATTTTCCGATTGAATCGGCATTCCTGTCGCCGTCCACTTTAACGCAAATAAACTGCCCCGCTAATTTCTGAACTCGCGAATCGCTGTATGTATCTCTGTCTAACTTCTTGCACCAACCACACCAATCGGTATAAAAATCGATCATAATCGGCTTTTGTTCTTTCTTGGCTGCTTTAAGAGCACCCGACAAATCATAACGCCAAGATATCGCATATGCATCTGGCGGCAAAAGAAAGAAAAGCCCAGTCAATAAAACTATGAAGCGAATCACCTGTTTTCTAATCATAGTTTGCCCCAACTTTTTTCCGGAGAGACTTCTTTTCCGAACGCATTTTCTTATCGGCGAGCATCTTCTCTTTTGCGCGTTTTGACCGTTTGCGCTTTTGCCTGCGCAGCTTCTCTCTCCTGCGCTGTTCTTCCGAGGCTTTACCGAGTAGCATCTCTTCGATCTTATTCGCCAATATCCGTCGAGCTAAAAAGCGATTTAAAGCTTGGGAACGCTCCTTACTGCATTTAACCTCAATCCCTGTCGGGATATGTCTTAAATAAACGCATGTTGCGACTTTGTTGACGTTCTGCCCGCCGGCTCCGCTTGACCTTATGAACGACTCCTTTATATCGCTTTCCTTTATACCTAAACGACGCATTTTGTCTTCGAGCCCTTTTTCCTTTGTAAAACTTACGCTGAATCTTCCCATTTTTATTTATAAGTTCTGATAAAATTTTCTACGGAACGGTCGTAGGTCCTTTCTACGGAGTCGGAGAAAAAACAGGCGGGTAACTCTCCTTGACGGCGGTGATACTGGATGCATTCGCAGCAGATGCCCTTTCTGCTGCAGGGTTCATAGCTGCAGTTACATCTTTGCTTATTTGCCTTTATATTGCACTCTCTCATTCTAAATCAATATGTCTCGGACTCTCTCATCTTCTTATCTGAGATCCCGAAATAGTGGGCAAATTCGTGTATGACGGTATGCCTGACGGTCTCTTTTATATCATCCTCGGTACGGCAGATGCGCTCGATATTATTTTTGAATATGGTTATCTTGTCCGGCAGGACATTTCCGTAAAAATGCATCCTCTTTGAAAGCGGCACGCCCTGATAAAGGCCCATTAATAGCGCTTTGCCCTTTACGCCGCCTGCTTTCTTCTGCTCCGGCGTCGGTTCGTCTTCGACGACGATATCGATGTTCTCCATCTTCTGTCTGAATACTTCGGGCAACTCTTCCAGCGCCTCTTCAATTAACTTCTCAAAATCTTTAAGTTCCATAAGTAGGAATTAACGGAAATTATATGGCGGGGACGACGGGATTTGAACCCGCGATCTATTGCTCGACAGGCAATCGTGTTAGGCCAGGCTACACCACGTCCCCGTATTTACCTATATGGTGGGCGATAGAGGACTCGAACCTCTGACCTTCTGAATGTAAGTCAGACGCTCTAACCAACTGAGCTAATCGCCCGTAACCAAATAAAATAACATAAAACCAAACAGGTGTCAACGAACCTTTAAATCCTCAGCCATCTTTATCCGCTTCGAAATCGGCGGATGGTCATATAAGAATATCTCAACGAACCTGCTAGGATTTAGGTCGGCTAAATTCTGCTCTCCTAATTTGCGCATAGTCGTAATAAATGCATCCGGATTTCTCGTAATCTCAACGGAGAAATAGTCGGCCTGTCTTTCGAAAGCCCTTCCTAATCCATTTTGAAGCGGTAGTATAAAGAGCGTAAAGAAAAATAGGATAAGAAACAAAACCGGAAATCCAGCCACATCCGCTGCGCCTTCCAATCCCAGTATTGGGCTTAGTTCTTTAAATACGTTATGCGCGATATAAAATCCGGCGAAGGAAGATACGGCACCGAATGCAATAAATTTTAATATGTGCCCATACTTATGATGGCCTAATTCATGTGCCAACACCACCTCGATCTCATCCGGCGAATAATTCTTAAGTAACGTATCGCCTACTAAAATCCTCCTCGTTTTGCCCAGTCCGGCAAGCCCTGCGTTTGCCTTGACGGTCTTTTTACTCATATCTATCTCGAATACATCCTTCACCTTAGCGCCGGATTTTGCCGCTAAACTAAGGAGTCGTTGCCGCAAATTTTCATCTTCAATCCGTCTTATTTTAAAAAACAACGGCAAAATTAAAACCGGCGCAACCTTGCTCAAAATTATCGTGAACGTAATCCAAAGAAGCGCGGCCAAAATCCACCAGCTCTCTTCAAAACGCCTCAGGAAAAAATAGAGGAATTCCACAAGGGTAAGCGAAATTGCGCTTCCGATTAATAATTTCTTAATATAATCTTTGAGCCAGGCAAAAAAGGTCTGAGTCGACAGCGAAAATTTATGTTCGAGAGAAAACCCCTGATATAAGTCTAAAGGAAATGATATAGCCATATATATCAAACCAAAGATTAAGAAATAGACCGCGGTTGAGAACCAGGGATTATTAGCCACGCTAACCGCGAAATTCCTAATCCAAATGGACGGACCTTGTACGGCCATAATAAAGAGAAATAAAATCGTTATGACTAATTCAACCGCAAATAGTATATTCTTTATTCGAGAATACCTCTTTGCGGTCCCCTGTGAAACGTAGCTTATCATCTTATCTGCTGTAGATAGATTTTCCTGATCTCGTTAAAGATATCGATATATTCCTTCGTCTGATAATCCCTGTACGTCCAATCCCAGGCAAGGAAGGTTTTGTCCACAAATTTTAAAGTAACTTCGGCATAAATTCCTCTGTTTAAATAGACCCTGTGCTGATGGTCCTTCGTCGTCGCCAAAACCAATTTCGCTTCGGTTAAGTATCCGGGGTCGATGTTCATCCTGCGGGAAGGTTTTTGCCTCGATATGCTCATCTTCGATTCCAGTCTATTTGTGTACAGTTTTATCTTCGGCAAATCCTCGGGATTTATCAATCTCCTAAACGAAACGAACTGCCTTTTTAAATTTCCGCCCATCTCCGGTTCGTAATAATCGGTGTAAGCGAAATCTAATAAACTGGTTCTAAAATCTATCGGCCCAAATGTCCTCTGCAAGATCGTTTCCGTCTTTAACAAGAGCTTTGAATCGTTCGAGATCATCCCGACGATTAATTTAACCGTCTTATGTCTTTTGGCTATACCCATGACTCCCCCTAAATATTTTTAAGGCTACCTTTGCACGCCTTAACGCAAATCCCACATATAAGGTGTCCTATGCCAGATCTTTTTGAAAAACCTTTCAATAATTCTCGGCACGCCTTTAAATCCAGTTCGTTTGCATCCTCCTTTATAGCTCCAACTGGACAAACTTTCATACATTCGTAACAACTGCCGCAAGTTCCAGCTTTCGGCTTATCGATCTTTAACGGAAAATCGGTCAATATTGTGGCGTATCTAACCTGCGAGCCAAATTTTGGACTTACAAGCAACCCCGAACGCCCGATGAAACCCAACCCTGCTAAATGCGCAACTAATTTATGTGACACAGCGCCACGTTGATCTTCCCAATCTTCTATCTGGCTCGCCGGAATCGGAAGTGCGGATGAACCATTGCTCTGGATAAAAGTGGATATCTTAAGCGCTATTTCATCCAATAAAGAATTGACCCGCTTATAATGAAAGGCATAAATCTTCGTTGGTTCATTCACGACGGTTTCCAAAACTTTGCCCGAAAGTCGCACGCCAATCGAAACGCCATACTTCAAATCATCCAGTATAAACTTTGGTTCGATATAACATCTATCTTTGATGGAAGCTATATCCGCAACGCCAAATAGGCTGGCGCCGGAAGCTTCAGCTATAGATTTTAACCTCTTATAATTATCTAAAGAAGGCTCTTTTTCCATGGGGTCGATAAACCAATTTCGTCATAATTTGTCAGATCGTAATGAAGGGGGGTAATGGAGATGTAATCCCTTTTAACTGCAACTGCGTCAATTATGTCTTCGCCTTCAACCTTCATACTTTGACTGCGCAACCAATAATAAACTCTTTTGCGCGGATCTTCCCGCCTGTCATAACTTTCCGAATAAGTCGCCATCCCTTGACGCGTGATTTTAATCCCTTTTATCCTGGCCTTAGGCAGCGCTGGGACGTTCACATTTAAAAGCACCTTTTTCGAGAATCGTCCGCTTAAAATCAACTTGGCGAGTTTGAATGAAAAATCTACCGTTGCCTCAAAATTATGCCACTTAAAAGACGCCAGGGATATCGCGAAAGAAGGAATGCCCAAAATCGCCCCCTCCGTAGCACCTGATACCGTCCCGGAATATAAGATATTTATACCCAAATTGGGGCCCAAATTTATACCTGAGATGACCAAGTTTGGTTTTGGCTTTCCTTTCAATATAGCCATAAGCGAAATCTTCACGCAATCTGCGGGCGTGCCTGAAACAGCGTAGCCAAAAAATTTTTCTTCCCTTTTAATCTTCTTTACGCGCAGGGGTTCGGTCAAAGTAATAGCGTGGCCCTGTGCTGAACGCTCCGCATCAGGCGCTACAACAATACATTCGCCAAGCGGCTTTAATTTCTTGTAAAGTGCGTAAATTCCGGGTGAATATATGCCGTCGTCGTTGGTTAGTAATATCCTCATTCCATTTCGACCAGGTCGTATTCTAAATTACCTAAGCCTATGCTGGCTCCATAAGTTAACTGCACTGACCAATCTAAGTTAGGATATTCTTTTTTAAACAGGTCCAAATTTGAGGTTTCATTTATTAAATCCGCGGATGCCTTATCTATTGCGATCGGGTCCGTCGATGCCAATATTCCGATATCGGGGACTATCCGAGGGTCATCCTTCGCCATACAATCACAGGATTTGGTTATCTTTAAAGCGTAATTTAAAAATACGGTTCTTCCCTCTTTATTCTTCATTACGCCCAGCGCATGTTCCGCCATCTTCTCTTGCATAAATGTTGACGTTTCACTCCAGGATATCTTTATCGCATCGTCGCGGCATACAACTAAACAATCGCCACAGCCGATGCAGATATCCTCCTTAATGCAAGCGGCCTTATTCTTTATTTCAATTGCATCGACGGGGCAATTTACAATGCAAAGTTTGCAAGCTGTGCACTTACTCGTAAGCACGCTTGGCTTAATATTGGAATGCTGAAGTAATTTTCCTACTCTGGTCGCAAGTCCCATTCCGATATTCTTTGTTGCCGCCGCAAAACCGGAGAGCATATGGCCGGTAACATGGGATAGCGCTATGAGCGAATCGGCGTCAGCACAGGCACGGGCTATTTTAACTGACTTAAAATGTTTCTTATTTATATTTACCTTGATATCTTCACCAGACCTTAAACCATCCGCTATAATTATCGGGGCGCCAGTTACATCCTGCGTAAATCCGTGTTCATATGCCAAATTCAGATGGTCAACCGTATTTTGCCTTTTCTCTTTATATAATGTATTGGTATCTGTGAGAAATGGTTTACCCCGGCATGACTTTACTTCATCGATGACGAACCTAACAAAATTGGGCGGTATATATCCCTTATTTCCTTCCTCGCCGAATGAGATTTTGATGGCGACGAGGTCGTTTACCCTTATAAATTTTTTTAACTTAATACTTTCGAGAAGCCAACGTGTCTTATCTCTTATCGCATCTAAATCTTCGTTTAGCTTCACTCTTACAAAATGGACTTTTGATCTCATTAAAACGCGATCTCCTTGGCTTCCATCTTTGTTAAATCTATAATTGCTACCGTTGATTTTCCATAAAGCCAGCCACAACATTCACCGGGGTTAACTATTAAGGTATCCTTCTTTTTCTTTATATCGACTTTGTGGGTATGTGCGCAAATTATGATATCGTACCTGCTCCCCTCTATGCTTTCGTCCAAATCAGGGATATCTTCTATCTCATGTGTTATTACGACCTTTTTATCTGAAAGTTCGTAATTATACGGATGATCGACGATAAGTCCATCCGACTTCATCGCTAAGGCCTTCTTGTCTCCATCGTTATTGCCGAAGACGCCTATCCACTTACACTTCAAATTTGAAAAGGGATCCAGGCTAAATGGTGCGCAGTAATCCCCCGCGTGAATAACTAACCTGCAACCCTCTGAATTAAAAATGTCTATCGCTTTTTTAATCATCGGCATATTGTCATGCGTATCAGCGATTACCCCTATCTTCATGCTCCACTCCTTTCTTTCAGCATAATAACCGATGCCATCCGCCCTGCTTTCTCGCCCTCTATTCTATATGAATAAAACCTCTCGTTGTTGCAAGAAGTACAGATGTTGCAATCGAATATATTCTTTGAGGCTACGCCGGCGTCTAAGAGTTGTTCGACGTTCTCTCCGATTAAATCGAAGTAGTATTTATGTGCTGCCTTTATCACCGAATTAGGAAACCGTATTGAAAATTCGCTTTTTACTTCATAACAGCATTGTCTTATCGCAGGACCCAACCCAACCAAAACTTCGGAAGCATCGGATTTGAAATTCGATTTCATAGTATTCAACATATTCTTCGCTATGCCCTCATAGGTACCGTGCCAGCCGGCATGAGCGATGCCGATTACGCCCTTAATAGGATCGTATAAAAATATCGGGAGGCAATCTGCTGTTAAAACGATTATCGCGATGTCATCTAAATCGGTTATGGCGCCGTCACACTCATGAAGAGGAACGGATAAATCGGTTCTCTTATCTATCCTTAAAACCTTCGCGCGATGGACCTGTTCTAAATATACCAAACGCGAATTGGATATCCTAAGTTCCTTTAAAAAATCCTCTGAAGTTTTATCCCGCGTTGCAACCCCGTGAATGATCGGATATTTTTTAAACGCCTCAAAGCAAATCATCGTTAAAACGGCAAGCCCAAAGCAAAATGAAACTTCCCGTGTGGATCGCCGGGATCGCGGTCAAGCGGATAACCATAATCTAACCGTAAAACCGCCCAATCCGTCCTAAGCCTTAATCCTACGCCGACTGAACTTTTAAAATCGCTCGACAAATCAATCTTACTGAACTTATCCCACGTAGAACCCGTATCAAAAAAAACTGCTCCGTTTAATCTTTTAAATATTGGAAATCTCGCTTCCGCATTCGCAATCGCCATAATCTCGCCCCACAATGGAAGACCCTTTGAATCCCTCGGACCTATTAACCTGGATCTATAACCCCTCACCGTGTTCGAGCCACCTACGTAGAACCTCTCAAAAAATGGAACGTCCTCGGAGCTGCCAAATTCGTCGATCCAGCCTCCCCTTACCCTAAAGACGAAGGTTATTTTAGGGTACCCCATTGTGATATACCAACTTGCCTCACCTATAAGCCGAGCGAAATTAAAATCACCCCCCAACGCTTTCGATGCAATTTCAGCAGAGAGGGCGCGGTATGAACCGTCGATCGGATAAAGCGAATCGTCGAAAGTGTTTCTCTCCAAATTTAGGGAAAATATCGAGGTTGAATTCCTGCCTATATGGCGATGAAAATCTGATGGCGCAAACGATTTTACATCATAGACCTTGACCGTCTCAAAAGAATGTTTTAAATAGCTGCTTGTGTGCTCGCTCAAACGCCGTCCTAACAACACTGCACCGCCTGCCCCTTCTAGATTATACCGTTCGTCTTTTTCTTTCCTGCCGAAAATCTCACTTCCTCCAAAATATGGCGTGTTGAATAAATTCTTCATAATAACTCCAAACCTTAGCCTCTTTATGCCTTCGGAAATCCTTCCGGAAATATTCAATTTCGTCTTCTCCCCAAAGATCTCCTCGAATCCGAAACGGAATCTATCGAAAGGCGTTCCAGGCGTATAATCGACTCCCAACTTACGCGCCCTCTCTTTATCGACTAAATTCGCATAAAAATGCTGCATCGTTTTTATCTTCGCGTAACCGATAGTAAATATAGATGTATAATGTCCTGTCGGAAGCCAAGACAACTTCGGCCGCTCTAATGCCCGCCATAATTTAAGGGTAGACGCCCTTGAAACATCTATATCAAAACGGGCATTTATCATCATAGAGGGTCTTGCCTTAGCTTTGAAGGCGAATGTCAATGGATCTAACATCCACAATCTTCTCTCTAACTCCCAGACCGACCTTATGCCCTCCTCCAACAACCTCTTCTTATATAACCTGGTCGTTTGGCCATTCCATATAATCTCGCCTATATCGCCTCCTCCTAAAATTATTACCATCGATTTTATTCTGTCGTCCACACCGGAGATAACCGGAACAATTATTCCTCCTAAACTTATCCCCATTATGCCGATCCTGTCCTTCTCAATCTTGGGCAGTTCTTCTAGCCAATCGATTCCCCTTCGTGCTTCGATTATCAGTTGACGCAATAACTGAATTAACTCATCTACGCCTTTTTGTTTCAACTCCTCTTTAATCCAGGTACGAGTAAACCTATATTCTTTCTGAAAAGCGGTTTGGACCAAAAGCGCCGCTATGCCATTTGACGCCAAATCGCGGCAGAACGCACCTTCGATTTGAGGGGTCCCTCCAGCAAGATGGCTCAAGAAGATCACCGCAGGATATGTATCTTCTCCCCTCGGTTCATAGAAATCCAGATAGACAATATCCTCCGGATAATCGGTTTCGACAACCGAGGGATAACTAAATGAATAACGCTTGTATCTGGTTGTCTTCTCCACCAACTCCAATTTGTGCGGGAAGGATTTCTTCTCGTAACTATAAAACTCAAACGGGTCAATCGGCTTTTCGTCTATTACCGAAATCCCCAATTCATCTTTGAGATTGAGAAAGGAATTTAAGGACTCGCCTATTCCTGGCCCTTGAAATCTCACGACGTAATTCTTTGTATTGAATTCTATAATGCATCCTTTATTTATCCTTGTATCGCCGACTATAATGATATCCGCTATGGTCCTGGGTGAAGAAGTAATGAACCTTATACCATCATATAGTGAATCGGAATACTGAAGCACCTGGCGCAATAGGATTAAAATCGGAACTCCAGCAGTAGAAAGCTGTGTTTTCTCCGCGCCCCTCTCATCTAAGGTCACTCCTCTTTCGTTCATTCCAGTTAATGTCCCGATTATTCCCGGGCAACCTATCGCAACAAATGGATTTCCCGTCTGGGGCCTATAAAAGAAAATTACTTTGCGCTCCTTAAAAAGATCTCTGAATTTTGAGTCGACTTTAATCTTAGAGAGTGAGGCGGTATCCAAAAATGTGTGCATTAGCAATATATCTGCATAACTTAAACCTGAAGCTTCCGCTAACCCCCTCAATTCCTCGCGGTAATCCTTGGGGATAAACCTACCTAAAACCTCGGCGCGATAGCGAAAATACTTAAGCAGAGAACGGCGAGGAAAAATTTTTAGCCCCCGTTGGTGCTCCCCTGAAGTCAAAGGAGCCAAAATGTAATTAGAGAAGATATCATTTATCTGATCCTTAAGAAGCGCCCCATGTTGATAGCCCATCTCATATGGCGTACCAGAAAGAACGAGGACTAAAAATCCATCGCGTTCTTGCAGTTCGGCCTTCTTAAATATCTCTTCTTTTCCGCTAAGAGCATTCTGCGAATATGCATTGAGATTTAATAGGAAAATAAAAAATAAGATGGCGAATAAAAAGTGCTTTTTCACCGTTGCTTTACCTTCCATTTTTTATCTTCGCTTGGCTTCCATTTTTTATTCTCTGTCTGGTCTTCTTTAGGTTCTTCCTTTGGTTGAACCTTTGAGTGTTCGCCAACCAGCGGAACGAATAAAACTCCTGTAATTTCATATTCCTTAAGTTTTTCGCCTGGTTGCTTTTGAACCAGAAGCAATTTCTGCATGTTCATATCCCCAACGGGGATTACGAGCCTGCCTCCCACCTTGAGTTGATCTATCAATGGCTGTGGAATATATCGAGCTGCGGCGGTCACTATTATAGCATCGAAAGGTGCATATTCTTTCCAACCGTGGTATCCATCCGCAATTTTCACCTTAATATTTGTATAACCAAGTTCTTTTAATCGTTTTTGCGCCCTTTTACCTAAATCTTTCAATATCTCGATGGTATAGACCTCTTTTACTAATTCGGCTAAAATCGCCGCCTGGTAACCAGAGCCCGTGCCAATCTCCAAAACTTTTTCGTCACCTTCTAATTGTAAAAGCTGTGTCATCAAAGCGACTATGTACGGCTGCGAAATCGTCTGTCCTTCGCCGATCGGAAGAGGACTATCCTCGTAGGCGTAGGCCCTCATGTTTTCGGGAACGAATTTATGCCTCTCCATCCAGCTCATTATATCCAACACCCTCTTATCATTTATCCCGCGGGCAACAAGCTGCCCCTTTACCATCCTTTGTCTCGCTTGTGCGTAGTCTATTTCCCCGGCATTAACCGCATAAACGAAATTGACGTTAAGATGGGCAATTAAGATAATAATAAAAATTGAATTTAAAAATTTTGAAGCCACGGCGTTTCGTCTCTATGGAGGAGGCTGTGTTGTAACGTATTTTAAAAGTGCTATCTCTGCTCTCGCTTTTGCAATCCTGTCTGAATATAACGGATGGCTTTTTAAATAAACAAAGCTTTTATCCCAAGGATGTTCTTTCTCTTCTTGCTGCAATTTTTCCAAAAATGTAATCATGCCGTCCGGATCAAACCCTGCGTAATAAGAATATCTTACAGCTAATTTATCTGCTTCAAGCTCATCCTCCCTGGAATATCCAAGCATAATTAGATTCATCGCAATATTAGCGCCGCGCTGAATCTCTTTTGAGCCACCCTTTGAAAACATAAGGCCTGCGATCAGCGAATATGTCATATCGGCCTGCATCGCTTTAACCGCGTGCTTTGCCGCAATATGTCCTACCTCATGGGCGATCACCGCCGCTAATTCATCATCATTTGCTTTATTCAACAATCCCGTATTTACATAAACGTATCCGCCCGGCGTCGACAACGCATTTATATCTTTATTCTTAATTACGTTGAAATGATATCGTAATTCACGCCTATCGCTAACAGATATGATTTTATCGCCTATTTTTCTGACCCGCTCAATCTGAACCGGGTCATCCGATAACCTAAAACGACGTTCTATCTGTCCAGCGACCAGCCCTCCAATGGCGACTTCCTCCTGCGTGCCTATCATAATAAATTCTTTTTTGCCGGTGGCTGGATTATATGTCGTTGCGCAACTCGACAAAAACGCCGCCAGTAGACTTAAAATTAAAATATTTTTAAACCTGGTCATCCCTTTAGTTGCATATAGCCTGCGAGGGGATCGACTGGTTCGCCGTCTATCCTGATTTCGAAATGTAGATGGGGCAGGATAGCACGCCGCCATGCATTGCCGGTTTTGCCTACCTCTCCTATTATATCACCCCTCTTTACCTTTTGACGATTTGTAATAAATATTTTTGAAAGATGCCCGTAGATAGTCTGTGTCCCATCGGGGTGTCTTATAATTATATGTTTGCCCATACCTTTATTCTGTTTGCCGATATAGGCCTTACCTGATTTAGCTGCCTTGACCGGCGTACCTATCTTTGCCTGGATATCAATGCCTAGATGCAATCTGCCTCCACTGCGCTTCGCTCCAAATTCGCCAGAGCCATAGCTATCGTTTCGAATTTTGATTCCGCCATTAGAATCTATAGGACACAAGAACTTTGGTTCCTGTATATGGAATATTAAAATTGAGGCCGGCTTATAAAGAAAGATAGCCAATGATATAATAAGAATAACTGCTGCTATTTTTTTAACCCGCCTCATTCTATCTTGCCCTCTTTAAAACCCAGTTTTTAACGTGCTCTTGAATCTCCTGCCCCTCTACTTCTCTGAATAACTCGTGAAATAGCTCAGGATATAATTTAATCTCCTTCTCGTTAGAGGTTAAGCCTTCAAAAAATTCCTTTGTAGCATTTACGTCCGTCACCTTATCGCCCGTTCCATGCAACAGAAGGATCGGAACTTTTATTTTCGTAATGTTGTCAAACACATATTTCATCGCCTTAACCATCTCAAGATACAGCCTAACCGAAATCAACCTATGCGAAAGCCGATCTTTCTTCGTCTCCAAAATTGCCTCCTCATCATGGGAGATATCTTCAAACGGTATCCTATTAAAAAGGGTTAAAGTGGGGACAAAAAAATTCAGCGTATTCACTATGGCAGTTTCGACTTCGCTTGGAGGATTCTTAAGACGAAAGGCCGGCGAGGACAAAACGACACCCTTTATTTCACTGCTATATTCTATCGCATATATAATTGAAACTACCCCGCCAAGGCTTTGCCCTACTAGATATACATCTTGCTTTAGAGTTTGGACCCTTACAATATCTACAAAGTGCCTTAAATCCTCCACAAGCTCTTCGAATCTATTTATGTGACCTCTTCTGCCTTCCGAGCGACCATGTCCACGCTGGTCATACGAAAAGGCGGCTATCCCCTCCTTATAAAATCTTTCGGCAAACGCATCGTATTTCAACGAATGCTCGCCTAAACCATGGACGAATATCACAGATGCCTTTGTCCCTTCAGGAATAAAAGCCCGATAAATCAGATTCTGTGCATCATTATTTTTAAAAGAACCCTCAAGCTTCATACATCTTGTCAATGATCCCCTTATACCTTTCGGAGATCGCCTTTCGCTTGACTTTTAAGGTTGGCGTAATTTCGCCGCTCTCTATTGTTAAATTTCTATCTAAAAGCGTAAACTTCTTTATCTTCTCGTATCTGGCCAAATCTTTTTGCCTCTCTCCTATCCTGCTGGCAACGAATTCGTAAACCCTCGGATGCCGTACCAACTCTTCGACCGTAACGTATGGTATCCCCTGTCTAAGCGCTAAACCTTTCAGCGCATCGAAATTTGGCACGACCAATGCGGTAATATACGGCCTTTTATCGCCGTATAAAATCAATTCTTGAATATACGAATCGGCTTTTATCAAGTTCTCGATATTTTGTGGCGCGATATTTTTGCCGCTAGCAGTTATTATGACGTCTTTTTTTCTGTCGGTAATAAATAGGTACCCCTCCTCGTCAATAAAACCTATATCGCCCGTGTGAAGCCATCCTTCGCTATCTATCGTCTCTTTTGTTGCCCCTTCGTTTTTATAATATCCTTTCATTACGCTCGGACCGCGGGTTAAAATCTCGCCATCGGGTGCGATTCTTACCTCGATGTCTTTTATCGGCTTTCCGACCGAGCCGAATTTAAATCCTTTTAAGGTATTGCAGGATATAACAGGGGATGTTTCCGTCAAACCATAACCTTCTAAAATTAAAATCCCGATCGAATAGAAGAACTCTGCCAATTCTTTAGAAAGCGGTGCACCCCCCGAGATAAAAAACTTAATGCGGCCGCCCACTGCCTGTTTGACTCTCGAGAAGATCAGTATTTTAGCGATAAAATATTGAACGCTAATAAGGGGTGAGGGCCATATCCTTTTTAACCTCGCATCCATATGTACCTTTGCAATCTTAAGTGCCCAATTAAAAATTGCTTGTTTGACAGTGGGGCTCTTCTCGATAACGTTCATTATATTCGTGTACATCTTCTCATAAAATCGCGGGACGGCACATACTGCTGTAGGCTTAACCTCGCACAAATTTTGTGGCACGGAATCCATATTTTCCGCATATGCGATCGCACCGCCTATAAAGAGCGGAAAATAATAACCCGCCATCCGCTCAAAGACATGGCTTAGGGGCAAAAACGATAAATTAACATCGCGCTCGCTGAGCGGAAGCAACCCTATGGATGAACGGCAGTTAGAAAGAAAATTATTATGCGTCAAGCAGACTCCCTTTGGCGGACCAGTCGTACCCGATGTGTAAATTATTGATGCTATGGTATCTTTTTTAACCGTTCGCGAACGAGATTCAAATTCCATCCTTGCCTTTACTGCATTTTCTCTGCCTAATCGAATTACTGTCTCAAAAACCATTACGTCGTCATCTTTAATATCATTTGGCGGATCGAATATTATTATCCTCTCTAAATGGGGTAACCTAGGTTTTATCGTCGAAATCTTCTGAAGTTGCACTTGATCTGAAACGATCACCATCTTCGATTCGGAATTGGAAAGGATATGTTCAATCTGCGCAGGCACATCCGTAGAGTAAACAGGTACATCTATGCAACCGATGGAAAGTACCGCCAAATCTGAATATGCCCATTCGGGACGATTCTCCGAAAGTAATCCAACCTTGTCGCCAACCTGTAAACCTAAGCTTAAAAGGCCGTAAGCGAATTCTCTGACGTTTTTTTCGAATTCCCGCCAACTTATATCACAATACTTTCCTTGCCGCTTTACCTTGAGGGCGCATCTGCCGCCATACCTATTCGCCCTCTCAAAAAATGTTAAATGAATTGTATCTTCTCTCACAGGATAACCCTTTGACGTAACCTATTATCTTGGCTAATCTATTCTGCGATAAGCGCCTTTATTTGCGGAAGCTGTCGTTCTGCCTCCTCCTCACCGCGTTTGATTAAATACTCGGCCTTATACAATTCGAACCAGCTTACGGCGGGGATAGTAGGATGCAAAACGCAATCTGCGCCGCGTGTCGACGCTTCTGCTAAAACGTACTCCATCGACTGCATTGAATTCATCATCACATCGAACACATTCGGCAAGAATCTTCTTCTCATCCATCCTCTCATTCTAAATACCATCCGCACAAAGACAGAGCGCTGCGTCAATTCCATCTCCTCTTTACGTCGCTTCTCCTCCAACTCTTTAAAGGTCCTGAATATCTCTTCCGGACTAGGTAAGCAGTTAACCGCGATTATCTTTTTCGCGCCCAACTTCGTCAGGACGCCTACTGGGACAGGGTCTAATGTCCCGCCGTCTATCAAATAATCCTCCTGTCTTCTATAAGGCTCAAATAATGCAGCAATAGAACACGATGCGCGCAATGCATCAACTAAACTGCCTTCATCGATTACAACCAACTCTCGTGCCCGCAACTTGCATGCCGTTATTTTAATTGGTATGTGAACTTCGTGAAAACTCTTGCGCCCGAGGTTGCTTCTTAAAAATTTTGTTAACTTTTGTCCGCGTAAGAAACCTGAAAACGGAAATACGTTAAAATCCGCCAGATTTAACAGCGCGATCTTCCTTTTGAATTGTAACGCGATCTTTTCTATCCTCTTCGCCTCTATCCCGGATGCCCAGAATGCGCCTATTACGGCGCCGACGGACGTCCCCGCAATGAAATCTATTGGGATCTTCTCCCTCTCGAGTACTTTTATTACGCCAACATGGGCTAACCCAAATGCCGCACCTGAACCTAAGGCTAAACCGACGAGGACCCGTCCGATTTCCCTTGCGATCTTCCGTACCGCCCTCGAATATAAACAAGTTGGAACCGCTAATACGGGAGGCAAGCCCGCCGACATAATCCCTGCCAATAGTCCAAGATCGGGCAGGGTCTCATACGCTTTGTGTCCCAAAATCTTAAGGTTCTGCTCAAATGTCTTATCAGGATAAAATTCATTTATTATCACCTTTATCTTATTTTCCGGATTTTTAATCGTCTTTTTCAATTCCTCAATTAATCTTCCTGTCGCTTTTAAATTATGCTCCCTGCAATCTGTGACCAAATGGATTATATCCGATTGAGTAATCGTAGCGTACACGGCCTTATCCATCTCTAGAGGTAAATCGACAACAACATAGTGAAATTCGGAAGCAAGGTAACTTAGAAGCGGAATTATCTGTGTTACCTGCGTCGGCTCTTGTGGGTTGTGGGCAATGTTGAGCAAATAAATCCCGCAGGAATCATCTTTCGTCATAAGTGGCCTTATCTTTTCATAATCGAACGCAGGGGTTGATAAATTTACTCGGCGTGGTGGTTTTTCCGCCCGCAACATCTGGGCAATCTCATCGCCTGCGGGGCTCATGTCCAGAAGGATTACTTTTCTGTGCGTTTCATTTGCAAGCGAAATGGCAAGATTAACCGCGTACATCGTGCGCCCGATGCCTTTGGCTACGCCACACGCAGAGATTATCGTCGATTCAAATATCGCCTTTGGCCCTAAGTCTTTCCTCTTTAATCGACGGGACAATGACTGACTTAAATTAATGGCAAGCTGCGGAATTTCCTTAAGCAAATAATCGAAATTTGGCTTATCGATTTTCAGGATTAAAGAGTCGTTTATAATACGGACCGTCGCAGAGTGAGGATCGCCGGTCAAAAGAGAAATTATCCCAACGTGGTCACCGCGATGCAAGTAGATGAGGGTTTGTTCATCACCCGATGGAGTCCTAACAAAAACTTGTGCCCTGCCAGTTATCACGCAATAGAACGCATCTGGCGGATCACCCTCGCGGTATACGATCTGTTCCTTTTTATATTCGACTAAATAGGAATTATCTTCGATTAGTTTCTGGGCAGAGCGGGATAGTTCTGAAAATAAGGGGAACTGTCTTATTGTAGTTGCCTTGTACTGTGCCTTTGGGGCAGGTGTCATCTTATTTAAATGTAATGACTTCGGTTATATCTTTTCTCGGCGGCATCTTAGGCACCTCATCGGGCATTCCTATCGGTATAAGTGCGATCAATTCATCCGGCGGATTTATTTCTAACAAACCTTCGAGCTTGTCTTTCGCGATTAAAGGGCCTGTCATCCAGCACCCGCCATAGCCTAAAGCGTGCGCCGCCAGAAGTAAATTCTCTATCGCTGCACAAACTCCTTGAATACCAGCGGTCGTCTTATATTCACCCTTTTTGAAATATCTGTTGAGCAATCGCACGGTCGTGGAATCATAGGGCTTCATCACCACTGCGAACACAACGGGCGCTTGTCCAAACACCGTAAAATAATGCGAGTAACTTAAAAATTCTTGTCTCGCGCTTGGAGATTCCATTCGAGACGCAAGTTCATCCACGAGCTCCTGAACGCATCTGTTCATCTGGCTTATTAAACGGCTGGATTTAACTACGATAAAATGCCAATTCTGCCTATTTCCGGCAGAAGGGGCAAGGGTAGCCATCTGGGTTATCTTGCGTATGTCCTCCTCAGGAACCTGAGTTGGCTTAAATTTCCTTATCGAACGGCGAGTCTTTAAAACCTCCCAGAAGTCTTTCATCTTACGCAGGGTATTATATAAAATTATAACAAAAATGGCAAGGGATTATAAGCTAGGGCGTTACTTATAACGCAAATAAAAAGCCAGCGGCTTTTAAACTTTCCTTCACCTCTTACGCCTTTACTTCAAGCCGCTGGCAATTTATTATCAATAAGACTGACCGACAAAGATGGCGCCCCACCTTTTGGTTTCGGCAACCCAACTGCCTTGCCCTCCCACTTACAGTGGCATAGGTTTAGGCCTGTGGCTTTGTGCCCCGTCCTTTCGGTCCAAGAATTGGATCGACCTTAATCGTAGCCTTAAGGTCGAACGGTTTACCTTTATCGGTCACTATAATTATACCATATGTTACCGATAAATTCAAGAGCCGGCCTCTTGTTATTCTATAAACGAAAGGACTATCATTTATATTTACGGTATGGCCTTAGGAGTTCTAAAAAATCGGGATCGGGTTTGTGTCCAAGTTCGATCGCCTTGTTATGATGCAGAATCGCTAGGTTAAATTGCCCTTCGTAATAATATGCTACTGCCAAATTATTATGTGCCATAGCAAATTTTGGATTTATTTTTAGTGCCATTTTATATAAAGATATCGCTTCTTCGTACTTGCCGATAGTGCTGCATAAATTACCAAGGGCATAATACGCCTCTGCAAATTTTGGATTTATTTGTAATGCCTTCTTATATAAGGTCATAGCTTTTTCGTAATTGCCAATGGCCTGATATGTAATGCCAAGATTATAATAAGCGCCGGCGTAATCAGGATTAATCTCAAGGGCTTTATTATACAAGGCGATGGCTTCTTCTTTCTTGCCGATATTTGCATAAACATTACCAAGGTTATTGTATGCCTCTGCAAATTTTGGATTTATTTGTAATGCCTTCTTATATGAAGCCACAGCTTCTTCGATGTTGCCAAGAGCTTTGTATACATTGCCGAGATTGTAATATGTACCTGCATAATTAGGATTTATCTCCAAAGCCTTATTAAACGAGGCTATCGCCTCTTCGTATCTGCCGATATTCTCGTATGCATTGCCAAGGTTATCGTAAATTCTTCTATCGTCCGGAATATATTTCACGGTCCTATTATAGAAAGCTATGGGTTCCTTCCAGTAGCCGTTCTGCCTTATTGTCAAATACGAGTAAAAAGCTAACAGGCTTATTATAAACAGCGCCGTAAAAATTCTAAACCTTTTAACCCTGTAGATAAGACAGAGTTTATCTGCCAGGATGAGAAAGAAACCTATCGATGGCAGATACAACCAATGCTCGGCCATATAAGCATTGACAGGGTATAAATTGGAGACCGGCAATAGCGTTATAAAGAACCAGGCTGTGGAGAAGAAGACTAATTTATTGCTTCTTCTTTTTCTAAAAACAAAAAATGATAGCAAAAATAATATTACGATACCGAAGATTGCCTTGGGCTCACCAAAGTTAAATATCCTTTCTCCATACCCAACGTGTAGGTTTGAAGGCGAAATCAAGAGCCTTAGGTAATCGGTTATGGCGACAAAAAATCCCGGCATCCTTTGAAATAGAGTAGTATTATGCGGCGTATAAGAGGGTAAAATCTTTAACGCTGCCGTCCTCACAAGGATATAAATAAAGCTGATGCCTAATATAGGTAAGACCTCACGCCTTCGGAGCCTCTTTTCAAAAGAATAGCAATACAACAACAGCAATGCAAACAAAATCAAACTATATTCTTTGGATAGTAGAGCTAATATATAGCTTAATAGCATAACGAGATACAGGCCTATGCTCTTTAATTTATGCTGCTCTATGTACAATATAAGACAAAGCAATATAAATAATGTAGCCAGGCAATCTGCCCTGCCAGATATATATGCTACTGCCTCAGTATGTATTGGGTGAATTACGAATAATGTGGCTGTCAAGAAGGATAAAAGTTTATTGTCGTAAAGGACCGTGATTAGCCAATAGATAGACAATGCCACTAAAATATGTAGTAGGGTATTCGTAAGATGATAGCCTGCTACATTCAATCCCCATAGTGAGTAGTCTATCATATAGGTTGTCATCTGGAGGGGGCGGTAGAAATTATATTTTGTTGCAGCGCCTGCTCCTATATCTTCAGTAAAAACCTTCCCTAATTTAGTCCAACTTCTTATGTAAATATTATCCTTGACTAAAAGAAGGTCGTCCCAAAGTAATTCGCCACTCAGCGAATTACTATATACGATAAGGCCTAAGCTTATTATTAAAAGGACGGACAAAATAATTTTATACATAACCAAAAACCTTTAAAGCCTGAGGGTCCTTGCGCCAATTCTCATAGACTTTAACCCACAAGTCCAGATATACGTGTTTGCCTAAAAATTTCTCAATATCTTTTCTTGCCGCTTCGCCGATATTCTTTAACATCTGTCCCTTATGGCCGATGAGGATCTTCTTCTGGGAGTTTTTCTCGACAAATATCGTTGCCTTGATATAAATCAATTTTTTCTTCGCGCGCTCTTTAAATTCCTCAACCGAGACGGCGATCGAATATGGAACCTCTTCGCGCGTCAGTTCAAGCGTCTTCTCTCGAACGATTTCACCCGCCATAAATCGTTCCGACTTATCCGTCAACTGCTCTTCGGAAAAATATTTCGGCCCTTCGGGTAGATATTCGATAATCTTCTCCAAAAGCGCGTCCATATTATCGCCCTTTGTGGCGGAGGTCGGAATAATTTCCTTGAAATCATAAATTTTAGACGCCTCGTCGATTAAAGGCAGCGCTAGGGATCTGCTGACCAAATCGATCTTATTTACCAAAAGTATGGAGGGTTTCTTAGAATCACGGAGGAGATTAAAAATAATTTTGTCTTCGTCCGTAATGCCGCTGGTTAAATCCAACACGAATACGACCAAATCGACCTCCAGTAACGATTCCTTTGCGAGTCGGGTCATATTTTTGCCCAATAGATTTCGCGGCTTATGAATCCCTGGCGTATCCAAAAGGACAATCTGCGCATCCTCGCGCGTTAAAATACCCAATATCTTATCACGAGTGGTCTCTGGTTTTTTTGTAACTACCGCAACCTTTTCGCCAACCAGATAATTTAAAATAGTCGATTTTCCCACGTTGGGTTTTCCGATTATCGCTACATAACCAGATTTAAAAGGCCTTTTGGTAGACATATTAATATAGCTTCCCCGCTTTCAGGTCGTTCATCCATCGCTTCTCAAATTCGGCGGTGCTTAAATTCAACTCGTATCTTATCGCTGATTCGAAAGGCTCCCCTTTGCCGAGTCGGTCTAATATCTTCCTTATCTTGTATTTACTGTATCGCCTAATAAGATAATTGGCAAGCGTATAGGACTCCTGATAGGCAAGCTCGAATTGAGTTTCATCCGCAGGGTCAAGAAAGGTAGGGTCCAAATCCTTAAAGGGTATCCCTTCATCCCTTTTTACCGCCCTTTTTAGTAAAGACAGGTCCCCTTTTAACTGCGCAAATTCCTCCCATTTAGCCAAGCCTTCATTTAGCCAAATGGGGCAGCTGCCTTTCGTAATATCGCCGATTACAACATGGGTATACTCATGCCAAACTATACTCCTTATCCGGTCCGATGTGAAATCGGCACCTATTAAGGGCAGGCGAATTTTGCCATCATAAACGCCGACCGCACCTTCCCTCCATTCGCCTATAGATTCGAAATCGGTCTTATCATAAATTAAAACCACTATCTTATTATTCGGCCGATGATTGAAGTCCCCTCCGATCAGCCTATATGCCTCCTGTAAGTAGTATCTGATGTTATAACTCAATCTGACACCTTCTCTCGAATACCTGATATCGAATCTGTCCATTCCCGTCGACCGATAATCTTTTTCAACCTTCGCTTCCCTTTCTAATTTATCGAGCTTCTCTTTTACAAGATCGGCGTTGGGATGATTGGGATTTAGTTTTAATACTTTCTCCCACATCTCCTTCGCCTCATTCATCCTTTGCGAGAGATACTTTAAATCGCCCATCAAAAACAATGCATCGATATTATCCGGGTCGTTCTCTAAGGAAACTTTAAGATATCTTTCGGCATAAGATAAGCGGCGTGCCGTATATTCTATCTCCCCTTTTCTGTAATAAGCGGCGGAGAGGTTCTTCTTTATCGTGCTATTCCTTGGGGCGAACCTATGCGCCTGCTCAAAACAAGATATAGCACTGTCTATTGCCTCATCCTGAAGCGCCTTAACTCCTAATTCGTTGTATATGTGCGCGCCCAGCAAATCCTCAGCGGCAAAGGCTCGGCCGAAAGTAATAAAAAATATTATCGAAAAAATAAAAGTCTTTATGATTTTTAATTTCATGTTATAATTTAGTATACATTATAAAAAATTTGGTGTCCATTTATAAAATGAGCGGAAAATCTTTTCAGAAACTTGTGAAATTGATGTCGAAATTGCGTTCGAAAGCAGGGTGCCCTTGGGATAGAGAGCAAACTCACTCGTCAATAAAGAAGCACCTGATCGAGGAGGCATATGAGGTCTGTGACGCAATCGATTCAAAAAATCCCGAGACGATAAAGGATGAGCTCGGCGACCTGTTCTTCCAGGTAATATTCCACGCCCAGATCGCGAAGGAGCATGGCGCATTCGATATCGAGGATGTAATACGAACGTCTTATAAGAAAATGTTATGGCGTCATCCCCACGTATTCGCAAGACCTAAGGCAAAAGGGCCTGATGAGGCGTATAAGCTCTGGGAACAGAAGAAGGATGAGGAGAATAACTATAGTAGCGAAAAGACGTTGCTAAAAGGAATCCCGCAATCGCTTCCTGCCCTGCTTAAGGCACAGAAAGTATCCAAGCGCGCATCTTATGCTGGATTTGACTGGCCTGATGTAACAGGCGTCATAAAAAAGGTCGATGAAGAATTAAGGGAAATGAAAAAGACTTTAAGATACAGAAACAGACGTCGTTTTACAGAAGAGATTGGAGATGTGCTCTTCGTCCTCGTAAATTTGGCGCGATTTAAAGGGATCGATGCAGAAGAAGCCTTAAATTGTGCCACGGAAAAATTTGCGAGGCGCTTCAGAAAAATAGAGGAAGAGTTAGAAAGACAGGGCAAAAAAATCGACGAATGCAACCTAAAGGAATTGGACCGCCTCTGGAACTTACATAAGTAGGGACAGTCCCTGTGCTAATCGGGAGGGTGTCCCTTAGTCTTTTATTTTTTATTCTAACTTATATTCAACCGTCTTATCAAAAACCGCCCTAAAATCGTAGATGTCTTTGAAATCATCTATGGAATCGCTCTGTGTCTTCGAAAGAAGTTTGACATCAATCATATTAAAGACGGTGTTGCCGAAGTCCTCGGTAGTACATACGCCCCAATGCTCCAAAACGGTGCGCGCCATAGGCCCAAACTGATCGATCGCATAAATGCGTATACCGTCTAATAACTCTTGACCGGTAATATGCCGAGGCGCATCAAGTCTGCCGACGGTAAAATTTAATGCCGCCATCAAAAAGAGATATGCCTCGGACTTATATCGCGGATCTTTTTCAACGATCTGTTCTATAACCCTAAAGAAATCTAACTCACCCTTCATATTCCCCTCGCCGCAAGAAGAAGGCCGATTATCGTCTTGGCATCCTTAATCTTACCCTCTTTAATATACATCAATGCCTTAGATAATCTCAATATCTTAACTTTTATATCCTCATCGTAATCCAAATTCTGTTTCGCTGGGCTTAGTCCGGTTGCTTTGTAAATATGGACGACCTCATCCGTCACCCCTGGAGTCGGATAGAAGACATAAATCTTGTCTAGGCGTCGCGCGGAAAAACCTGTTTCTTCTATTATCTCCCTCCTTGCGGCGGCGTGCGGTCTTTCTCCCTTCCTTAACGTTCCCGCGGGAATCTCAAGCAGGGTTTCGCCAACGGGGTAGCGAAATTGTTCAACCAAAATTATCTTATCTTTCGAAAGAAAAGGGACGATGCCAACCGAGCCGGAGTGATGGACAACCTCCCACCTCGCCTTCCTGCCTCTTATAAGCCCATCGCTTACTACGAGCTTGACGATTTTGCCGTCGTAAATAACGCTCTTCTTTTTAACTTTAAATTTCTTCATAAGTCACTTTAATATTCTACATATTATACACAAAAAAGCAAGTTGAAGAAATAGCAAATTTCTGCTATAATTTTTATAAATTTTTAATATTTTGCATAATACCCTATGGTTAAGCTAGAAGAGAACAAAATATATACCGAAAATTGCCCCATAGAAAAGATACCGCAACCTAGGCAGGTTTATATCCCTTTAAGCCAGCACATCGGAAAAATCCCATTGCCTACGGTCAAGGTTGGCGATCAGGTTCGCATTGGCCAAAAAATAGCCAGTTCTGATTCCGATATATCAAGCCCGATCCACGCCTCCGTATCTGGTAAAGTAACGGCTATTCAGAATTGGCCACACCCTACTCTGGGAATATGCAAAACGATAGTTATTGAAAACGATGGTAAAGATACTTTAGCTACAACTCGCCATCTCCTACCCGAAGAAATAGAAAGATTAACCCCCGATGAAATACGTAAGATTGTCCGCGAGGCAGGTATCGTCGGCATGGGAGGGGCCGGTTTTCCCACGCATGTTAAATTAACGCCTCCAAAATCTGTGGATACCTTCATTTTAAACGGTGCGGAGTGCGAACCGTATTTAACCAGCGATTATCGGCTGATGCTCGAGAGAACCCGTGACATTCTAAAGGGCGTTGAATTGATTGTGCGTTGTGTAGGAATAAAACGGGTTTATATTGCAATCGAAGACAATAAGCCCGGGGCCATAGACGCCTTTAAGAACGAATTGAAGACTATAAATTACGAATTACGAATCTTAAAATCCAGATATCCGCAAGGCGGGGAAAGGCAACTGATCAAAAATATCCTAAAAAAGGAGGTCCCTTCAGGCAAACTCCCCTTCGATGTAGGAGTCCTGGTGCATAATGTGGCCACGGCATTGGCGATATATGAAGCGGTTTATAAAAATAAGCCGCTCTATGAACGAGCAATATGCGTAACCGGAGACTGCTTAGCAAATCCTAAGAATCTACTTGTACCCATTGGTACTCCGATTAAAGAATTGATCGAGTTTTGTCAACTCAAAAAAGAGCCGATGAAGATAATCGTTGGAGGTCCGATGATGGGCATCGCCCAGTACGCTAAAATGGTGCCGATAATCAAAACGAGTAGCGCGGTTATCTTATTAAGCAGCGAACGCGTTCGGGCGTACAGAAGAGATAACTGCATTCGTTGCGGAGAATGCGTGCGCCACTGTCCTGTCGGCCTTCAGCCTTGTCTAATCGGTTTGGCGGTTGAACGCAAAAATTGGGAGCTGGCAAAGAGTTACTCAGTCTTAGACTGTATCGAGTGCGGGCTGTGTGCTTATTTATGCCCGGCAAATAGGGACGTAGTGCAGTTAATAAAATATGCCAAATTGAAAGCAAAATGAAAGATTTTGCAAGATTTAGCCTTGTGCTTTTTTTGATTTGCTCGATAGCTGCTGCTTTTCTGGCGTCGATCTTTAAGATCGCCGAACCAAAAATTTCTGAACAACGCCAATTAGAGGAGAAGAAAGCGATAGAGGAGGTTATGGGGCAAGAACCGGAGGTAATCGAGAAGATCGAAAAAGAGGACCTAGTTTTTTATAAAGCAAAAGATTCGCAAGGTAACCTTATCGCTTATGTTTTTATTGCTAAGGCGCGTGGCTACTCAAGCGATATAAGAACGGTTATCGCAATGGATTCAAATGCTAAGATTATCGCCGTTAAAATCTTGGAACACCAGGAGACTCCCGGAATTGGCTCACGTATTGAGGAAAACGAATTTCTTAACCAGTTTAAAAATAGAAACGTTGATGAACAATTTGATACTATTACCGGCGCAACGATCTCTTCCCGCGCAGTAATCGATTCGGTAAAAGAGAAAGCACAGGAAATCATAAAAAATGAACGATAAATTCTTATTATCGATATCTCCACATATATATAAAAAGGAATCGACCGCCCGGATTATGTGGACGGTCTTTTTATGCCTCGTGCCCAGCGGGATAGCAGGTATATTTATATTTGGACCGAGGGCATTATGGATGATTGTGGCTTGTGTAGCTATGGCTATATCTACCGAAACGATCATATTGGCGCTTAGACATCAAAGGATAACTATAACCGATGGCAGCGCTGCCCTAACCGGATTGCTCCTTGCTTATAATCTTCCTTCGAGTTTGCCGATCTGGATGGCCTGTATAGGCAGTCTCTTTGCTATCGCGATTGTCAAGCAGGCATTTGGCGGTCTGGGTAAAAATATTTTCAACCCCGCTTTAGCCGGTAGGGCATTCCTGTTAATTGCGTGGCCAAAATATATGGTTTCCTTCAGCAAACCATTTATCTATTCAGATAGCGTAACTTCTGCTACTCCATTATATCTTCTAAAGGAAGGCAAGGCAGAAACCATTCACCAAATGGGAATTAGTTATTTAGATCTATTTTTGGGAAATCGCGGCGGTTGTATCGGGGAAGTATGCATAGCCCTTCTCTTGTTGGGGGCATTATTTTTATTATGGCGCAAGATTATCTCCTGGCATATCCCTTTTAGTTTTATTTCCACCTTGGGATTATTGACCTGGCTTTGGGGTGGCTCACAAATAGGTCGGGCAGATGTCTTATTTTCCTTATTGGCTGGAGGGGTTGTCCTTGGAGCATTTTTTATGGCGACCGATTATGTTACTTCGCCCCTGACAAGAGAAGGCCAATTAATTTTTGGGTTTGGATGTGGTTTACTTACATTTGTCATCCGCCGATGGGGTGGATATCCGGAGGGCGTCTCTTTTGCAATCCTGATGATGAATGCCCTTGCGCCTTTATTGGATAGATTTTGCCGCCCTCGCATTTATGGCCATGAAAAGATTAATAAAAGAATTTAGTAAGGGGATATTTCGCGAAAATCCCATCTTTGTAATCGTCTTAGGACTTTGTCCGGCACTGGCTGTGTCGGTCTCCTTGGAAAACGCCTTAGGCATGGGACTGGCAGCGAGTTTTGTGCTCGTGTTTTCCAATTGCCTCATCTCCGGAATAAGAAACATTGTTCCTAGTCGTATCCGAATCCCTTGCTTTATCGTGGTCATCGCCTCCTTTGTTACCATCGTTGAGTTATTGATGGCTGCCTTTAGCCCGCAACTTGCTAAACAATTGGGGATATTTGTGCCCTTGATTGTAGTCAATTGCATTATTATGGGACGCGCGGAGGGCTTTGCTTCCAAAAATAGTATTTTGCCATCCCTATTAGATGGTCTGGGAATGGGCTTAGGGTTTACCATCGCTCTGTCTTTTATAGCGATAATTCGCGAGCTCCTCGGCAGCGGAAAGATCCTTGGTTTTATGATATTCAAAGCTTATCCGCCGGCAACAATAATGATTCTCCCGCCGGGGGCACTGCTTACGTTGGGTATGCTCATCGGCTTAATAAATCTGATTAAGGAAAGGAACAAAAGATAACCATGGATTTAGCGACAGGCTTATCGATAATTATCGGAATGGTCTTTATTAATAATTTTGTGCTCTCTAAATTCTTAGGTCTCTGCCCTTTTTTGGGCGTCTCTCGACAGATAAGGTTGGCATTAGGTATGGGTTTAGCGGTAATCTTTGTAATGACCTTATCTGGATTATTGACATGGCTAGCCTACCGATTTGTTCTTGTTCCGCTAAATTTAGTTTACTTACGCACGATTGTCTTCATCTTAGTAATTGCTACATTTGTGCAGCTTGTGGAAATGATCATCCTCAAAAAATCGCCGACCCTTTATCGGGCACTAGGAATATATTTGCCTTTAATTACTACTAACTGTGCGGTCTTAGGGGTAACTGTCTTAAATATCAATACATTCTTTGCCAATGGAAAGAGCCTACCGGGAAGTCTTGGTCTCTCCCTTTTGCAATCATTTTTTGCTGGCATCGGCTTTACTCTGGCGCTTCTTTTGATGTCAGGCATAAGGGAGCGCTTAGACTTAACAGATGTTCCTAAAGCTCTTTCCGGTATTCCCATCGCCTTTATCGTTGCCTCGTTGATGAGCCTGGCGTTTATGGGATTCAACGGTTTTCGTTTCTGATGATAGAGATAATTATTCCAATATTGATCTTAGGCAGTCTGGGCTTATTATTTGGCGTAGGATTGGCAATCGCCTCCAAGAAATTCTGTGTGGTAACAGACCCCCATTTGGAGAAGATCTTATCCTGTCTTCCCGGTTCAAATTGCGGAGCCTGTGGTATGCCCGGATGTATGGCGTTTGCTCAATCATTAATGAAAGGCAAAACCACTATAGACTCCTGCCGGGCTATGGAAGAAGAGGCAAGAAATAGAGCGGCTCAGATTTTAGGAGTAAGGTTAGAGACGAAAGTCAAGCAGGTTGCTGTCTTACACTGTGGCGGAGGCGACAAAGTTAAGGATAAATTTAAATACGACGGTTTAGAAGATTGTATAGCGGCCGATTTGGTTTTGGGCGGACAGAAGGAATGCATATTCGGATGCCTTGGTTTTGGCACTTGCGTTGAAGCCTGTCCTTTTGGAGCAATTAATATGTCAACGCAAAAATTACCGATAGTTGATGAAGAGAAATGCCGTGCGTGCGGAATTTGTGTGGAGGTCTGCCCTAAAAATTTATTCGGCCTCATTCCAACGGAAGGCAAAGTTTATGTCGCCTGCCGTTCCCACGATACCGGCCGCGATACGCGTACTGTCTGTACGGTAGGATGTATTGCTTGTCTTAAGTGCGAAAAAGTCTGTCCTACAGCAGCTATAAAGGTGATAGATTATCTAGCCCAGATAGATTATAGTAAATGTACTTCCTGCGGCGAATGCGTTAAAGTCTGTCCGACTAAATGTATTATAATGCGGCGATAACCCTTAATGACTTCTTACTATCTCCTTGACCCGCATTAACCGCACAAGATTACCCCGCTCAAACTCGCTCAACTTCTGAGTAATATATCGAATCGTCTCCTCTATTGAGGGAATAAGTATATATTCAAGTGCGTTAACCCGCCTGCGGGTGCGTTCAATCTCATAAGATAAGATATTCAAGGTCTTTAATAATTGGGCTAATTTTAATAAAGAACGTATAAGTTCGGGAGCGTTAGCAACCACAAAATCTAGCTGCGCAGAGGTCTTAAAAAAACTGTAATGCTTATCTATCTTTAATTCCTGTATTTCAAATTCCGGAACCTTGACATTCATAATCCTTATTGTAGAAATATTAAGTTTCATGTGCGATTCCACTTTTGAGATGGTCTCCTCGAAATCCCTTCTGGAACTCGTTATGCGACAGTAAAGTAAATCCGTAACGATGCTCCGGGTCCTCTCTGTAAAATCGATTTTTGCCTTATCGATATCCTTCAAAAGGACCAAAAATCTACGCATCATCTCTTCCAATTTATCCTCTAAAAGCTTGTGTCCGCGCCTCGCCAATGCCAGACGCTTACGCAGTTTCAGCAATTCCATTCGGTTTGGATTTATGCGCAAGATCATTTGAATCTAACCCTTCGTCGATGAATAATATTTATTAAGGTACTCTTCGCGAATACGTTTCAATTCCGCCTTGGGAATTAAACGTAAAAGTTGCCATCCGATATCCAAAGTTTGGACTATCGAGC
>Ga0111183_1006_pt1 | contig 33977 bp, 42 predicted proteins | sample DeeMarSWOR324_28_FD_80238 | JGI IMG/M metagenome (GOLD analysis project Ga0111183, IMG submission 80238) | Omnitrophica WOR_2 bacterium SM23_29 | reverse complement strand
CGAGCAGGTCGATGCCGTCATAAAATTTCGCGAATATCTATTGCCCATAGATTCGAAATTTCCGTTGGATAGCTTTAAGAGGATGTTCGATTGCGAGACGGAGGATGAGAAGAGGCGTTGTTATAAGGATTTCGTGCAAGCGGTCAAAAAACAAATCGACAGCATTTCGAAAAAATATATCTTACCCGATGAAAATACGTTTGAATTCGCCTTTATGTACGTTCCTTCAGAGAGCGTATATTACGAGGCAATTGTAAGGGGCGGACAATATGGCGAGGAAAACGCATTGCTTTCTTATTCGGTAAGGAACAGAGTTTATATTGTTTCGCCATCCACGTTCTATCCGTATATCTCAACCATCGTACACGGGCTAAGGGCGTTACGGATAGAGGAAAACGCTAAACAGATTTTAGAGAAGATAGGAGCTTTAAGGAGGGATTTCGAGGAGTTCCGAAGCGATTTTGATGTGATCGGCGGGCACTTAAGCGACGCATATAAAAAATATGTTTCTGAAGCGGCCAGGAAATTAACAAAGGTTGAAACGGACCTTTCGTCGTTGGATTTGCATAAGGACGAATCGCTTTCTAAAAAACCCCTTGAACAGAGAGGTACGTTAGTTAAGTGAAAGGTAAAATTTTAATTTTTTTAAGAATAGGGATTAGCCTCGTTTTCCTGTGCCTTTTGGCTTGGCTTGCGAGGAAAGATTTTCCGGCTATTGTGAAGACGTTAAAAAGTGCGAATTTATATCTTTTCGGTTCTGCCGTGTTTTTGAATATTATAGCGATTGCCGTGCTCGCTACGAGGCTTAAGAAGATACTTTCTGTGCAGGGGTTATATTTAAATCTTAAGGAGGCGTTATATTTAACTTTTATAGGTTATTTTTTCAACAATTTCCTTCCCACTTCAGTAGGCGGGGATTTGGCAAAGGCATATTATGCGACGAAGAAGACGACTAAAAAGCTCGAATCTTTTTCATCTATATTTTTCGATAGGTTTTTTGGCTTCTTTTCCATCGGTCTTTTAGCTTTGTTGGGTATTATATTTTTAAATAAGAACATTAAGGATAAATCTTTATTATGGGGTTCGATTCTGTTTTTAATATTCGTATTTTCGTTTTTTATTATTTTCTTAAACAAGAGATTAGCAAAATACCTGTTTTCCAAACTGTTGAATTTGCCTCTTTTTAGGGAGGGTTCGAAAGTCAGAAGGCTTTATAATGCGATTAACGCATATAAAGAGCACAAGATAGTTATCGTACAGCTTATAGGTATTTCTTTGATTGCCCAAATAATATGGGTATTTGCAATATATATTATAATAAGAAGCCTTTCGCAGGATATCTCGTTTCTATATTTGTTTCTAATAGTACCTTTGGTTTCCGTGGCTTCAATGATGCCATCGATAAACGGCCTTGGCGTAAGAGAGGGTGCTTATGTATATTTTTTAAGCGAGTTCATCAACAAGGAGAGTGCTTTTGCAGTTTCCATTTTATCCTTATCTCTTATCCTCATCTCGGGTTTTATCGGAGGGGTCTTATATCTATTTGCTGAGAAATTGTATAAAAGCACTTAAAGAAGAGGGTTTAAATGATAGACGAGGAATTGTTGAAGATTTTGGCGTGTCCGAAGTGTAAGTCTGACGTTGAGTTAAAAGGAGGAAAGATAGTCTGCAAAAACCCCGATTGCGGTTTAAAATATCCAATCAGGGACGACATACCCATAATGTTAATCGACGAGGCGGAGAGATAAGATGTCAAAGATACTGGTTATACATGGGCCAAATCTAAGCTTATTAGGCGAACGCCAGCCTGATATCTACGGTAAATTTTCCCTTGAGCAGATAAACAAGGAACTTAAAAAAATCGCGAAGAGCGAAAAGGTCGATTTAGAAGTCTTTCAGTCAAATCACGAGGGAGAGATCGTAGAAAGGATAGGCAAGGCGAAGGGCAAATTCGACTGCCTACTGATAAATCCCGCTGCTTATACGCATACGTCAGTTGCTATAAGGGACGCGATTCAAGCCACGGGGATTCCAACGGTAGAAGTTCATATATCGAATATTTATGCCCGCGAAGAATTTCGCCATACCTCATTAATTGCTGCGGTTGCCGTTGGACAAGTATGTGGCTTCGGGATAAATAGTTATAAATTGGGCTTAAAGGCCGCTATCGATATTGCTAAGAAAAGAAGGGGATAAGGTAGGACTTTAAGCGGGCAGGTTCTATTTTAAAAATGAGAAATAGGACTGCCCGTTTTTTGCCTAATGAAATTATGAAGATGACAGAAGGAAAATTGATATCAAAACGCATAGATAAAATTATTAATAATTTTAAAAGGGAAGGCATCGATGCGCTTCTGGTTACGAAGCCCGCGAACGTTCGTTATTTAAGCGGTTTTGAAGGTGGCGAGGCCAGCCTCTACCTAACAAAAGGTAAAAGATTTATAATTACCGATTTCAGATACGAATTACAGGCGAATAAAGAGACCCAAGGTTTTGAAATTAAATTGGTGAATGGCTCTATCTTTGAATTGGTCGGAGAATTAGCAAGGGAACTTAAGACTGGACGACTCGGATTTGAATATAAATATCTTACCTATGGAGAGCATGCGGAGATAAAAAGTAAGTTGAGCAACGCAGATTTTTTACCGACTTTCGGTATGGTTGAGGAATTTAGACAGATAAAAGGCGCTTACGAAATAAGCTTTATAAGGCGGGCGATTACAATTTTAAAGAAAGCGCATCACTATTTTAAGTCTATATTGAAGCCCGGGATAACAGAAAACGATTTGGCCGCAGAGATGGAACATTTTATTAAGTCGATAAGCGGCGAGAGGAGTTCATTTGAGATAATAGTTGCTTCAGGAAGCAATTCTGCGCTTCCACATGCCAAGCCGGGAAGACGTAAGATTCAATCTAACGATGCAGTTTTATTAGATTTAGGAGTTAATTACAAAGGATATAATTCCGACTTGACACGTATATTCTTTTTGGGTAAAATAACCGCTAAAAGCAAGAAAATTTATAATATTGTTAAAGAGGCTCAAAAGCGTTGCCTAAAAGCTATTCGGCCAGGAATAAAGATATCGAAGATTGACAAGATAGGAAGGGACTTTATTTGCAGGAGTGGATTCGGAGATTATTTTGGGCACGCCATAGGTCACGGCATAGGGCTTGAGGTCCACGAAGAGCCCGCCATATCACATAAGAATCACGCCATATTAAAACCTGGAATGGTCTTTACTATCGAGCCAGCCATTTATTTACCTAATTGGGGCGGAATAAGGATTGAAGATATGATTTTGGTTAGCCGAAACGGCTGCGAGATATTGACAGATGATATCGACAAGTGAATTTCGAAACGGATTGACCATAAATTTAGAAAAGCAATTATATCAAATTATAGAATTTCAACATGTTAAACCCGGCAAAGGAGGCGCCTTTGTTCGGACGAAATTGAGAAATCTAATTACAGGCGCTGTCCTTGATAAGACTTTTCGTGCCGGCGAAAGAGTAGAGGATGCATATATAGAACAGAAGAAGCTACAGTACCTTTATTCCTCAGCAGATGAGCATCATTTTATGGACCAGCACACATTCGATCAATACTTGTTAACCGCTGAAAAACTCGGAGATGTAACACATTATTTAAAAGAGAATATGATAGTCACCGCGTTATTTTATGAGCACAAATTAGTCGGCGTTGAGCCGCCCATATTCGTTGAGCTTAAAGTTATAGAAGCAGAACCCGGGGTTAGGGGAGATACAGCGAAAGGCGGCACAAAACAAGTAAGACTAGAAACAGGATATCTCATTCAAGCACCGTTATTTATAAAGGTAGATGACATCGTAAAAATCGACACTCGCACAGGCGAATATGTCGAAAGGGTCTAAATGGACCTTAAAGGGGGCTTAAGATGAACCTTAAAGAACTCAAAGAAATGATAAATCTTATGAACGAAAATAACCTCGTTGAGATTGAAGTGGAGCGAGAGGGTTTAAGGGTTAGGATCAAAAAGGGAATTTCAAACATTCCGGAGATAACCCAGGAGAAATATATAATTCAACCGACCGGCGTGACACCTGCCGCAGAGCCGACAAAGGAACCCCAACCTCCAGCCGCAAAGCGGATAGAAATAAATGCCCCTATGGTCGGCACATTTTATAGAGCTCCAGCGCCTGATGCTCCACCATTTGTCGAGGTTGGCGATGAGATAGAGCCCGGTCAGGTGATTTGTATAATCGAAGCGATGAAGTTAATGAACGAGATAAAGACGGAAGTAAAAGGAAAGGTTGCTGAGATACTAGTCGAGAATGCTGAGCCGATTGAATTTGGTCAGCCACTCTTTTTGATTGAGCCCACACCATAAAAATGTTTTCCAAAATATTAGTTGCAAATAGAGGCGAGATTGCACTTAGGATTATCAGGGCCTGTAAGGAACTTGGCATGAGGTCGGTAGCTGTCTATTCCGAGGCAGATAAAGATTCGTTGCATGTAAAATTTGCGGACGAGGCTATTTGTATCGGCAGCTCTTCACCGCAAACCAGCTATCTTAACATTCCCAGCATCATAAGCGCCGCGGAGATAACGGATGTCGAGGCGATACATCCGGGCTATGGTTTTTTAGCAGAGAATGCCCATTTCGCTGAGATCTGCGAATCTTGCAATATTACATTTATTGGCCCGCCCCCACAAGCTATGCGCTTGATGGGAGATAAGATGGCTGCTAAAGAGACGATGAGGAAAGCGGGACTTCCAATAATTCCCGGGGGCATGACCATAATAAAAAATAAAGACGAAGCCCTTAAGACCGCTCACAGGATTAAATATCCCGTTATAATTAAGGCCGCTGCCGGCGGCGGCGGACGGGGTATGCGAGTGGCACACAACGACATTAGGCTCGTCAGTGCGCTTATGACCTGTCAGGCAGAGGCCGGAGTTGCTTTTGGCAATTCCGATGTTTATATAGAAAAATATATCGCCAATCCACGACATGTTGAATTTCAAATAATAGCGGATAAGCATGGTCGTATCGTCCATCTCGGCGAGAGGGATTGCACGATACAACGACGACATCAAAAATTGCTTGAGGAATCTCCTTCGCCCGCGGTGGATTTGAAGCTTAGGAAGAAGATGGGGGATATGGCGATTCGCGGTGCAAGGACAGCCAATTATTCCAATGTCGGGACGATAGAGTACCTTTTGGATGAACACGGAAATTTCTATTTTATGGAGATGAATACCCGAATACAAGTTGAGCATCCGATAACGGAGATGGTAACGGACATAGATTTAATAAAGGAGCAGATTAAAATCGCCGCAGGCGAAAGGCTATCTTTTGACCAGGACGATGTTAGATTAAACGGCTGCGCAATAGAATGTAGAATTAATGCCGAAGATCCGGATAACGGTTTTATGCCCAGTCCGGGAAAGATTACCTTTTATCATTCGCCGGGCGGACCCGGCGTACGCGTCGATTCTCATGTATATCAGGGCTACGAGATAACATCCCATTACGATTCTATGATTGCCAAGCTTATAACGCACGGCAGAAATCGTGCCGAGGCGATTCAAATTATGCAACGAGCCTTATCGGAATTTACAATCGATCCATTAAAGACGACGATAGATTTTCACAGGCGGCTTATTGCCGATCCGCAGTTCTTGCGCGGACAGATAACCACCGGATTCGTAGAAAAATTTATGGGAGAGAAGGAGGTCATTCAATGAAAATACTGAGCAGAATTAGCATGTTATTTTTCTTGGTTATATTCGTTTCCGTCGGCTTACTTCTAATCGCCGTCGCCCTTAGGCTCATTCCGAGCGAGTCGATTTTAAACGCGCTTGATTATATCTATGCGGCACGAGACCTGAGAGTCGGTATCTTTACCATAGGGGTCGTGGTGATTTTTATTTCTATTGCTACATACCAGTTTACAGCTGTTCGCATACAGCGGCAGAAGAACATAGCTTTTGATAATCCCGATGGACAGGTGTCGATTTCTTTGTCGGCCATCGAGGAGTTCATAAGGCGAATCGGTTTTTCTATCCCCGAGGTCAAGGACTTAAAATCCGACTGCATAGCTACCAAGAAAGGAATAGATATCTCAACTAAAGTCGTATTCTGGTCGGATGCCAATATCCCCGAGGTGACGGAAAGGATTCAGAGCTTGATCAAAGGCAAAGTTCAGGAAATGCTGGGCGTCGATGAGCCGATTATCATAAAAGTTCATGTAACAAAAATAGTGGCGCGCGAGGAGATGAAGCAACCCAAGAAGGAGAAAGAAGATGTTAGCATGCCGTTTAGTGGGATGGATTACAGAAGCGATTGAAGTCTGATAAGCGATGGGGGAGGAAAAAGGCAAAATGAAAAAGCTGGGTATATTGACGGGAGGCGGAGACTGTCCCGGATTAAATCCGGTGATCAGAGCCGTAGTAAGAAAAGGTCTCGCCGAAGGCTACGAAGTGCTCGGTATAAAATTTGGCTGGAAGGGCCTTATTGAGGATGACGTTATACCTTTGGATTTCAATTCAGTATCTGGTATATTACCGAAAGGCGGCACAATACTAGGGACATCTCGGACTAATCCCTATAAAAAAGAAGGAGATTTAAAACGCGTTAAAGATAATTATAACAGGCATCAATTGCAGGCGCTTATAGCGGTTGGCGGCGAAGATACTTTGGGCGTTGCCAATAGATTGGCAAAGGAGGGTTTGAATATAATCGGTGTTCCCAAGACCATAGATAACGATCTTTCCGAGACCGATTACACATTTGGTTTTGATTCCGCATTAAATATCGCCATGGATTGTATAGATAGATTGCATACTACCGCCGAAAGCCATAATAGGATTATGGTAGTCGAGGTGATGGGACGCCATTCCGGTTGGATTGCAGTCTACGCGGGCTTAGCCGGCGGCGCCGATGTTATATTAATTCCCGAAGTGCCTATCGACGTCGGTCAAGTATGCAGTTTAATAAATAAACGACATGAGCGAGGTAAAAATTTTTCGATTGTCGTTATTGCGGAAGGCTCAAAATTTAAAGAGGGACAAGAAGTTATAATGACCGAGAAGCTGGATGAGTTCGGCCACATCAGGTTAGGAGGGATCGGCCAAGTTCTCGGCGAGTTAATCGAGAAAAAGACAGGATATGAGACACGGGTAACAGTTTTGGGGCATATACAACGCGGCGGTTCTCCGACAGCGTTCGACAGGGTTTTAGGCACAAGGTTCGGCGTCAAAGCGGTCGAATTGGTTAACGAAGGCAAGTTTGGGCAGATGGTTAGCCTGCAAGGGAACAATATTATCTCCGTTCCGATTGAAAAGGCGATTGGAAAATTGAAAACCGTCAATATGGAACTATACGAAATAGCAAAGGTATTTTTTGGATAAAATGAAAGATAAAATAAAATATCTAATCGAAGAAAGCATTAACGTCAAGAAGGACGTAATAAGTTCGCAGCTCGACCCAATACAGAAGACAGCAGAGGCAGTTATAGCAACGCTAAGGGCAGGGGGAAAAGTAATTCTGTTTGGCAATGGCGGCAGCGCCGCCGACAGCCAGCACATCGCAGCCGAAATGGTTGGAAGGTTTCTGAAGGAAAGAAAGGCTTTGCCGGCGCTTGCGTTAACGACAAATACCTCACTCTTAACCGCAATCGGTAACGATTACTCATTTACGCAGACATTTGCTCGTCAACTGGATGCTATGGCAGAAAAAAAAGATGTCGTGATAGGGATTTCTACTAGCGGTAAAGCCGCAAATGTTATCGAAGCAGTTGACCTAGCAAACAAGAAGGGCATGACGACGATAGCTTTAACTGGTGGCGATGGCGGTGGACTCGCCAAGATTGCTAAAATATCGATTATCATTCCTTCCAAGGTTACCCCAAGGATTCAAGAGGCCCACATTACAATCGGACATATCATCTGCCAGATAGTGGAGGATGAACTGTTTTAATCGGGCTGGACTACCGGACCATATAAATGAGCAAAGATAAAATTGTAGCTTTGTCCAAAGTGAAGTCCCTCTCTTCGAGGCTGAAGTCAAAGAAGAAGAAAATTGTGTTTACCAACGGCTGTTTTGATATCATCCATATAGGGCATGTAAAATATCTTGAGAGAGCCAAAGCGTTCGGAGATGTTTTAATCGTTGGGGTAAATAGCGATTCCTCAATGAAGAAAATAAAGGGATCGAAGCGCCCTATTATGGGGCAGGACGATAGGGCCGGAATTGTTGCAGGATTGGAATCCGTCGATTACGTCGCTATATTTAACGAAGCCACGCCTTTTAATCTGATAAGAAGCATAAGGCCGGATGTGTTGGTCAAGGGCGCGGACTGGAAACCAAATAAAATTGTAGGCGCCGAGTTTATCAAATCTTACGGAGGCAGGACGATATCGATACCCTTGGTAAAAGGCAAATCTACCTCGCTTATAATACGCAAGATAATCAAAAAGTCTAAATGAAGCGGAAGATATACAGGATAATCGATGCGAATCTCAACAGGTCGCGAGAGGGATTGAGGGTTTGCGAAGAGATAGCCAGATTTATTCTCAATGATAAATCGCTTACGAAGGAATTTAAGGCCCTGCGGCATAGAATAACAAATTGCATCAGAGATTTTCCGGCGCAGTTGGGGGAGATCGTTTCGACCCGCGATGCGGAAGGGGATGTAGGAAGGCAAAGCCGTCCGTCAGAAAATAAAAGGCGTAATTGGAAAGAGATTTTTTTGGCCAATTTAGAGCGCGTCAAGGAATCGTTGCGGGTTTTAGAAGAATTTTCAAAACTTGTTGACAAAAAAATCGCGGATAGATTTAAAAAGATTCGATTTAAGCTCTACGATATCGAAAAGAAGTTAATTTCCAGGTTTTGAATGGTCAGGGATTTTAAGCTTTATGTAATCGTCGATAGAAATGCTTCGGCCCGTCGAGATTTAATTTACGTTGCAAAAGAGGCGATAGTCGGCGGGGCAGATATGATACAGTTGCGCGATAAGGATGCAACCGTAAAAGATCTGATAATGCTCGGCCGTGCCCTGCGGAAATTAACTTACAAAAGCGGCGTCTTATTTATCGTGAACGATAGGACGGACATTGCCAAAGCGGTCGATGCCGACGGCGTTCATTTAGGTCAGGATGATTTGCCGATTAAAATTGCGCGTTCAATTTTGGGCAGACATAAGATAATAGGCTTATCAACACATTCGATTTCACAGGCAGAGGAAGCGCAGAAGAAAGGCGCGGATTATATCGGAGTGGGTCCAATTTTTGCTACGCCCACCAAACCCGAATATAAAACTGTGGGAGTAGATTTAATTAGAAAAGTAAAGGACAAAATCAAAATACCCTTCGTTGCTATAGGCGGGATAAACGAGTCAAATCTCGATAGAGTTTTAACAGCCGGAGCCAGTCGCATCGCTGTTATCCGCGCCGTTTGTGGTGCCGAAGATATTAGACGCGCCGCAAGAAATCTAAAAGAGAGGCTTTTAAATAGATGACCCAGTTAGAATATGCAAGAAAAGGAAAGACAACGCCCGAGATTAAATACGTAGCAAGACACGAAGGCGTAGGGTTAAAAGAGCTGCTTAAAAATATCGCCGCAGGAAAAGTCGTTATACCCTCTAATCGCCTTAGGAGGAAGTCCAAACCCTGCGGCATCGGTAAGGGCCTAAGGACGAAAGTAAATGCCAACATAGGTACTTCGCCGGATTTGACCAATACAAAGACCGAACTTAAAAAATTAAAGGTCGCCATTGAAAATGAGGCGGATACAGTAATGGACCTATCTACGGGAGGAGACCTAAAGAAGATACGAAATGCGATTTTAAAGGCTTCGTCGATACCGGTAGGGACTGTCCCTATTTATGAAGTTGCTGTAAATGCCGTGCGAAGTAAGAAAGCGATACCATACGTCACCGAAGATGAGATGTTTTCAACGATAGAGGAGCAGGCAAAACAAGGCGTGGATTTCTTTACCCTTCATTGTGGCGTTACAATGGAGGCGGTTGAGCGCCTGAGAAAAGAGGGGAGGATTGCCGATGTAGTAAGCAGAGGCGGTGCTATTTTAATTGAATGGATGTTTCACAACGGTAGGGAAAACCCCCTCTACGTAGGATTCGACCGAATTTTAGAAATCGCCGGCAAATACGATATCACTTTAAGTCTGGGGGATGGGATGAGGCCCGGCTCGCTTGCGGATGCGACGGATAGAGCTCAGATTCAGGAATTGCTCTTATTGGGCGAGTTGACGAAAAGGGCATGGGAGTCTGGCGTCCAGGTTATGATCGAAGGTCCCGGGCACGTACCTTTAAATCAGATCGAATCAAATGTATTGCTGGAAAAAAGGATTTGTCATGGCGCGCCGTTTTATGTCTTAGGGCCTCTGGTTACAGATGTTGCTCCCGGCTACGACCACATTACATCTGCAATTGGTGGTGCTCTGGCAGCTGCCCATGGCGCAGATTTTTTATGCTACGTAACGCCCTCCGAACATTTAAGCCTTCCTACTATTTCCGATGTTAAAATGGGAGTTATCTCCTCGAGGATTGCCGCCCATGCCGCCGATATAGCAAAGGATGTCAAGGGTGCGATGGATTGGGATATTTTAATGTCGGTGGCGAGAAAGGAGAGGGATTGGAAGAAACAATTCAAGCTCGCAATAGATGCTAAGCTCCCCCGGCAATATAGAAAACGTTCAAGGCCAAGCGCCAAGGATGTTTGTACGATGTGCAGTCAGTATTGTTCGATGAAAATCGCGGACGAATATCTAAGATAAAAATGTCGTTACTTGTCGTCGGTTCCGTAGCTCTGGATTCAGTAAACACCCCCTTCGGAAAAACCAAGGAAGTGCTCGGAGGTTCTGCCGTCTATTTCTCATGCGCGGCGAGTTTTTTTAATCCGGTTCGATTAGTCGGTGTTGTCGGCTCGGATTTTCCAAAGACACATATCGAACTATTAAAGGACAGAGGAATAGATTTAAAGGGGCTTATGATAGATGAAGGCAGGACATTCAGATGGAAGGGCGAATACGGATACGACTTAAATATAGCGAAGACCGTCTATACGCATCTGAACGTTTTCGCTAATTTTAAGCCCGTGATACCGATGGAGTATCACTTAAGCAAATACGTTTTTTTGGCAAATATCGATCCCCTTCTACAGCGTGGCGTTTTAAGACAGGTCAATAGCCCCGATCTTACCGCTTGCGATTCTATGAATTATTGGATTGAGAATAGACGCGCCGCGCTAAAAAAACTGTTGAAATACGTCGATATATTTTTTGCGAACGATCAGGAAGCGCGTGAGTTCTCGGGCGAACATAATTTACTTAAGGCTTCGAGGTTTATATTTTCTTGCGGGCCCAAAATTGCTATAATAAAGAAAGGGGAACACGGAGTTTTGTGTATTTCTCGTGATTGGTTATTTTCCTATCCCGCGTACATTTTGGAAGATCCCTTTGACCCGACCGGAGCAGGCGATACATTTGCCGGCGGATTTATGGGATATCTGAGCAAGGCAAAAAAGCTCAGCGAAGCGTCATTGCGCAAAGCGACGGCTTACGGTACTATTTTAGCATCTTACGTAGTCGAAGATTTCAGCATAAATCGCTTATTCCGTTTGAATAAAATAGATATTACGAATAGATATAAAAGTTTTAAGAGGTTGATGCATCTTTGAATTGGTTCTAAGAGAGGTTATGTAGGCGGGTGTAGTTCAGTTGGTAGAACGTCAGCTTCCCAAGCTGAATATCACGGGTTCGAGTCCCGTCACCCGCTCCATTGGACTCGAATGGAGCGAGCGCTGACCTTATGGGAGGAAGAGCAAGCGCCACGATAGTGGTGCGAAGCGGAAGCGAGCGGGTGGCCGACCCGAAGACGACGATAGTCGGATGAGGGCGCCGAGTCCCGTCACCCGCTCCATTGGACTCGAATGGAGCGAGCGCTAGAGGATGGGAACTTAAGGATGTCATATCGAAGGCTAATTTGTTTACTGTTTTTAAGTTTGATGTTTGCAGGTTGCGCAAGGGCGCCGAGAATTTCGCCACCGAGAGAAACTATACCTCCTGTTAGAGCAGAAAAGGGCATATACCATAAGGTATTAAAGGGCGAGACATTATGGCGAATTTCAAAGGCTTATGGGGTTGAGTTAGAAAGGATAGTAGTTGCAAACAGAATCAGAGATGCTCAACGTATTAAGGCAGGACAACTTCTTTTTATTCCATCGGCTACCGCGCCAATCAAGTCGAAATCACCAAGGGCATTAAGCTATACAAAGGAAGACTTCGCCTGGCCTGTTAAAGGCAAAATAATTTTACATTTCGGAGATCGAAAGGGCACTTCAAAAAATAAAGGTATAGATATTCAAGTAGGCGAAGGAACGACGGTGGTCGCCTCGCGCGGCGGCAAGGTTATATTCACCGACGATAAAGTAAAGGGTTACGGTAAAACCATAATACTCGACCACGGCAATGACCTACATACGCTCTATGCACATAATTCGAAGATCCTAGTTAAAATAGGAGAGAATATAAAACAGTTTGCTCCTATTGCTAAAGTGGGCTCAACCGGGAGAGCGAGGACTCCGTATTTACATTTCGAAATCAGGAAGGGACATCAGCCCCAAAATCCATTTTATTATTTGCCTTAAAGCAATTTATTTTATAAGGTCTTAATAATGTTCTTAGATCCCGCAATCGGAAGTAATTTTTTCGATAGGCATGATATTTTGAGTTTATTGAGAAAGCGCGTCAGTGGTTTGCGCTCAGGATATAGACAGAATATCGCCATTATCGGTCCAGCCTATTACGGCAAAACTTCCGTAATTTACCGCTTTATAAATAACATACCGTTTAGAGATATTGTGCCAATATACGTCGAAGTAAAATCGAAAGGATTTTTGAATTTTGCAGATAAATTTATTTTTACGCTCCTCTTTCAATATCTAAAGGCCATAGAATATAAGATAGGCAATGCCGAGGAATTAATTCCGATAGCAAGCGATAGGATGCCTAAGACAGCAAAGGCCGTCAAAGAGATAGAAGCGGTTATCAAAAATGGAAATGCCGCAAAGGCGTATCCTGCGCTTTTCGAGTTGCCGGCGATAGCATACTCGGAAACGAACTTACGCCCTATAATAATAATGGACGAATTTCATAAAATCGAAGATTTTGGAATCCAGGACGTCTTTTCAACATTGGGCAAATATATAATGTTTCAGAAAGATACGATGTATATCGTGACCTCATCCGATATTAACCGCGCAAAGAAGATTTTTTCCGAGAAGCTTTCGTTATTGTTCGGCAACTTCGAAATTTACGAACTCGGGACCTTCGATATTTCGACCGCAACGGACTTCATCAATTTCAGGCTTGGACGAAAGGCCCTTTCGGAGGAGTTGAATAATTTTTTGGTCGCGTTTACTGATGGCCACCCATTTTATTTGGATTGTATCATGCTTAAATTGAGCGAATATCTTAACTCCGAAACTCAAATAGAATCTCTTGCAAAGACATTTACAGAACTTCTTTTTGACTCAAAGGGAATTTTAAATCAGCATTTCACGAATTTTATATTAGATTTAGAAAGGATAAATCAGCGTTATGTCTCGGTTTTGCTTTCGATATCGAATGGAAACAGAAAGGCCCAATCGATAGCGGCATCGTTACATTTCAAGCCCGATAACTTACATCCCTTGCTACAGGATCTCGCAGGTTTAGGATGGATCGTAAAACACGGCGTCTTTTATTTAATTCGAGATAAAGTTTTTGAATTCTGGTTAAAAAATGTGCATCAAAATAAAGAATACCGCCTGGACATAGATTACGAGTCTAAGATATCGAGGTTTGGCATCGAGGTTAAAAATTATATTGAAAGTTTTTTGAGTTCCTCCAAGCAGAATTACATTCAAATACTTACGGAATTATTCAGGTCGTTTAATAGGGAGCTTATTCAATTGGATAATAGGAATTTCATTTTTCCTCAGTTCGAGAAAATTTTTGTTCAGCATACCAAAACGAAGGGAATTTCGTATCTGGTCTTATCGAGCGATAAATGCGTCTGGGCTTTTTTGATAAGTCTGCTCCCTTTAACGGACGAACGCATAACAGATTTTTTGAACTTCTGTCGGAAGTATAAAAAATTACTTAAGCACAAGATTATAGTCTCTGCGTCCGAAATGGACGTGAACACGAAGTTGCTAGCTAAGGAGGCAAGGGCCTGGATTTGGACATCGAGGCAGTTGAACGAACTTTTCGATATTGCCGGAACGCACAGGATGATCCTTCCAGATTTAAGCAAGGCGGAATCAGCAAAAACAGATGTTTTGGACGAGTCCCATTTAGAAACAGCTTAGAAGCGATGAAGATAGGCGTTATCTCTGACACACACATTCCAAGGACTGCCAAGGATATACCCTCGGTTATATATAGTGAGTTTAAAAATGTTGACCTGATCGTTCACGCTGGCGATTTTGTTGAGATAGATTTCCTAAATAGATTAAGGGATTTAAAAGAGACTATAGCCGTATATGGAAATTTAGATTCTAATGAAGTCGTCGACGCCCTTAAAGCTAAAGAGATAATTGAAGCGGGGGGATTTCGAATAGGGCTCGTCCATGGCTGGGGACCGCCGGGGGGATTGATAGAACGAATCGAGCAAGAATTTAAAGGTGAAAAAATAGATTCCATAATCTTTGGCCATTCTCATCGTGCGATGAATGAAACTAAAAATGGGATATTATTTTTTAATCCCGGCAGCCCTACGGATAAAATATTCGCGCCTTTCAATTCGTACGGCGTGTTAGAGGTGACGGATAAGATTACCGCTAAGGTCATAAAATTATAGAGAGGTTTAAATGGATAATATACTTTGGGCGCCCTGGAGGTCGAAATATATAAAGTCGGTAAAGTCACTGAAAGGATGCATCTTCTGTTCAAAATCGAAATCCAAAAAAGACAAATTAAATTATGTAGTATCTCGAAGTCGTCATTCATTTTCGATGTTGAATATATATCCGTATAACAACGGGCATCTAATGGTCGCTCCTTATAGACACCTGAAGGATTTTAGTAAACTGACCGAAAAAGAATTGCTCGACCTTTTTAACCTTTTAAATGAATCGCAGGCGCTTCTCCGCAAGGCGCTCAAACCCGATGGGTATAACGTAGGGATAAACTTGGGAAGGGCTGCTGGTGCCGGTTATAAAGGGCATTTACACATACATATAGTTCCCAGGTGGGTAGGCGACGTCAATTTTATGCCGATATTTACTTCGGCAAAAGTGGTTTCGGAATCTTTGGATGCTCTATATTCTAAATTGAAGAGATGCTCAAACGCCAAGAGATAGAAGAATTAGAATTTAAGATTTTAGCTCCCTATGCTATGAAGGCGAAGGATTCCAGGGGCAGAGTCCATAAAGAAGGGGAACATCCCTACAGGAGTTGTTATCAACGCGATAGGGACAGGATAATTCATTCGACCGCTTTCAGACGTTTAGAATATAAGACCCAGGTTTTTGTAAACCACGAAGGAGATTACTATCGGACGCGCCTTACCCATACCCTTGAGGTTACGCAAATAGCTACTTCGATTGCTCGAGCCCTTAACTTAAATTCAGATTTAGTTGAAGCCATAGCGCTTGCCCACGACATAGGTCACCCTCCGTTCGGCCATTCCGGAGAAGACGAACTTCATGAATTGATGAAGGAACATGGCGGATTCGACCATAATCTTCAGGGCCTACGAGTTGTGGATATTCTGGAAGAAAGGTATCCAAATTTTAAGGGGCTTAATTTAACCTGGGAAGCAAGGGAAGGCATCAATAAACATACGACATCGTTCGATCACCCCCATAGATTAATAGAATTAGAACCACATAAATCGCCGTCCCTGGAAGCCCAGATCGTTAATTTGGCGGATGAGATCGCATATGACAATCACGATTTAGATGACGGCATAACGTCGGGATTGATTAAGGAGGAGGATTTGCGCGAAACGCCGCTGTGGAAACAGATGAACGATAAGATAGACAGTTTATATTCGAATTTAAAAGACGAGATCAGAAAATATCAGATTATAAGGGAACTTATAAATGTCGAGGTAACCGATCTCATCAAAGAGTCCGAGGATAGAATAAAGAAATTCGATATCAAAACGCCGGAAGATGCCAGAGATTTACCTGAGAAGGTCATCTCTTTTTCGGCTAAATTATTGGAAGAGAGAGCGCCCCTTGAAAAGTTCGTATTTGAGAATTTATATATGCACCATAAGGTCATAAGGATGGCAGATAAATCTCGCAGGTTCATTCGAGAACTTTTTAACGTATATTTGTCCAAGCCCGAACAGCTTCCGCCTACAAGTAAACAGCGCATAAAACTTGAAGATCCGCGCCGAGTGATTTGTGATTATATCGCGGGGATGACGGATAGATACGCATTGGATGAGTATATAAAGTTATTCAACCCGTACGAAAGGATGTAATTGTGGTTAATTCAGACGTGAAAAAGATTATGCTGAATTTTGAAATACCGCTCAAGGCGAAGTTGAAGTCCCCTGTGACGGAGGTGAAATTAGGCGATGTATGTTTTTGGCCTGCCGGAAGGGCCTTGTGTCTGTTTTTCGGCCCCACGCCGATAAGCAAAGGCAAAAAGATAATCCCTGCAAGCGCAGTCGAGATCGTTGGTAAAGTAGAAAGCGATCTAAGCGCGCTGAAAAATATAAGCGACGGCGAAGAAGTCAAATGCGAAGCCGCGTAATTCTCCTGCTGCTTTTCGTAGGCATAATCATAGTCCTTTTATTCTCGCCTTTAACTTCGTATCTATTAAAGGATCTGATAATTTCGAAATTGGAAAATGCCCTCGATATGAATATAGTGCTCGGCAAAACCCAATTTAGGTTTCCGACAAAGCTTACCATATCCGATATCAAAGCCGCAGACGAATACGGCACAGCATTCGTAGCCGAAAAAGCCGATTTTAAACTCGATGTCCCGAAGATATTTACCGCGTGCGTCGTTTTAGATTGTGAATTTCAGAACGTCGAGCTTAAATCCAAGCCGTCTAAGTCTCTAAATAGTACGTTGAAGCCGCTCGGAGTTTTGCCCCAGGATATTTACGATTTCGGCAGCGTGAGAGGAACGATGACCGTAAAAAAAGGATTTTTCGCTATCAACGATTTAAACGCGGAAGGTCCTTATTTTAAATTATCAGGAGACATGGCCCGAACCGATAACAAGGAAGTCGATTATGACATCGAATTTAATATTAATAGCGAGGTCGTAGTCTTAAATCAAAAATATCCTTTACTTATCGACGAAGATAAAGATGGCTGGTATACGATTAAGTATTCGGTCAAAGGAGATCCGCGTAACCCGGACAACCTTTTCTTATCAACAGGAGGAATAAAATTGCAGCAGAGGATTCCCACGCGTGAAGAATAAAATCGTCAAGGACTTAAATCCCGAACAACTTGTAGCGGTGACAACCATCGGCGGTCCCATATTGATAGTTGCCGGAGCCGGCACGGGCAAGACCAGAGTGGTGACGCATCGGCTTGCTCATTTAATAGACCATTATTCCCTAAGTCCATCCGAAGTATTAGCCGTAACGTTTTCCAGGAAGGCCGCTTCGGAGATGTTAGATAGGGTTGAGTTGTTAATAGAGGAACATAAGGACGAGATGTGGGTGATGACCTTTCATTCATTTTGTCACAGGCTTTTAAGGGATTGGGGGTTTGAAATAGGCCTGCCCTCAAAGTTTCGGCTTCTGGATAGAATAGAACAGTGGATTTTCTTCAAAAATATCTTGGGCGATTTAAACCTTAAGTATCATTTCAAGATTTCGGACCCGACGAATTACATATACGGCTTCTTAAGGTTTATAGGTAGGGCAAAGGATGAGCTTATTTTTCCCGACGAGTTCGCAGCTTATGCTAAGGGGATAGAAGATGAGGACGAGCGCCGCAGGCAGATGGAGATAGCAAGGGTCTATAGAATATATCAGCAAAAGATGGAAGAACATGGCTGTTTGGATTTCGGGGATTTAATGCTCAAGGCGATTCGGCTTTTTAATTCTCATCCCGATTTATTGGATAAGTACAGAAGGCAATTCAGGCACATCCTTGTGGACGAATTTCAAGATACGAATATCGCGCAAATAGAATTGGTTACTTTATTGACAAATGAGGAAAGGAATGTCTGCGTGGTCGGTGACGACGACCAGGGCATATATAGATTTAGAGGAGCCTCTTACGCCAGTTTTCTGAAATTTAAGGAAAAGTTCCCCGATGTAAGGTCCTTTCGACTTACCCAAAATTATCGCTCGACAAAGAAAATATTAGAAGTTGCCGGCAGGCTGATAAAACACAATGACCCGGACAGGTACGACCCTAATAAGGAACTCTGGACACAGAGTTCGCCCGGGGCAGACGTTGAGCTAATAAATGTCTCAAGCTATGGCCAAGAGGCGAGGATAGTAGTAAATAAAATAAAATCAATTTATACCTCTTCGCCCGAGAAGGAGCGTTCTTATTCGGACTTCGCGATTTTGTATAGGGCGCATTCGCACAGGAATGAAATATTAAAAAGGCTTATTTCAAATAAGATCCCTCACGTCGTAATCGGAGGCTTAAGCTTATTTGAGCAAGACGAGATTAAAGACGTAATTTCATATTTACGCGTGCTCGATAATCCGAAAGATAGCCTGAGCCTGTTCAGGGTATGTTCCATACCATATTATGCAATCGACCTTGCCGAGATAATTAAATTGAATACCTTTGCTAAAGATGCCGAAATTCCATTATTCGATGCGTTGGGTAAATTAGACCGGATCGATATAAGCGAAGATGCTAGGCTTAAGCTATCGGTGCTTAAACAATCCCTGATTAAATTAATACATACGGCTCAAAAAGACGAACTGAATGAAATAATCTATAAATTATTTGATGAGACCAGATATCTTTTGAATTTGGCGTCAAATTTAATGGCGGATAATGAAGTGAAGATTTTGAACATGGCTCGATTCCAGAAATTCATCAATAGATATCTGGAAGAACACGAGGAACACGGCTTAACTTCATTTTTGGAATACCTTAACTCTTATATAGAAGCGGGAGGCAGTTTAGAGGATGATGAAATCGTAGAAGGGGCAGAAGGCGTGCAGCTTATGACCATACATCAAGCTAAAGGCCTGGAGTTCAAATACGTCTTCGTTATCGGCCTCGTTCAAAATCGCTTCCCTACGAGGAGAAGGCCGGAGCAGATATATTTTCCAGAGGAGTTGATGAAGGAGAGATTGCCAACGGGAGATTCCCATACGCAGGAGGAGCGCCGCCTCTGTTATGTTTCAATGACCAGGGCTATGAATAAACTCCATCTATCCTTTATCGATAAGCCTCATCAAAAAGCTTCGAGGTTCATCGGCGAGATTATAAAACCAAAAGATAAGGCTACGTTACTAATTGATGCAGGCGAATTAAAAAAGGATTTGATAGATGAGATTGATATCGGACTTGCTGCATCTGATGTCATAAGGCTTAAACATCAACAAAGATTATCGAACATCATCTCCGCCTTCTTAAAAACTCCTTCAAAAGAGGAGGTTTTAAAATGCCTAAAGAAATTAGAGACGGAATTATATAAGATGTCCGAAGATACGGCTCGATTGGCTATCCCAACTCTTTTGGGAACAACTACTATAGCTATCCCTAAAATGTTAAGATTAAGCTATACTCAGGTAAATAATTATAAAACTTGTCCCCTCAAATATAAATTTGCCTATATCTATAACATTCCGGGCAAGCCCAGCGGCGCCAGGCAATTCGGTACTGATATACATAGTGTTTTGAAAGAGTTCAATACCAGATGCAAAGAAGGAATTATCATGACGCTCGATGAATTGCTCGGTGCATTTGAAAGGCATTGGACGCCTTTAGGCTATCCGGACAAAATTCAGAGGGGTTCGTATAAGCAGGAAGGCGAACGTATCCTTCGCGAATTCTACAAAAAATACGAAGGAAATTTTAAAGTCCCCCTTTACGTGGAGGAAGAATTTCTTTTCAAAATTGACGGCCACGGATTAAAAGGATTCATAGACCGCATAGACCAATTGCCCGATGGGACGGTCGAAATAATAGACTATAAGACAGGCGAGCCCAAGGAAAATTCCACTTTCAACACAAAGGAGATACAGTTAGACATTTACGCGATGGCGGCCGAAGAGGTACTGAAGTTGAATCCGAGCAAACTGAGCCTGTACTATCTTAAGACAAACGAAATCGTCTCGAAAGCGCGCAACCGAGACGATATAATTACCGTACGGGGGCTGATAGAAGAGGTTATCAAGAATATCGCCGATAAGAATTTTGAACCAAAGCCGGGTTACGTTTGTAGTTGGTGCGACTATCCGATCGTTTGTCCGGCTTATAAAAAAATTTAAAAAATCTTTGCATTTTTATTTACCTTATGATATAATCGTCTTTCGTGGAGTTGATAGATGTCCTTACTAAATCCGCAAAAACAGCAAGAACTGTTCGATGAATTTATAATTAGGGAAAAAAGAAAAGCCAGATTCTTCGGAGCTTTTAAATTCAAAAAGCCGCTTTTCCCCCAGCATAAATTAAATATGTCCGTTTCGTACGAGGCCTTAATAATCGTCTTGATCGGCCTGGTTTTGACTATAAGCATCATATTTTCGTTGGGGGTGGAAAGGGGTAGAAATTTAGAATTTGCTAAAGTATCCGATAAGGGCGAACAGACGGCGGCTGAGACCAAAGCCAAAGAATCCCCGGCTCAACCGACTGAGAGACCCGTAGAAGTTCAAAAACAACCGGAGATTAAACCCCAGGAGGGGCAAGTTGAAAAGGCAATTCCGGCTCCATCGGAAGAGGAGCCGTTCACAATCCAGGTTGCGTCGTTTAGAACGCTGGCTTTGGCAGAAAAGGAATTGTCTCGCCTCGAAAATATCGGATATTCTTCGGACGTGCTTAAAAAAGGAAATTTTTTCATCGTTTGCGTTGGCAACTATTCAAAAAAAGAATTGGCGCAACAGACGCTTAGTGACTTAAGGCGGGTATACGTAGATTGTTATATTAGAAGACGTTAGAGATGGAGGAAGGATAGATAATGTCGATTCATCCGAGTTTGCGGTCATCAAAGGGCAAAGGCCATAGATCCGTATTCAAGAAATTTGAGCGGTTAAAGATGTTGTCGGAAAAAGATAAGTGGCACGAAGGAGAATCCGTTTTTGGCTTGCCGAAGGTGAAGTCCATTAAATTCAAGGTTAAGAAAGAGAAGGTCGAAGAGGCAAAAGCTCCGGCCGAAGCGGCTGCAGAGCCAACCTCGGAAGCAGCTCAGCCAACCTCAGCCGACGCTCAACCTACGGCAAAACCTCAAGCAACGCCGACCAAAAAAGAAAAGACAGAATAGGCAGAAGAGAAGGAATCCAAGTGAAGTTATTCTTTGGAGCCAGGTTTTTATTTATAATAATGTGCCTGGCATTTTTATTTAATTTTGGTTATGCGGCCACAGATGCCTTTAAAAGCGAACCTTTCCTCGGAGTTATAAAAGGCAATCGCGTAAACGTAAGGGCCGGAGATGGTTTATCGTTCGAGGTAATTTGCCAATTGAACGAGAGAGACGAAGTTAAAGTTGTAGGTCAAAGTAAAGAGTGGTTTAAGATTGAGCTACCTAAGAAAGCATCTGTTTTCATCTATAAGACAAACGTTATAAGAAAAGACGCAGCGGCTGTTGTGAATGAAGATAAATCCAACATCAGGACAGCGGCAACACAATCTTCGACCGTCGTCGGACAGCTAAATAAAGGAACGGCCGTAAAGATCGTCAAGGAATATCTCGATTGGTATGAAATAGAGACGCCGAAGAATACCTTTGGATGGGTTCATTCCGATTATGTAATAGATAAGGATAAAGCAGGGGCTGTATTCCGAAAAAAGTATACGCTTAGAGAAAAGTTAACCGCATTGAATGAAACATATGACCGGGAACTGAAGAAGCAATTGCGGCAGATAGAGCTTAAAGACATATTAGAGGAGTATCAGGAATTCGTTATTCAATATCAGGGTTCGGATGAAGCAGAAGAGGCAGCCAATAAGGTCGCCGAGATAAAGCTGAAAATTGCCGAGTTGGAACATCTAAAAGCCAAAGAGGAATATGAGGCTAAGTTGAAAGGTATATCTTCGCCCAGGCCGGGAGAGAAACCTCTGGCGAGCGGCGTAATCGAAGATGTCGGGAAAATCTATGGCAGGCCGAGCCGATTTAAATTAGTCGTAGGCGGCAAGTCGATAAGTTACCTTACCAGCAAAAAAGTCGATTTAAATAAACATATCAATTTTAAAGTGAACGTCTGGGGAGTTAAAAAAGAGGGCAGATGGGATATGCCGCTTATCGAAGTGGATGCGCTCGAAGTAATTAAATAATAGACGAGGTTAGAACATGGTAAAATTTGATGATTTTAAAAAGTTGAGCATTAAGATAGCGAAAGTTTTGAAAGTCGAAGACCATCCAAACGCGGATAAACTATACGTATTAACCATAACTACGGGCGATATAGAAAAGAAGATCGTTGCCGGAATAAAACAATATTATAAGCCGGACGAACTTACCGGCAAATCGATAGTCTTAGTCGATAATCTAGAACCGGCAAATATTCGCGGCGTTACCTCGGAGGGTATGCTGCTCGCTGCTCACGACGGACAGAGGCTCTCCATATTGGTGCCCGAGAAGGAAGTCAAAGTAGGTAGCGTAATTTCATGACGGGCATTCCCCTGGTAGGCCTTATCTTTTCCATTTCGATATTTATAATTGCGATTGCGGTTCACGAGCTTGCTCATGGATGGGTTGCATATAAATTTGGAGACCCGACCGCAAAATATATGGGCAGACTTACTTTAAATCCCTTAGCCCACATCGACTTAACGGGAACTGTAATTTTGCCGATTTTGCTGATAATAATGGGCTCGCCTATAATCTTTGGGTGGGCAAAACCGGTGCCGATAAATTATCTTGGACTACGCCATCCAAAGCGTGATATCATCTGGGTGGGATTAGCCGGGCCCTTGGCAAATATTATATTTGCTTTTCTCATCGTTACGTTATCCCGTTTTTTACCGTTCGCACATATTGGTTTGTTGCAGCAACTTTTTGAGGGAGCAATTCTGATTAATTTAGTGCTGGCCGCCTTTAATTTAATCCCGATTCCTCCCCTCGATGGCTCAAGGGTCCTTTTTGGGCTTTTACCAAGAGAATACGCCGTCGAATATATAAAGTTGGAAAAATACGGCTTCCTGATAATACTCGTTTTACTCTATCTCGGCCTGGTCGATAGACTTATTTGGCCGATGGTTTTAATTTTAGCAAAACTTATCGGAATTTAAAAACGCGACTAAAATTTCTTGACATAACCTGCCTTCGATGTTAAACTTATAAACAAGCTTAAAGGCTTGAACCTTAGAAGAGAGGAGGTGAAAAGCAGAGTTAATGGCTGAGGAAGTTACAGGAGTAGTGAAGTGGTTTTCCAATCAAAAAGGTTACGGCTTCATTACGAGAGATAATGGCGGTAAAGATGTGTTCGTTCATCATTCAGCGATTGTAGGTGAAGGATATAAAACGTTGGCAGAAGGCCAAAAGGTCAAGTTCCAGATAGTTCAGACTGAGAAGGGTGACCAGGCATCTAACGTAGTTAAATTATAAACGCGCGTTTATAATTTAGGAACACATAAGGCCCGAAAGGACTTGCGGCTTTTCGGGCTTTTATTTTCTTTCTTGACTTTTTTGAAACGGTATTTTATACTTATCCAAAACAAGACTAAAGCAATGAACCGGATAAACGTTCGCTTGGGAAGGCGAAGCTACAAGATCCTCATACAAAAAGACCTCGATAAGCTACCTCGAGAATTGAAGGCCCTAAATTTAGGGACAGACGCCGTTTTTGTTACTAATCCTGTAATTAACTCTTTATTTGGCAATAAGTTACGAAAGTGCCTTGTAAAGGCGGGTTTAAGGGTTAAATCGGCAATTATGCCGGATTCAGAGAAGGCAAAGTCTTTAAAAGAGATAGCAAAACTTTTGAACATTCTCTCAACGCTCGATGGCAAAAAGAAGAGGCTTTGCATCGTTGCGTTCGGTGGCGGAGTTATTGGAGATTTGGCGGGTTTCGCCGCTTCTATATATAAACGGGGGATTCCTTACATTCAAATTCCGACGACATTACTTGCACAGGTCGATTCTGCAATAGGCGGCAAGACCGCCGTAGATTTGCTGACGGGAAAAAATCTGGTCGGCTCTTTCTATCAGCCCAAATTCGTCTATATAAATATAGCATTTACTAAAAAACTATCGCGGCGGGATTTTAACTCCGGCATGGCGGAGGTAATAAAATATGCGGTTATAAGGGATAAGCAACTCTTCGATTTTCTCGAGGATAACCGGGGTGCAATTTTGAAGCGCGATGAGAATTGTCTTTTCGAAATCGTAAGAAGATGTGCAAAGATAAAAGCGGATATCGTAACCATAGATGAGAGAGAAGAAAAAGCGATTCGGACAATATTAAATTTCGGGCATACCGTAGGCCATGCCATAGAGACGGCGACGGGCTATTCCAATTTGTATTCTCACGGAGAGGCGATAGGGATAGGTATGATCGTTGCTTCACGAATATCCAACCGCATGGGCTATCTTTCCAGAGGAGATTTGTTAAAGATAGAAAAGGCCATCAGGAGCTTCGGTTTGCCGACGAGACTAAAAAAGATAAATATCGAAAAGATTTTGAAAGCTTTAGCCTACGATAAAAAGTTTATTCACGGCGTGACGAGATTTGTCCTGCCGACTAAAATCGGAAAGGTCGTCGTTAAGGAACGGATACCGCAATCCCTAATCCATAGGGAATTAAACAGGTTGGCCCTTTAACTTCGATGAAAAAAATCGTCGTTCAAACCCGTTCGAAAACCGAGCTTCTGGATATAACCGATAGAGTTGAAAAAGCGCTCGAGGAGAGCCAGGTAAAGGAAGGGTTCTGCGTTATATTCGCTCCCCACACAACGGCGGCTCTCACCGTCAACGAAAATGCCGACCCATCCGTTAAGGAGGATATATTATCCGAATTAAATAGATTAGTCCCTATCAACGGAAGATATCGCCATACGGAAGGCAATGCAGCTGCCCACATAAAGTCGTCGATAGTCGGATGTTCAAAATCGATAATCATCGAAAATGGTAATCTGTCGTTGGGAACCTGGCAAGGGATTTTCTTCTGCGAGTTCGACGGACCTCGCAAGAGAGAAGTTTGGATTAAAATAATTCCAGCGCATAATTCCAGCACATGATAGATAAGACCAGATCCTCAAACCTGAAACGCTTTCAACGTCTAATTCGCTATAACTTTAAGAATAGAAATCTATTGAATCAAGCGTTGAGCCATAGGTCTTACGCTTTCGAACAGCTTAACTTGAGGGTAACGGATAATGAACGGTTAGAATTTTTAGGTGATGCGATATTGGGTTTGGCAATAAGCGATTATATTTATAGACACTTTCCTAATTATCAAGAAGGTCATATGACGCAGGTTAAATCGATGCTTGTAAGCAGGGATACTTTGGTAAATCTTGCTCGAAAGCTTGAAGTCGGAAGGTACCTCTTGTTAGGAAAGGGTGAGGCACAAAGCGGCGGCGACGAACAACCGAGCAATCTCGTCGGAGCGTTTGAGGCGATCATCGGTGCGATCTATCTTGATAGAGGGTTTAAAAAGGCATGCAAGTTTATCGAATTGCAGTTTAAGGATGAATTGAAGAACGCATTTAAATACGGCGCAAAAAAGGATTATAAATCTATACTGCAGGAATATACGTTAAAGAAACATAAATTGACTCCGAGCTATAAAATTTTGTCGGAGGTCGGACCCGAACACAAAAAAAATTTTGAAGTGGCCGTCTCGATTGAGAAGGAGATTTATGGCAGAGGGGATGGGAAGAATAAAAAGTCAGCCGAGCAAAACGCCGCTTATGACGCGCTTTTAAAGATAGGTTTACTTGACAAAAGCGAAGAAGACAAGTAAAATCAAATCGTTAAAATATGAAAGGAGGGATAGGCGATGGCTGATGAGGAGAAGTTAGAGGAGATAGGCAGGATTACGGGTTTTTTTGCGAAGGTGGGCGCCGCGATAATCGATATAACCAACGGTTCGCTTAAAGTTGGTGAAACTGTGCGGATAAAAGGGCATACGACCGATTTTGAACAGGTAATTGAATCCATGCAGATTGAACATCAGCCTATCCAAGAAGCGACGAAGGGCCAGACGGTAGGCCTAAAGGTAAGGGATAAGGTCAGAAGGCACGACCTCGTCTATAAAGTAACGACTTAGCGATGAAGATAAGGCGTTTTAATCCCAAGGACAAAATTCAGGTTAAAAAGCTCATTACCGATATCCTCAGGAATGAATTCGCGATGGATCAAAGGGCGTATCGTTACTCCGATTTGGAATCGATACCGAAGGTGTACGGGGGTAAAAGAGAGGCATTTTTTGTCGGAGAGGAAAAAGACAGGATAGTAGGCACAGCCGCCGTAAAAGAGGAGTCCAAGAAGATCGCTATTTTGAGGCGACTTTTCGTCAGCCCTAATTACAGGGGGAAAGGTTACGGGCTGGCTTTATTGGATAAAGTATTAGATTTTTGCAGGGAGAAAGGTTACGGCGAGGTCATCTTTCATTCGTCGACGAGAATGAAGGCCGCTATCGGCCTCTGTTTGGGAAACGGATTTACAGAGAAGGAAAGATTAAAATTAGACGGCATAGAAATCATCAGATTCGCCTTATCCCTTATCGAAAGGCAAATTTAAATATGTTTTGGAAAAAGGCTAAAAGGAAAGAGGAACAGGTAAAGGCACTTTCCGAAAAGGAGATACAAAAGCAGCTCTACGGCCAATATTTAGGCAAGGATGAGCCCCGGGTCGAAGTTATGGATTCCTCCGCCATCGGCGAGCAAAAAGATGAACGTCCGATCGAGGAAAAATATAGCGCTAAGGCGAAGAGACAACTCAAAGAAGAAATCGAAGGCTTAAAGACGGAATTTAAACACTTAAGAGACGAGGTGAACAGGCTCAGGAAGGAGAGAGAAGCTTTAGAGCGCGCCGAGGCCGGTCTTAAATTGCCCTTTTTAAAGACGCATCATCTGGTTATAATTGGCTCGGTAGTTGTTTTATTGGTTGCAATCATCGCATCCGTACTGGTCGTAAGATTTATGTTTACTAAGGTCGCTGCTAAAAAACCCGGCGTCTCCGAAGTTACAGAACTGCCTTCAAAACTTTATACGGTTCAAGTCTATACGGCGATAAAGAAGGAAGATGCGGATAACGTATCTCAACTTTTGTATTCAAAAGGGTTTCCGGCGAGGGTAAGGGAGGTTAAATCCTCTTTGGGCAAAAGTCAATACGTGGTTTATGTGGGAGAATATTCAGACAAAGAAGAAGCGAGCCAAACGGCTCAAAAAATAAGGAAGGAAAAGGAATTTAAGGACTCTTTCGTGCGGACGAAGTAGCTTCAGCGGACTTTTAGTATAAAGATTTTACCGGAGGATTTATTTAATAACTCTACGTGGTCGTCGTAAATTTTTACGACTTTTGCGTCTTCTATCGATTCGCCTTCCCGAACTACCTTGTTCTCGATTATCGCAGCGGGTTTGCCCATCCCATGTATTATGCCGCTTAACGTAAGCCTTGAAGCAGCCGTTCCGAAATTGAATATTCCGACCGATATCGGTTCTTCTTTTGGGACGGGTTTGGGGGCAGTAAAGCCCTCCGCCACTAAATTTGTCTCCGTTGTCGGCACGGAGCTAGAAATCTTTTTCTCTTGCTGCGGCGGTTTTGCGGGGTAATTATCGCGCCCTTTGAGTATAACGGAAAACAAAAATACTATGCCCAAAGTAACTGCCACGCCTATAAGTAGAGACCTATTTAAATGCGGGACATCAGAGTTACGGGGTTTAATTTCACGATTCCCCACCGATAAATTCCTTATCCCCTCTACCGCAACGCCGTCTTTTTCTTTTTTTGCAGCTTTTTTTAATGCCTCGAAAATAATGCTCATATTTTTATATACCCCTCAATCTCTTCAATCGAACGCTTTACCATATCCGCGGATATGGTCTTCGTTTCTAACACAAATCCCAAAAGCATCGCTTTATCGCACGCTATATTAATTAGTCTGGGTACCCCGTTAGAATAATTATATATTTCGGTTACGGCATCAGGCTCGAATCGAATATTTCCGTCAGAACCGGCGATATGTAAACGATGATAAATATAATCGTCAACTTCCTCTTCGTCCAGCGGCTGAATATGATACCTGATGGCAATCCTTTGCCTGAGCTGCTCAAGGTCGGGCGAATTCAGTTTCGCTTTTAATTCCGGCTGTCCGACCAGAATTATCTGGATCAATTTCTCTTTATCCGTCTCCAGATTTGATAGCAGCCTTATTTGCTCCAGTTGAGATGCCTTCAGGTTTTGGGCTTCATCTATGATTAAAACGGCATTATAGCCGAGCCTTAATTGGTCGATTAGAAATCTATTCAATTCGGTTAGTATATTTATCTTAGTTTTAGGCCTGATGTTTATGTTAAAATCGGTCGCAATAGCTGATAGAAGCTGAACATCCGGCAGGTTTGAATTGAGGATAAAGGCAGATTTTATTTTCTCGTCAAGCTGATTTAGAAACACTCGACACAGCGTAGTCTTTCCCGTTCCAATTTCCCCCGTAATTTCCAGGAAACCCTTTCGTTCCCTTATGCCATAGATTAAGTGGTCAAACGCCTCGCGATGCTTTTTGCTGAAGAAAAGAAAATTGGGGTCGGCTGTTACGTTGAACGGTTTTTCTCTAAGGCCGAAGAAATTTTCATACACGACAGAAACCTCGATTTGCCCCTATTTTAACATCTTAAAAGTATGATTGTCAAAACAAAATTTTATATTGTAAGGCCGTATTTATGTAGTATAATATAGTTGGAAGGCAATTAAAAGATGGTCTGGAGCGGAATAAACAAAAGGCGATTTGTAAGGGCTGTTTTCGAATGCGTAGTTAAAGTAAAGAAGAAGGGGACGCCGCTTATTTTTCAAACGCACACGGAGAATATTTCGATAGGCGGGGTCTGCGTCATTTTGGAGAGGGGATTATTCAGAGGGACCGCGGTTGAAGTAGAGATTTTTCTACCGGACGATTTTCCTCCGATAAGATGCGACGGAAGGGTTGTTTGGGCTTTAAAGCGCGAGGGGCATGCGGAGAGGAAGCCGTCTCAGTATGACACCGGAATTGAGTTTACGGAAATTTCCGACGAAAATAAAGGGAGGATAGAGCACATAATATTGGAGCTTTTGAAATATTGATTGATAGTAAATAAAATAATTGACTTTTTCTTCCCGGGGGTTGATAATAATATAAGAGGAGACAAAAGAATCCATATAATGATGGAGGGTGGGTAATGGAAGAGAGAAGGAAGTATATGCGATTCGACGTGTCCCTTAATATCGAGTATATGGTCTCCGGGAACAGCATACCAATCGAAGGAATTTCCTTCTCGAAGAATTTGAGCCGCGAAGGTATGCAGCTTATCTTGGATAAAAATCTCGTTCCGGGAATGGAGCTTGAGTTTAAACTACGAATCCCCGGTGATGCCGCACCAATTTATGCGAAGGGCGCTATAGTCTGGCTCGATAAGGCAAAGAAAAAAGGAGAACCGAGCGTTGGAATAAGATTCAGCCAGATAAGTGCCTTTGATAGAAATCGCATATTAGAGTACGTATACAACGAATGGGTCGAGAAGACTATCGGAGAGAAATCTTAATAGGGCATAATAGAGAATCGGTAATATGACAAAACCTGCGATTGAGAGAAGAAAATATCCCCGTGTCGAAGAGAAGCTGCCCCTTAAGATAAAGGACGAGGAATTCGACGCCATAACCGTGTCAAAGAATCTGAGCTGTTCCGGCGTATTTTGCCAGGTAGAAAAATATTTTCCACTGCTGTCGAAGATAAAGATCGTATTGTTATTGCCCGTTGAAGGAAAGACAAAAGCCCATCCCATCTATTTAGACGGCGTCGTTGTGCGTTCGGAACCCGTTAAATCCCCACCAAAACCTAATTGTTACAACATTGCGATTTTCTTTAGCAAGATTAAAAGACAAGACAGGTTAAAAATTTCCAGCTACATAAATTCCATCCTTGTTAAAAGGATGGTCATCGTACATTAGACCTATCGTGTTATATAATCTTTTACGCCCCATAGGTATTCTTATATGCAAGGCATTATTTCGGCTTACGGTCAAGGGCCTTGAAAATATTCCCAGAGAAGGAAGGGCGGTTATCGCCGTTAACCATTCGAGTTATTTGGACCCCGTCGTTGTAGGCGCCGCTGTTCCTAGAAGAATAAAGTGGGTTATCTTAAAGTCCATCTACCATCTGTGGTGGCTAAAATGGCTTTTTGTATTGACTGAGATGATTCCCGAAAACGGGGCCATCGAGAAATCCTTATCCGCATTGAAAAATGGCGAGCTTTTAGGGATATTCCCCGAAGGGACCAGGAGCAGGGATGGCGCTCTTCAGGCCGGAAGAGAAGGAGTCGCTATACTAGCCATAAAAGGCGCGGTGCCGGTTATTCCCTGCGCCATACGCGGTGCCTTTGAGGCATATCCGCGAGATGCGTTATTTCCTAAACCACACCCCATTAAAATACTGATAGGAAGCCCCATTAAATTTGAGCCCGACGAAGAGCCGGACGAGGCAAAGTTAGCCGCAGCCGTGGATAAGATAATGTCAGCGCTTAAGTCTTTGATGGAGGAAGAAATTTGAGAGCACCAGGGATGTTTCGTGCCGTATCCTGGGCCTTGTACGATTTCGCCAATACCATCTTCGCTATAAATATAGTTTCATACTATTTTGCCCAATGGGTAACGGCCGATATGAAGGGGGAGGATATATCTTACAGCTTCGCCTTTTCGGGGTCGATGTTGGTAGCGGCATTGTTTATGCCTTTGTTGGGAAGTTTATCGGATAGAAAATTCGGCAAAAAGAACTTTTTAATTATTTTTACGGCATTCGCGGTTGTATTTACTAATCTAATCGGCTACGCACGCGGCATAATCGAAGGTCTGTTATTCTTTGCGGTCGCAAATTTCTGCTATCAATTGGCAGCGGTATTTTACGGGGCCCTGTTGCCGTCGGTTTCTAAGGGATACAACGTAGGCAGAATATCCGGGCTCGGAGTCGGATTCGGTTATTTCGGAGCATTTATAGGGTTGACGGTAGTACGGCCATTAGTGGAGCAATACGGACGAAGTGCGGCTTTTACCCCCACGGCCATATTATTTTTAATCTTCGCATTGCCCTGCCTCGTCTTTGTCAAAGAGACGGTCAGGGAACCTTATTTTGTAACGACATCCGAGAGGACTAACTTATTCAAATTTATCTTCTCCGCCTTTAAGAGTATAAAAGGTGAGCCGAGCTTAAAAAAGTTTGTCCTCTCCGCCTACCTCTATTTAAACGCCGTCAACGCCATTTTAGTCTTCGTATCCGTTTATGCGAGAAAGGCGATCGGGCTGACAGACTTGGAGATTCATAATTTCTTTTTAATCTCTAATATTTTTGCTATCCTTTCAGCATTTAGTTGCGGCGCACTTACCGATAGGTTTGGGGCAAAACGGGCGTTATCCGCGGTACTTATTATATGGTCTTTTGCTTTGTTAGCGGGTTTATTGAGTCTCAATAAAAGTCTATTTTGGATAGTCGGCCCTTTAGCCGGTATCGCGCTTGCTTCGACGTGGACGGCGGGCAGGGCGTTACTTGTAAAGATCGTTCCTAAGGAGAAGATAGGGTTCGCATTTGGGATGGCCGGTTTTGTCGGAAGCTTCGCCGCCATTACAGGACCTTTAATTTGGGGAACTATCGTTTGGGCCCTAAGACCTTACGGAGTCTTAAAATATAAAGTTGCGATATCCGCTTTATTGTTGCTTATTATTATCGGTTATATAACATTGCAGAGGGTAAAGGTAGAGGAATAGGCAGCCTTAAAAAATACCGTGCACATCTTTTCTTGACAATCGCATAAATATCTGATACACTGTAACTGAAAATAAGATACCTACCCTATACGTGTGGTGATTTGGCACGCTGATCAACAAGATAGGTATTGGGATTTAGAGTTTGGGTAACGTTTGCGTTATCCGACAGAATCCCGCTTTAAAGTACGGGTCAATGTGGCCAAACAGCACACGATAGGGTGGGAACAGAAGAAGTGGTCTAGCGGGAAGAGAAGAAACCCCTAGGCCATTTTTTATATCAGTCTCTTACTTGAGGCCGTTGATATGAAGAATTTCGAGGTGGCAGCGATTTTCAATGAAATTGCTGACCTGCTTGAGATAAAGAATGAAAACCCCTTCCGTATAAGGGCCTACCGGAAAGCCGCTCAAAACATAGAAAGCCTAACCCAGGACGTCGAAGAGATAGCGAAAAAGGGCACCCTTAAGAAAATTCCCGGTATAGGAAAAGATTTAGCCGGAAAAATCGAAGAGATAATCAAGACCGGAAAATTAAAATTCTACCGGAAATTAAAGAACCAAATCCCCGGCATTATTTTAGAGACGATGTCCGTACCCGGTATCGGCCCTAAAACGGCGAAGCTTCTCTACGATAAATTCAAACTAAGGTCAATAGACCAATTAGAAAAATTAGCCAGGTCCCATAAGATTTGCGGGCTGCCCGGAATCAAAGAGAAGACGGAAGAGAATATTCTGCGCGGGATAGAATTATTTAAGAAGGGCAAAGAGCGTATGCCCTTAGGCGTAGCCTTACCTATCGCAAAGGAGATAATAAACAGACTTAAGTCGCTGCCGGAGATAAAGAAGATAAATTTTGCCGGCTCGCTTCGCAGGATGAGGGAGACTATAAGGGATATAGATATATTAATAACTTCGAGTAAGCCTAGACGGATAATGGACGCTTTCGTCTCGCTGCCGAGGGTCAAGGAGATATTAGCCCGCGGCGAAACAAAATCGAGCCTCCTCTTGAAAGACGGAATACAGGTTGATTTAAGGGTCGTTGAGCCGGAATGCTTTGGCGCGGCGTTGTTATACTTCACCGGCTCTAAAGCACACAACATCCATCTTCGGAAGATGGCAAACGATTTGGGTTATAAGATAAGCGAATACGGAATTTTTAAGGAGAGGACCAATAAGAGAGTTGCGGGAAAAGAGGAGATCGATATTTATAAAATTTTAAAGCTTGGTTTTATTCCGCCGGAATTGAGAGAGGACACAGGGGAGATAGAGACGGCGCGGAAAGGAGGACTACCCATCCTTGTTAAAGAGGCAGACATCTTAGGCGATTTTCACGTACATAGCGAATGGAGCGACGGCGCCCACTCTTTAGAAGAGATAGCAGAGGCGGCTAAGAAGAGAGGATACAAGTACGTCGCAATAACTGACCATACCAAGTCCTTGCGCGTTGCCGGCGGGCTAAAGGAATCCGAATTAAAAAAACAGATAAAAGAGATTCGAAAGATAAATAAAAGATTAAAGGGCATTACCCTACTGGCGGGCACTGAGATGGATGTGCTTTCGGACGGAAGGTTGGATATCTCGGATAATATTTTGGCGGAGCTTGATATCGTCATCGCAGCTATTCACACCGGTTTTAAACAGAGCAAAGAGCGGTTAACGAAGCGGATAATCGATGCTATGAGAAATAAATACGTCCATATAATTGCGCATCCGACGGGCAGACTAATGGGGACCAGAGATGCTTATGAATTGGACTTCGAAGAGATATTTAAAGTTGCTAAAGATACGAATACGGCTTTAGAGATAAATGCTTTCCCGCAGCGCCTGGACCTGAATGATATAAATTCAAAGAGGGCTAAGGAGACAGGCGTTACCATCGCCTTAGGCACCGACGCACATACTCTAGACCAGTTGGATAATTTAGGCCTTG